>Ga0137423_1000116_pt1 | contig 28338 bp, 27 predicted proteins | sample EasRivERMZT600_2_FD_102326 | JGI IMG/M metagenome (GOLD analysis project Ga0137423, IMG submission 102326) | Soil microbial communities from meander-bound floodplain in the East River, Colorado, USA - East River MetaG ERMZT600_2 | ecosystem: Environmental > Terrestrial > Soil > Floodplain ...
TGTAGAGTCATTCTGATCTCCTATTTGCATCTTTAATAAGTACTTGTTGTTGAAGTGGAGTTGGAATGTTTTCAGTTAGGAGTACAGGGATTTGACAGATTCTTAAGAGACAAATTCCATCAACATTGATCCATATTCTTTTATTTCTGTGATCTGTCACTACTTCAACTCCATGTTGAGGTTTTGTAAGATCAATACTGATTAAAGAGAGAGTTTGGAAATCTGGCGATAGTACATTAATCATTTATATCTCCTTATGGACGATTTGAAATCAACTTGATGTAGATATTTGCAGCTAGAATATCATAATACAATCTAGCTGCCTCTAGATCATCTATTTCAGTATGACAAGTAATCCACTTGAAAGACGCTTGGATCTTGAAATAGATTATATAGAATCCTGCAGGCATTTTAATTCTCCTTCTCTCTAAGATTCTAAAATTCCTGCTTTTGCTGCAATTAGAAGTTGATTCCAAATGACTTTGCGTGCAGAAACTGGTCCTTCTTTAATATGTCTCATTACGACTCTTGTAAGAATGGTATGTTTTGCTAGATACCTACATACTTTTTGATATTCGTAAGGATTTTTTCTCAATTGCACATCCACATTACCTTTTCTGAATACCTTAACACAGTCATCATCAAGATATCCAAATTCTTCTCTAAGAAGCTCAAAAAAGCCTGCATTGAGAAGATCAGTAACTACGTTAGGTGAATGTAAAGTAAAGAAATCCCAATCTGAGTTATTAATTTCTGCCTGTGCTGGAGCAAATAATCTTGATCCAGTTAGACGAAACTCTTGTGGAAGCTCTTCAAGAATTTGAAGCGCAGTTCTTTCAACGGGAACATATTGTACGAACATTTTAATCTCCTTCTCTCTTAGTGAATGAATGCAACAGCAAGAAGAACAGCAATGATTATTGCTGCCACGAGAATGTCATCAACAATCTTGTGTGAGAATGGATTCTGCATTCTTAAATCTCCTAAAAAGTGAAAAACAGTCTGCACAGACTAATAGACTGCACAGTCTACCCTGCTCCAGCGGGGCGGTCAATCGGTCTATTCTAATCTCCCACCTCATATACATGAGTCCGAAGGACTCTCATATTATGATCTAACGCCTTATTCTAGACCCCACTTAAAAAAGTTATAGAAGGAAAGTAGATAATAACAATGTATATATACAAGATACAACTATCTACAATCCCTCGGAGAGGGGCGGAAAAAGTGGGGCACAGTCTAATAGTCTAATGGTCTGCACAGACTATTAGACCGTCCCCAAATCTTTCAATTCAAAGTGCGAGCAAATCTACCGATTTCTGCGCAGATGCGAGCAGTCTCGCAGCAAGTTTCTCAGTCATCGGTCCTTCGCTTGCAAGCGCAATAGCTTTTTGCAGATTCTCGTGCACCTTTGGCTCGAAACTGGGAGATTTCTCTGCGAGTCGTGCGAAAATGTCACGATACGAATTGAGTGTCTGTGTGATTCTTTCATCACTTGCACTCGCTCCAAGTTTCTCTGTGATCACTTCGCGCAGATTCTCAGCAAGATTCTCAGTGAACCAAACTTTGATCTTGTCCGCGGAAAGCTTTCCAAGTCCCTCGGGTTGTGATGCAAGAAACTCTTCCAGCCGAGCAGCTGCTAGATCAGCCGCATAGATCACAGTGCTACCGCTTTCAAGCTTCGTGCGGATCATGCGATCGAATGCAGAATCTAGCGCATCTTGCAGGCAATTCAGAATGGCTGGAGTGACTTCGATTGAAACGGGAACAGCAACAACAGGAACAAAAACAGCCTGCGAGACTGAGAGACCTGCATACGTGCCGTCTTTCTGTTTCTTGGCAACATGCCTTGAGAGTCTGAAACCCTCGGCTGCTTCCTCTGTCACTTGCTCTAGCGGAATGGCGATGTATCCACCATCTGTGTTAGTGCCTTGCATTTGTAATCCTTTCAATCTGTGTTAGTTCGTCGGAGTCGTGGCGCATTGACTGCCACTATCAGCATTATCGGCCGCGAACCTTACACGAACCTTACAGACCATACCGCATTCACGCTAATCCTTTCGGATGACCCTGCAGGCTAGCTGAGGCATCATTTACTGTCATACAACATACATCATACATCATACATCATATATCCTATGTCTTATACAAGACTTGAGGGAGGGGGATAGACCCTTTTTTACTTCTGAACGACCTACTATCCTTTAACACCTAAAAAATTTTACTAAACTTTTTCAGATCCCTCCTATCTCACTACCAGTTTCTTTGAGAAAATACTACATATAGACTGTGAAACAGGAATTTCCTCTATGAATGCAGTTACATCCACGGAATCTCGTGCTCTCGAACTTCTTGGATCTGGAGTTGCACCAGAGACAGTTGCATCTGCTCTTGGAGTTACACCATCACGTATTTCACAACTTCTCTCTGATGAAGATTTTGCCGGAAAAGTCACTGAACTTAAGTATCGTAATCTTCAAAAGAATAATGTAAGAGATACCACCTATGATACTCTTGAAGATTCTCTCATAGAGAAGTTTAAAGAAGTGATGCCTCTGATGATGAGGCCGATGGAAATTTTAAAAGCAATGCAAGTTATAAATGGACAGAAAAGGAGAGGTTCTGGAACTCCTGAATCCATTCACACTACTCAGACAATAGTGAATCTTGCAATTCCAGTACAAGTTATAGCTAGATTTACACGAGATGTTAACAATCAAGTAATTGATGCTGGAGACCAAACTTTACTTACTATACAATCGAGTCGTTTACATGAACTCTCTCGGGAGAGGAAAGCACAAAATGGTAGCGGTGAGCCGAAAAGAATTGAAATTAGTGGAAGAATTACAGCTGATACAATCAATAACCTCTGAGGCTCAAGAGGCGGAGATTGCTCGCAATAAGAAAAAAGCGCGCGAACTTCTTCTTTCAATGGCACAACGTATAGAGGAAAATGAAGTTGTTAGTACCGGAATCGGATATACAAGAAGTAGCAATTGAAACACCTCAGGTACAGCAAGCAGCTAAGCAGGACTTAAACTTCTTAGCTGGTCTTGCTATACCTGAGCACTTTAAGTATTTCTTTCCAGCAGTTTTTATAACTGTATGGCTTTGGCTTATCGATTGGGTATCTAAACCTAGATCATTTCCTAAGCTCGCTCTCGGACTTCCACGTGGTTTCGGAAAAACTACAGTCATAAAACTTTTCATTCTCTTTTGCATCATCTTCACTCGTAAAAAATTCATTCTCATTATTTCTGCTTCTGCGGACTTAGCAGAGAACATACTTGCAGACGTTGCAGATATGTTAGATAATGATAACATTAAAAAAGTATTTGGTGATTGGCGCTTGGGTATGGAAAAGGATACTCAAGCATTGAAAAAATTTGGTTTTCGCGGTAGAAACATTATACTTCGGGCCGCTGGTGCTGGTACTTCCATTCGTGGTATTGTCTTAAAAAATGAGCGCCCTGATGTAATGATTTTTGAAGACATTCAAACACGAGAACAAGCAGATTCGCAGATAGAGTCAGAAAAATTAGAAAAATGGATGATTGGTACTGCGATGAAAACCAAATCTCCATTTGGTTGTCTCTATATCTTCGTCGCAAATATGTATCCTACACGATGGTCAATACTCAGGAAACTTAAACAGAATCCCGAGTGGACTAAATTCATTGTTGGAGGCATTCTTAATGACGGTACTTCTCTTTGGGAAGAGCTTCACCCAATAGAACAACTCTTAAATGAGTTTGAAAATGATCTCCAAAGTGGTCATCCAGAGATTTTTTACTCAGAAGTTCTTAATGATGAGAATGCCTCAGTAAACAATCTTGTAGATCTTTCTAAATTACCTCTCTATCCTTTCAAAGATGGAGATATTTCAGGTGGTAACTTCATAGTAATAGATCCAGCAGTAGGAAAAACAGGTGGAGATGCTGTTTCTGTTGGATATTTCGAAGTTTTTGATGGTATTCCAGTAGCAATGGAGCTTTATGAGGATCGCTACTCTCCTGGAGAAACCATTAAAACAGCTCTTGACATATGTTTTCGTAAAAACTGTCGTCTTATTGCCATTGAATCTAATGCATATCAAGCAACACTTTGTTATTGGTTCAGATTCATATGTATACAACTAGGAATTGAAGGAATTGAGGCTGTAGAGGTATTTTCAGGTTCTTTCTCTAAGAATTCACGTATTATGGAGATGTTTAAATCGTGGCTCAAGGGTGAATTGTATGTGCATCCAATGTATTTTGCAATGGTAGCGCTACAAGTTACACAATTTAATCCTCTTAAGCGTGATAATGCAGATGGACTCTTAGATGTTTTAACATATGCTCCTAAAGTCCTCATTGAACACTCTGAATTTATTGTTTCTCAGTCTCTCATTATAGAGCAAGAAATTGGTGCTATTCGTCCTGCTGATGTGCTAGAAAATTGTGCTTTCTGAGGTAAAAATGATTCCACTGTTACGTCGTAGTATCGCAGAAATCTTGCAACAAACATCGCAGCCAGTAGGTGCTGAAACGATGATGCAAGTATATACTCCTCCTCCGTATACAGAAGTTCCTGATGTTCCTGTAACTCAGAATTCAATAGTTCCTCCTGTGAATAAGTCAGCAGTAATGACTGATTATGTGACAGGAGCACGACCAGTACAGCAATCTCCGAAAGTAGGAGAGTCTTCTGGGATGGTTCCTGGTGCACAACCAGTACAACGAACTCCAGCTGTTGGTGAAAGAAAGAAACGTAGATTTCCAACTCTTATTAAAACTGCGCCTGTAGCTTGAGGAGAATGTGATGGATGGTGTGATGGATTCTGCGAAACAAAAAGCACAAGAAGTTCTTGATTTCATGGAGATGTCTGTAAAAGGTGTTTATTATGATACTCAAGCAGAACGTCTTGGTCTTGATCCTAAGAATCCTGGATCTGTGAAAGAGATTGATAAGAGACTTAAAGCATTGCAAGATCTCTCTGTGGAAGATTATATGGCAGTGACAGCTCCTCCTGGAACTGGCGGTATTGGTTCTCTTGGTGTGAATGCAGTAAAGAAAAGGAATCAAGAAAAAGCACTGCAAGATCTTCTTGACCATTACACACGTAAATTCACTGATACCGCCAAAAAGTAATGGCAACTACAATTCCATTTCTTGTACATAGGAAGTCTCAAGAAGGACTCCTACAGTACTTCGGTCAGTGTACTAATCAGATGAATGAGCAGTATAGAATTCGTCAGATTATGGAAGCTATTGATAAACAATATTTGCGTGAAGTAGATTTTACTAAAGAACAAATTCGCGCAAAACAGAAAAATTTGTATCAATATGATCCCACTAAGTTTCAGAATGTAATTGTTCCTATTGTAATGCCACAAGTGGAAGCAGCTGTGGCATATCAAGCTTCAGTATTTCTTACTGGAGTTCCCATTTTTGGTGTAATTTCTACACCTGCTTTCATCAATGCTGCTAGACAGATGGAAGCTATCATTCTAGATCAATCTATTAAAGGTGGGTGGGTTCGTAATTTCTTACTTGCTTTTCATGATGGAGCTAAATATAATCTTTTTGCTCTTGAGTGCGATTGGTGTGTAAATACTACTCCTGCTGTGGAGACACAACTTGGACAAGAAGGAAAAGCAAGAACAGTGGTTTGGGAAGGTAATAGGATTAGGCGTCGCGATCCCTATAATATTATCTTTGATACTCGTTATGTGCCAGCAGAAATGCACACTCGTGGTGAATTCGCTGGTTATGTTGAGCTATATTCTAGAGCAGAATTAAAACAATACATTGAATCTACAGCTAATAAACAGATTCAAAATGTGCTTCCAGCATTAGAATCGCAGTATGGAGGAGGACAACTTAACTCCTCATACTCCTCTTACTACATTCCAACTCTTAATCCTGAAGCTCTTGTAGCCTCTGATTCCTACTTAAAAACTACAAACTGGATGGCATGGGCAGGATTGATTGCAGAAGGAAGTGCATCTAAAATCAATTATTCCAATATTTATGAGAAAGCTACAATCTATGCTCGTATCATTCCATCTGACTTTGGAATGCGAGTACCACAGCCGAATACTCCACAAATTTGGAAATTAGTTTTTATCAATCGTCAAGTTTTAATTGTAGCAGAACGACAAACGAATGCTCACAATTTCCTTCCAATGATTTTTGGACAACCTAATGAACACGGATTAGGTTATCAAGATAAAAGTGTAGCGCATAATGCAATTTCATTCCAAAACGTAGCTTCTACTCTTATCAATGCGAATGTTGCAGCTCGTAGACGTGCAGTTTCTGATCGTGGTTTATATGATCCATCACGAGTAGCTAAAGCAGATATAGATTCTGATAATCCAGCTGCAAAAATTCCAGTGCGTCCATCTGCATATGGTAAACCAGTTTCAGAGGCATATTACCCAGTTCCATTTCGTGATGATCAATCTGCAAACAATACATCAGAAATGCAGATGGTAATGGGATTAGCTGATATCGCCAATGGACAAAATAGAGCGAAACAAGGACAGTTTACTAAAGGGAATAGAACTAAGTTTGAATTCCAAGATATCATGGGTAATGCAAATGCTCGTGATCAAATGACTGCGATGTTGATTGAAGATCAAACAATGACTCCGGTTAAGGAGATAGTTAAAACTAATATTCTTCAATATCAACCTCAGTCAGTTCTTCTTGATAAGAGTAGAAAACAACTTGTAGAAATAGATCCAGTTGCTTTGAGAAAAGCTGTGATGGAATTCAAAGTTTCTGATGGTCTTGTTCCTGCTGAGAAACTTATAAGTGGTGAGGAATTTGGAGTTGCATTGCAAGTATTTGGAAGTAATCCACAGATTGGAGCTTCTTACAATGTAGGTCCATTATTCTCTTATCTTATGAAAACTCGTGGTGCTGATCTTGAACCATTTGAGAAGCCACCAGAACAAATTGCATATGAATCTGCAGTAGCTGCATGGCAGAACACTGTAATGCAGCTATTTAAACAGAACCCAGAGATTCAACAGAATCAATTGCCTCCACAACCGTTACCAGAACAGTATGGATATAATCCTGCTGCACAACAAGAGATGATGGAAAATGGCAACGCCTAAACTTACTCGTTTCTTTGCTTGGGAACTTTCTACTCAAGAAGAGAAAGATGGTTCTATTTTCACAGATTTACAATTCAAAAGACTTCAAAATCTCCAATGTGAAGCAGCAGAAGAGATGTTAAATCTTGAACTTGATTTAAAAGATCCAGGAGTTTTTGCAACACGTCATGCTTTTCTTTCTGGTAAGGTGCAGTTTGCTCAACAGTTAATTGATTCTCACATGGATTTAATAATTCAAATTAACACTTCTCTCTCGGAAAAGGAGTAACAAATGGGTGTCATGGATTTCTTCCGTCAAGCTAAAGCTCCTGAACCTCTGCAAGGTTCTCAACAAGCACAAGAGGCAGCTGCTAAGAAAGCTGCCGATGATGCCGCTGCTGCTGCAGCATTAAAAGCTCAAGAAGATAAAAAAGGCTCAGAATCCCCACTAGATAAGTTCTCTGATGTATTTAAAATGGATGATACTGGTGATGGAAATGCTCCTATTTTCAACATCGATCCAGTTAAACTTACAGAACAAGCACAGAAAACTAATTTCGTAAATTCTATTCCAGCTGAGAAATTAGCTGAAATGGCTAAAGGCGGCGAAGAAGGTGTCAAAGCTGCCATGGATATTATTAATAATGTAGCACAAAGCGGATACGCTCAAACTACGTTAGTTGCAGCAAAACTTGTAGAACACGCACTAGAGAAACAACGTGCACAGTTTCAAGATGTGGTGATCCCACAGATGTTGCGGCAGATGAATGTTCAACAGCAGCTTTCAGATGTTAATCCTGCTTTGAATCATCCAGCTATTGCACCAGTAATCTCAGCGGTACGCGATCAACTCGCAAAGCAGCACCCTGATGCATCTCCGAAAGAAATCTCTGTGATGGCTCAGGACTTTATCACTGCATTTGCCACAGCTGTAAATCCTCCCAAGGATGTTAAGCAGCAATCAGGCAAAGAGCCCAAAGAAACTGATTGGAGTGCTTTTCTTTCCTCATAGGAGATTTATATGTTCGTTCGTCCGCTAGTGTATGGAGCTGGAGGAATGCCACAACCAGCACGTCCTGGAGATGGTCTTAGTAATCCTCAGCTTTTTGCTCTTACTGCTGATTCTAACCAAGTAATGGGTGTACCTGCTATTTCTGCAGGTATTTATAAACGCACTATTACTTCGGCTAGAACTGATACTACGGCTACTGCTGCTGCCATTCTTGCAGCTATGCCTAATATGGATGTAGGAGATTCTTTCCTTGTCCTAGTCAATGCAATTGGAAACACTCTCACTCTTGCAGGTGGCACAGACGTCACAGCTTCAGGTACTCTTACTGTTGCAACTGCTACGTCACGGTGGTTCCTTTTCACTAAAACTTCCGCCACGACGATGACTCTCATCGGCCTGTAATAGGAGAATATAAATGTCCACTGGTCTTTTTACCACCACCAATCTAACCACTGATCTTGCAAAGAAATCATTTGCAGGAATGATTACACGGTTAATGCCAAATGGAAGTGCAACTCTGTTTGGTCTAACTGCAATGCTGGCAACTGAAACTGCTGTGCAAGTTGAGCATGGATTCTTCTCTAAAACAATGCTCTTCCCACAGTTCCAAGTTACGGCTGCTGGTCAAGCTGCGGGTGATATTGTATTTGATGTTGTTAGCACTGCTAATCTGCTTCCAGGTATGATTATGCGAGTTGATAGCACTGGTGAGAACATCATTGTCAATCAAGTTCTCAATGCTACGCAAATTGCTGTTACTCGTGCAGTTGGTACTGTAGTTGCAGCTGCTATCGCTGCTAACATCTATGCATACCAAGTGGGTAATGCGTTTGAAGAAGCTTCTCTGCGTCCAAATGCTCTGAACATCAATCCTGTTCGGATCACGAATCTAACGCAGATCTTTCGCAATACCTGGGCCATCTCCGACACGATTCGTCAAACGATGATGATTGCTGGAGATACGAATGTTATGGAGTCCCGTCAAGATTGTGCAGCGTTTCATGCTGCTGATATTGAGAAGATGCTAGTTTTTGGGCAGAAGTCTCAGGGAACTCGTAACGGTCAGCCTTTCCGTACTGCTGATGGACTGATTAATATCGTTCAGAATCTGACGTATTATCCGTCATATATGAGTGCGGTTAACAGTTTTACTGCTGGCGCAACCACCAATTTTACGCAATTGGAAGGTTTCTTAGATCCTGTTTTCAATCAGGCTACAGATCCTAAAATTGCTAATGAGCGCATTCTTATCGTTGGTGGTACCGCTCGTAGAGTTCTTAATGGTATTGGCCGTCTGAATGGTACTTACATGATGGTGGATGGCCAAACTAGTTGGGGTCTGCAATTCTCCACGTTCAAAACTTCTCGTGGAACTTTCCGTCTAATTGAACATCCTTTGCTTAACAGCAATACTAGCTGGCAAAAACTGGCAATTGCTGTTGATCTGAGTACCTTCCGTGTTGCCTACTTAGGCGATCGTAAGACTCAGAACAAAGAGTTTAATATGGATGGAGATGTCTCCGATAACGGTATCGATGCCGTTGGTGGAACTCTTACGACTGAGATCACTACAGTTGTTAAGAATCCTCCTGCTAACTCAGTGGTGTTTAATCTTACAGCTCCGGCTGCTGGTTAATCTCCCCCGAGAGCGTAGTCTTTCCAGTTCCTACGCACCAAAGAACTGGTTTTTTAACTCTCATTGGGGAATAAAATGTCCGATACACCTTCTGTAGATAATATTGCAGCTGAAATTTTAGCAGATCAAAGATCACAAGCACAGAAAGAAGCAGCACTTTCTAAAGCTACTATTGCTGTGAATGCCAATAAAGCTATCAGTGATGAACAATTGAAAGAAGGTAAATTAAAACTCTTTCGTTGCACTATGAAGAACTCTCAGTTTGTTACTCGTAACGGTAAGTACATTCAATTTCCAGATGGTTTCTTTACTACAAATGATCCACTGGATATTGCAGAATTGGAATATGAAATTGGTAAAGGGCATCCACATATCTATATTGATAAAGATCATGTATATGTGGACACTGCTTTTAGTCCTACTGAACTTGCAGAGAGGGCTAGATTGAAAGAAGAAGTAAAACAGGAACTTATGCGAGATATGGGATTCACTAAGCAAGGAAGTTTTCAAGCAGGAGTTCAAACTTCAGCTGGAGTAGGAGCTTTATCTGGTGTAACTCCAGCAGGTGTTAATCCTAAACTTCTAAAAATTCTTCAGTCTCAGCCTAAAGCTACTGGCGGATAAGAATGAATCTTAGCGAGCTGGTTAATGAAGTCTACACCTTCACTGCTAGGCCAGATCTAGTAGAAAAAACTAAATCAGCCGTTAAAGCTGCTGCGTTGAAGATGCACCATGTTGATTTCTTTGATCGTGATTTGGTAGAGACTCCGATCAATCTTGGTGCAGCTCTCAACATTCAAAGTTTTCAATATAAGGCTCTCTTTCCTCTCTGGAGAGCTTTAAAATATGTTCGTTATCTTGATGTTGCTACAACTCCTGCTGCGCCAGGACCTTTTTTTGATCCTATTACTCCAGAGCAAGTATTAGATTCATACAGTGTAACTAAGACAGATGTATGCTATCTTGCAGGATCTAATCTGCAAATGAACGGTTATTTTGCTTTTCAATATATTCTTCTAGGTCATTACGAGCATCCTAATATAACAGATGCAGGTTGGAATAGTTGGATTTCTGTTGAGCATCCATACGCAATTGTATATGAAGCAGCCAGGAATATTTGTAAATTAAATGGTAAAGATCAGGAGTATGTAAGAATGGAAAGTTCGCTCGCTGAGGAGGTTCAGTTGCTTAAACTTACAGCTTTGCAGACTCGGGGATATTAAATGCCAGCAACTATTTGGGAAGCAACTGCTCCTGCTTCTGTTCCAGTTGTTGATCTTATTTCTCTTAGAAATAGAATTATAAATGGAGATATGAGAGTTGACCAAAGAAATGCAGGTGCAGCTGTTACTGTTAATTCTGCTGTCTACACCTATGCTGTAGATCGTTGGGCTGGATTTGGACAAGCAGCTGATGGAGTATTTACACTTCAACAATTATCTGCAACTCCCCCAGAAGGCTTCACTAATTACTTAAGAGCTACAGTAACAACTGCTGATGCTGCTATAGGAGCAGCTCAGAATTATCTATTGGCACATAAGATTGAAGGCTATAATGTAGCAGATTTTGATTTTGGTAAATCCACCGCTAAATCTACTGTTCTATCTATTCGTGTTCGTTCTTCTCTAGCAGGTACATTCTCTGGCTCTCTCCTTAACAATGGTGCAGATAGAGCTTATGTATTTACATTCACAATCAATGCACCAAATGTATGGGAATATAAAACAATTGTACTTCCAGGCGATGTTACTGGGACTTGGACTGTAGATAATACCACTGGTGTATTTATTTTTATTTCTTTAGGTGTTGGTTCTAATTTTAAAGGTGCCTCCGCAGTCTGGGGAAATACTCTCTTATATGCTGCTACTGGTTCAGTAGATTTAATTGGAACTAATGGCGCTACATTAGATATTGCCGCTGCACAATTTGAATCGGGAACAGTAGCTACAGAATTTGAGCGTAGATTCTTTTCAGATGAACTTGATAGATGCCAACGTTATTATGAAAAAGCTGCATATGAAATCTGGAGTGGTAATGTAACCAGCGGTAATAACAATTATATATGGACTAGATTTAGAACTCTTAAACGTATTGCTCCGGTTATAGTAGGAGTTGATTTAGGTGTCGCTTCTTTTCCTGCTGGAGTACCTTCATTTGTAGGAATTCCTTCTACTACAGATGGTTTTAGAGCAGAAAAAACAGCTAATGCTACCGCCTCAGGATTCTTTGCTTTTAGTTGGACTGCTTCTGCAGAACTATAATGAATCATTACTATCCTAAAGCAGCTGCATCAATTCTTGCAAATATTGCTGCGATAGTAGTGGTTCCATTTGCTCTTCTTTTTACTTCAAAAGATTCTCGTCATCTTCCTAGATTGTTTCAGTGGTGGGATACTCCTGATCAAGAATTACCTGGAGATTTAAATAAACCACTGATTCAAAAGATGTATGAGAAACGTGGCTTCTTTCTAACTTCTTTCTACTGGCTTGGATGGAGGAATAGAGCTTATGGTCTCAGCAGAGTTTTTGGACTTCGAATTCAAGAGCCCATCATTGTCACCACTAACGACATTTTTCCCTCCGATGACACGGAAGTTCGAGGAACAGGGAAACATACAATCACATGTGCGGGTAAGAGATACTGGGAAATCTATGGAGTCTATGGTACAGCTAGATTTGGACTTCGAGTAAGATTTGGTTGGAAATTACAGCCTCTTGTACAGAGACCTGTGGAAGAATGGTCACAAGATAAAAGCGCTACAGGTAGTCTTGTGACTCATATATCTCTTAGAAAATTTCAAAACTAATGGCACAAGAAACTTTTCGTGCAAATCTTCATGCGAATAGTTTTCCTTTCTTCTCTAAAAATTTTGGAGAGACTGTAATACTGCAGAAATATGATCAAACGTATTCAAGAGCATTAGCTCCTAATTCGGAGAATGAAAAAGATTCAGGTGTTCCACAGGCATATTACATGCATAATGTATTGCCTACGGAATATGGATATAAATCAGTAAGTTATAGAAAAATTGCACAACCGACTGCTGGAGCACCTTTTGGTGGATCAGACGTAGCAATTTTATATCCAGGACCTAATGTATTTAATCCATCAAATAGATACTGGCATACAGCATATCCTACAACTGCAGGAGTAGATGGTGCTACTTTTTATGATTTTGTTCCTCCAATTGGCATTAGTACTGTAGCTAATTATACTAATACCACCAATACATTAGGTGTTGGACATGTGCCTATTAATATGGCTTATGTTCAAGGATTAAATTTTTATACAAATGGAGTAGCAAATCAAATAGCAGAGATTAATTATGCTACTTTAGCAATTACTATAAGAGCTACTGGTGTTGGTGTTGGATTTGCTGGTCTTTGTGCTTCTCAAGGATATCTTATTGCTTGGGCAGGAAACAATGTATATTGGAGTAGTCTTACTGTTCCTTATGATTTTACGCCTTCACAAGTTACAGGAGCAGGCGGTGGTGCCGTTTCTGGATTAAGAGGAACCATTGTAAAGTGTGTCACTACTCTTAATGGATTCATTATTTTTGGTGCTTCAAATGCAGTGTTTGCTTCTTACACTGGAAATGTGAAATATCCTTTTAGTTTTATAGATATTAAAAATGCAGGAGGTATTAACAGTGGTTTTGCAGCACATGAAGATGGAAATTCAGGAATGGCTTATGCACTTTCATCTTCTGGGCTGCAAGCTATAGTAGGGAATCAAGCTGAAACTGTTGTACCTGATTTAGATCTTTTTGTTAATAATCGAAAACTTGAGGTTTATAATCTTACTGCAAATGATTTCGAGTACTTTACAATAAATCCTAGTCAGCCAAGTGATGCTTTGTATATGAAGGTTTCTTTTGTAGCTAAAAGGTATCTTTGTATATCTTATGGTAAACAAGAAATACAACATTTTTCAGTGGGTCCTCCACCTATTCTTTTAGATTACTATATTCAATATGAATATGTATTAGTGTATGATACTGTTCTTCTTCGTTGGGGAAAACTTAAAAAACCACATGTAAGCGTATTTACTTATACTAATATAGGATACGGTTCTTCTTTTGCTTCTGCTTCTATTTGTCTCATGGGACCCGATGGAAATGCTTGGATTGTAGATCTGGCTGATGAACTCTCTGCTGATGCAGATGCAGTTCTCATTCTTGGAAAATATCAAAGAGATAGAGAATCAATGTTGAATTTGCAAGGAGTAAAGATTCAACATACTGAGCTTGGGGATTCATTTGAACTTGGAACTTATTACACTCTTGACGGTAAAACTAAAGCTGGCTTTGTTCCAGGATATCTTGCATACACTAAAGAAGGTGTAAGAGACTATAATTTCGATGTGAATGCATTGAATCACTCTATTGTTCTCAAGGGTGATTTTCATGTAAATTCTCTTCTTCTTACTCATACAAATGGTGGATCGGTAGGTGGATAATGCCTGATCTATCATCTGAATTCCAACTTAATCTTCCTCGTTTCGTAAATACTGGTGATCCTAGATTGGATCGTGCAATACAGCCAATTCATGATGCACTCAATATTCTTGCACAGTATCTTGATGGAATAAATCCACAGTCTGCGCTTTCAGCAGCAAATACTCCCATTAATACCTTGCGTAAATCTGGTATGAATCGCATGGTTGTTAAGGCATTAGGAAACATTGCAGAAGGACAACCAGTATATTTTACTCTCAATGCTGGAGAATTGAAAGCATTGCCAGCACTTGCAACTGCAACTTTCTCTCTTGCAATGGGATTCTGTTCACAGCCTGGGGGAGTTGCTACTGGTGCGTTTGGAGAGTTTACACCAGCTCTTGGAGTAGCTAAGACTTCTGGACTCACTGTAGGTACTAAATATTTTCTACAAGATGCAGGTGGATATGGAGCTGGTCCAGGCACAGCATTACAATTTCTAGGAGTAGCTCTTACAACTACAGATCTTCTTTTCATTCTAGAGGCAAGATGAATCTTTCAGATCATTTCACTCTTGAAGAAGCTCTTGTATCACAAACAGCTACTCGTCTAGGATTAGATAATTCTCCGTCTCCAGAGATTCTAGATGTAATGATTCGTACAGCATTGCAGTTAGAGAAAGTTCGCGCTCTTCTTAATTCTCCAATTCTTGTAACTTCTTGGTATCGCTCTCCTGAAGTTAATAAAGCAGTTGGCTCTTCTTCAACAAGTCAACACATTAAAGGAGAAGCAATAGATTTCATTTCTCCTAAGTATGGTACTCCTTATGCCACATGTAAATTTATTGAAGAACATAGTACTCTCATACGATTCGATCAATTAATTTTCGAGGGTACTTGGGTGCATGTTTCTTTCTGTGGAATCCCCGGTACAGTTCCTAGGAAAGAAGTATTAACCTATATGAAAGATAGGACATACGCCAGAGGATTACATGAATTCCGTTGAAGGAGATACAAGTGTCTCTAAGCTCAGTGCTTGGGTATCTCTAGGTAAGAATTTTGTTTGGATCATTGGTTTGATAGTAGTAGCTTTATATAAATTTCAAGAACAAGAGAATATCAATTTGAATCAAGATATTCAATTAAGAGCAATAAGAGAAGAATATAGATACTATAATACTAGAGCAGAAAAATTAGATGATGAGTTACACAGTATCAGATTAGAAGTGACTACTTTAAAAACTAAGCAGGAATCTGAGCAAAGGATGAATCGTGAGTACCGTCGGTGACATTCTTAAGAAAACATTACCAGTAATAGCTACCGCTCTCGGTGGGCCTCTTGCAGGACTTGCAGTTGATGCTGTAACTTCTTTTTTAGGTATTCCTAAAGAATCAGCTGAAAGAGTTAAAGCTGTATTAGAAGGTCTCCCACCTGAGAAATTGGTGGAGATGAAGAAAATTGATGCAGAGCTTCAAATTCGTTTAGCTGAACTTGGATATGACTCCGTTTTAAAATTAGAAGAATTAAATATTCGCGCGGATGAGGCAGTAAATGCAACAATGCGAGCGGAAGCAGCTTCTGAACATTGGCCTACGTATTCTTGGAGACCTTTCATTGGGTTTGTGTTTGGTATTACTTTTATGTTTGTTGCAGGCTTATGTTGCTATCTAGCGTATCTTGCAGTGGTAGAACAAAATGCAAATGCAATGACTATGATTCCAGCAGTAGTAACAGCTTTCACTGCATTATTCGGGATTCCAGGTGCAATTCTAGGTGTCTCTGCATTCTTTCGTGGTAAGATGCAAGCAGATCCAACCATTCCCACTACTAACAGGGGATAGATATGGCTGTAGGATTTAATACCTCATTCTCTGATATCACTGGAGCCATTGGCGATATAGGTTCTTGGTTCTCCAGTAATTCTCAAGACACTAATGTAGGTGGATCTGGAGAATCTTCAGGGTATCAAACAAATACTGGATCTGAAACTGTCACTGAGCAGCTTTCTATAGATGCTGCTGGAGTGATGAAATATGTTAATGATCTGTTAAAAGATCCTAACATGGGACTTGCTAATGTAGTGGGACAGGATAGAGCATCTGGACTCTACGGATCATCTTCTGCTGCATTTGCTACTAATGATTTGCTAGATAAAATTGCAGGTACTATTGCACAACTGACAGCTAAGAAAACAAGCGTTAAGAATATCGATACTCGCAGTGATATGCTGTCTCGTCAGAATATGCAACAATACACTAAAACTAAGAAACCTGGATTCTTAGCTTCTGCTTTCGGCAGTGTTAAGAAACTCTTCTCAGATGCTAGACTCAAAACTAATATTATGAGAATTAGTACAACTCCAGGTGGGCTACCTTGGTATCGTTATGAATTCCTAGGTGTAATTCCTGAGGAAGGTGTACTTGCACAAGATCTTCTCATTCTTCTTCCTGATGCAGTTGAGAGACATGAGAGTGGTTACTTCATGGTTGATTATTCCAAGGTGCATTAATGGCTGAGACTGCTCCTGTTGGTTTAGATCAAATCATGAAGGCGGCGGATCTAGTAACCACACTAGCTAATAATGCTGCACAACTTCTTATTGGTGGAGCTAAACAAGCTGCTGATATTCAAGAGGGAAGAGAAACTGCTGCTAAAGAAGGCATCAAAGATGCAGTAGCAATTGAAACTCAAAAAGGTGTTGCTGACCTTAATGCACAACAAAATGCTAGAAAAGCTGCATCTGCATTTGCTATCAACATGGATGAAGCAAATCAGATGGTTGTGTCTATGGGAGAGAAATTTGTAACTAACTCTAAAAAAGCTCTTGCACTTGCAGAAGATATTACAAAGAGACAATCTGTACGTCCTTGGGATGATCCTATTGGATGGATTGGTAATCAAATTGTAATTCCATTTCAAGAGGAAGAGTTACAAGCTGCAACTCAAGCAGCAGGAATTGCACAAAAAACTTTAGTTGCTGCGAATGATGCGGTACAAGAACAAGTTGTAACTGAGAATGCTATTAAAGAATCAGTGACTACTGAAACACAAGCTGCAATGCAGAGACAGCTTCTAAGAGGAGCTGAAGAAAATCTTGCTAAGTTGAGACTTCAAGGTATTGCATTAAATTCTGGGAATTTAAAAGCTGTTCTTGAGATGACTTCCACGCAAATGGATACATATCTCAAGATCAATCAGGTATTCAATTCTCAGAAATATCTTGAGATGGCGCAGCAAACTCATGCTCTTAATGTTGTTAAATGGAATCAAGAACTTAAAGATAGACTTGAGGTTACTGCAGAAGAAGCTTCTATTGCTGATACTGTAAATACTGGTCGTGCAGCACTCAATCTTCCAGCTCTTCCCGCAAAACATATTAAACAGCAATTGAAAATGGGTGGAGAGATTTCCAAAATTCTTCAAGATAATTACATCACTGGTTCTGCAATCAAATCTTCTGGAGCTCCAATTATTGGAGAATCTCCAGCTAAGGCTGCACAAGTTATTGTGCAATCTCAAGCTCCTCTTACTACTGAACAACAAGTAGTTAAAAGTTTCGTAGTCGGTGGAGTTACAGAAGCAGCTGGTAAACTTCCCCCTAATGTTGATGCTAAAGCGAACCCTAAAGCAGCAGCTGATTATGTAAATAAACAAGTGTTAGATGCAGCTAAGAGACAACACAATGCAATTAAAACTGGGGATGCAACCAATATATACGCAGCCTCTTCGCTTAAAGCGATTACTGCGCCAAAGGACATACAGGAATCACAGATATATCAGAAGATCTTATCTCCCCTTATTGCAGCAGGTTATGATAAAGTCGATCCTGATGATTTGGTTTCAAAGACTATTGCAGCAATTGAGCAAGGACAGATAGATTATAACCAAGGAGTGCTTGGTTTAGCTGTCATCTTTAAGTCTGCAAAAGTAATGAATAATGAAACTCGCCGGTATAGAATGTTTGGACTTCCGACTCAAGAGAAATATACTGTAAAATTCAACTATACTTTCGGACCTCTGCCAGCAGGTACGGATGTTGTAGATATGTCTGATCCGGCGAAAGTCTCAGTACTTCTATCTCGTCGTATGGCTCTGAGTCCTAAAGCTGATATTAGATTAGGAATTCGCTAATGGCTGAGGACGTTGATTTCTCAATCTTCCCATCATATCTCTACGGCGCAGATAACCATAATCTAGGTAAAGATAAATCTAGTTGGTTAGATCCCACTAGCTGGGAATTTAATGCTGAGAATATTCCTCGCTTTATTGCTTCTGCTACTGTATCTGGCGCGTCTTCTTTTTACAATACTGGTGTAGCAGTAGCTAATTGGTTTGGTGCAGAAGCAGAAGCAATCGATGTTGAGAGAGTACTTACAAATTATGATGATGATTTAGGTTTGTATTATCGAGAGAATAAAGAAGCGGCAGATTTAGCAGGCTTCATTGCCTTCTCTTTCATTCCAGGTATTGCAGGAATGAAAGCTTTTGGCGCTGGTCAGAAGATGCTAGCTGCTGCAAAAATAGGTGCAGTTGGTAAAAACATGTCTCGCTTCACTGGACTTCTTACTCCAGGAACAGATATGTATGTAGCTAAGGCTGCTACAGAACTAGCACAACATACTGCTACTTTCTCTTATATCAATGGTAATGTTATTAAAGCTCTTGGTGCTGGTGTAGGTCAAGCAGCTCTTGAGTCTGCTGCATTTGAAACAGCAGTAGCTGCAACTATGTTTAAATCTCCTGTCCTAGATCAAATGGACACTAAAGATTTACTAGTGAATATTGCAGTGGGTACTGCATTCGGCGGTACAATTGGTGGCGTTTTCACTGGCGCTAAGAGTGTTGGTAAGATCAAGAAAACACTTACTGGGATAGACAAACTTGAGACACCATATAAGTATATTCATGAGGTATCTGGTGGAAGTCCTAGTGATAGGATCATTTCTAGGTTTGCAGATCTTGAAGCCATTCCACCGGTAGATCCTGCATCTCCTTATGCTGCTAGATTCACACAAGCAGCACAGGATAAAACTCAACGTCTTAACAATCTTCTCATGCAGGATGTTCGTGCTCTTGCTAAAGGAGATGAAGAACTTGCACTTTCAATGTATAATTCTTTGCGTGGATTAGACTCTACGCAAGTGATGAAGAATCTTTTAGGTGCAGAAGAAGTTGGTACATTGAGTACGAGACTTAAAGTGGAAGGTGAGATTAAGAGAGCACTTAAACCTGTTCGTACTCCATTTAAATATCTAGCAGCAGAAGATATTGTAGAGACTGAAGGTAAAGAAGTTGCATACGTCAAACTCTGGGGAGATGACGCCGGTTCTGTTTTCTTTGAATCTCCTAAATCTACTTCCATCATTGATAGATTAGGTAAAGATGAAGCCTCACGTTTCACTGCTGCTCAGGGATTTAAATTGGATTCGCTCTTCGATATCCAGAAAGCTGATTTCGATGCAGTTGAAGCTCGTTACGTTTGGGCGAAGCATCAGAAACTTCCTGTGGCGGGACAAGTAATAGATCAGTGGGATATTCCACTTCTAGAACAAGCAGTGCTTCAAAAACCTGAGAGTGTTCTTGTCAGATATGCTGATGTTGGTGACGTTATGCTCACCACACATTCGCAGATGTTTAAAGCAATGCAAGATGCTAAAGAAGAACTTGCAAATAAATTATTGAATTCTAAAGTGAAAGTTCGTGAGAGATTCGGGCGTGGTTTTGTTTCTAAAGAAATTGGTAAGTATACAACTGATGACATCTCTAAAGTTACTAATGTCAGAAAGAGTTATCTTGAAGGAATCGAATCTCTAAATATTGATGATGATCTTCTTGCAAGACAATATTTCACTAAGCAATACACTGATGATCTTATCTCTCGTGGACTTTGGGCAAGAAGTAAAGGTGAATATGATGTTGGCAATACTCCACAATGGCTTAAAGTAGGATTCAGAAAAACTCCTATTTCAGATATTGATGGAAATATTGTTGAAGGAATGGCATATATTAAAGCTAAAGAGAAACTGCATCTAGCAGCGATTGATAACGTTTTTGCAAATGAAGCTGGAAATATTGCAGACCAATTTATTCGACCTTCAGATGAGATGCTTCTTGGAGCAAATCGTGAAGGTGCTGGTTCTAGAGTTGTATCATTTGCAAATGGTAACTACGGCTCTCTAGCTAGTGTTATGGAATCAAATGGTGCAGCTACTAATCGTTTACGTCAATCATTTCGCAGACGTCTAGATGATGCACTCACACCAGTAACATATCAACTTTCTAATGATCTTGAGTCTGCTGTTGAGTGGAATACAATTAATGAACTGCTTGCAAGAACTCCAGAAAAATATGTTCTTGATGAATCTGGCACTAAGCTTATTCCTCGTGCACTTGTTAAATATCAAGAAGCAGTTGCTGCTGGGAAATTGAATCTAATCTATCCTGATCTTAAAGGTGCACCAGAAGAAATAGTTATCAGGAGTGAGAAAGCTAAGAATGCAGTACAAGCTCACATTGATCTTAATGGTAAAAGACTTGTGAGCTTTAAAAACATTCGCGCGGTACAAGGTATGGAGGATGCTAAAGATCCTCTTACATTTTATCCAATCAAACCTGATCCTAGAGATTACTCACACTTTGCTTTCGTAATTGATGATACTGTCACTGGCTCAGGTCATGTGACAATGATTCATGCTACCTCCTCTAAAGAACTAGAGGATATGATTACAAGAACTCGTAGTGCTACGAATTATAAAGTTGTCACTAAGAGTCAGAGTGAAGAGTTCCATAAAGCTCTTGGAGATTTCGATTACACTCGTACCTTACATGAGAATTACATTGATGTAGAACTCAGAAGTAAAGGTGTAAATTCTCAATTCATTCCACAAACTGATCCAATTCTCATCACTAAAAAAATTCAGAATTTCCATCAACGTGGTGAAGATATTCTTGCTCGTGAACTTGTGAGCATGAAATTGGATAAAGAGTTCACTGAACTTCGCAGACTTGGAGAACAGTACACAAGTATTTCTGCATCTAAATATGCATCTACACAGAGATATGCTGAAGATGTAGTTAAGAATCCTTACATGAATTATATTAAAACTGCTCTTGATATCTCCTCAATCAAAGAGTATCCACTTCTTGTATCTCTCAACAATCTTCTTGATTCTGCTGTCAGTGAAGTATTTAAAACAGTTGATGATGTATTTGCAAAGGTAAAGACTCCTGAAGAGCTAGCACTTGTACAGAGAGTATTCGATGAGAAAGGACTTAAGACTGCATACTACGATGCAGCAATGGATGCACTTGCGAATAAAACCCCGGCTCGTGGATACCTTACTAACTTCGTTCGTCAAGCTAACTCTTTACTCTCTACTCTTGTACTACGTCTTGATCCATTGAATGCAATTAATAATTCTGCTGGTGCCAATGTTCTTCTAGGTGCTGAGACTAAGTCTCTTGTTCGTGCAATACAAGCAGGAAATAAAGAAGCTGCAGGAAAACTTGCAGGACTTCTTGAGGTGCAGATTCCTGGATCTGAGATTAAAACTCTCAGTTCTGGTAGGCTCATTTCCAATAGTATGCAGCGTTGGTTTGGACCACAGAAATTAGAGCTTATTGCAGAGTATAAGAGGAATGGTTGGATCACTGATTTGAGTACACAATTCCATAAAATGGTAGATGATTTAACCATTCGTGGAACTGAGACTCCGCGCGAACTTGGTGATCGCATGAAGTCTGCATTTGCTAAAGCTAAGAAGCTTGGAGAAGTTGGAGAAAAGTGGACTGGTAACACCTATGCTGAAGAATTCAATCGCTTCGTAGCTGCTGATGTTATGAAGCAGATTACTGATATTGCTCAGTCTGCTGGAGTTCTTACTGCTAGTGAATCTACCGCATATATTAATACTTTCGTAAATCGTACACAAGGTAATATTCTTGCATCTCAGCGTCCTCTTCTATTCCAAGGTCCAATTGGACAAGCTATTGGACTCTTTCAAACATATCAATTTAATCTGATTCAACAGATGCTGAGATATGTTTCAGAGGGAACTGTGAAAGATGCAGCTACACTCTTAGGTTTGCAAGGTACGATTTATGGAATGAATGGACTTCCAGCATTCAATTTCATCAATCAACATATCATTGGTACAGCTTCTGGTAATCCTAATCATAGAGATTCATATGATGCAATATATGGAATTGCTGGTAAGACTGCCGGTGATTTCCTTATGTATGGACTTCCTTCAAATCTACTCCGTGTAAATCTTTATACTCGTGGAGATATTAATCCTAGACAAGTGACTGTCGTTCCTGTTAATCCTGTTGACATTCCCATTGTAGGCGCATATGGTAAGTTTCTTACAAGTATGGGCGAAGTTGTAAGTAAAACTGCTAATGGGGGGAGCGCATGGGAATCATTTTTACAAGGCATAGAACATAATGGACTCTCTCGGCCGATGGCTGGACTCGCACAAGTGGTTAGAGGACTTGCTGGTGGTGATGTCTACTCTACTTCCACGCGTGGAAATATCTTGGGAGCAAATGATTTGTTTTCTCTTGCTTCTGTTACTCGTCTCGTAGGTGGAAAACCTTTTGATGAGAGCATCGTGAATGATGCAGTATATAGAATCAATGCATATCAAGCAGTAGATAGAGGCAGAAAACTTGCATTGAATGAAGCTGTTAAATCTACTCTTATTGGTGGTGGTACTCCTAGTCAAGATGATATTGAAAACTTTGCAGCTAAGTATGCAGCTCTTGGAGGAAAGCAAAGACAGTTCAATCAATGGATGATGGAACAATACAAGAATGCAAATACTTCACAAGCTAATCAAATTGCAGAGCATTTGAAGAGTCCGTTTGCACAGAAAATGCAGACGATTATGGGAGGTACACCAATGAATGATACATTCAATTAGGAGATATAAATGAGCGGTCCAGTCTTTGATGCACTGAGAGGTCCAGCAGGATACTATAAACAAGCTATTGCTGTGGAGCAAGATCTAGTCCCCGTTGGACTTACTACTAGTCCTGGTGCAGTATTACTATGTCCAAGAGCCGGTAATGCTTATTGGAGAGATGATGGAGTTGCAGCAACTGTAGCTGATGGTTTTCCACTTCTTCAAGATACAACGTTTTATTATGTAGGTGATTTAAGTAAAGTTAGCGTAATCGGGGATGCCGCTACTGAATTGCATTGCTCTTTCTATTTCTAACTTTTACTTCTCACTTTGATAAGGACAACGTAAATGGCTGACAACGTAGCAGTAGAAACAGTAGTTACGCCTGGTCTAAATTTTGCAACAGATGACATTGGCGGAGTCCATCATCCAAAAACTAAAATGGAATGGGGAGTTTCAGATACTGCTACACAAGTTGCAGCTGGCGCATCTGCACTTCCGATTCAAGATGGTGGAAACTCCATCACAGTGGATGGTGCTGTTACTTTAGGTGCTGCCATTCCAGCAGGTACAAATAATATAGGAGATGTGGATGTTGCTTCTCTCCCATCTTTACCTGCTGGTGCAAATGCAATTGGTACCGTTGAAGTTACAGCTCTTCCGGCGCTTCCAGCAGGCACAAATAATATTGGCGATGTAGATATTGCATCCATAGCTGCTGGTACTAACAACATTGGAGATGTTGATGTTGCATCTCTACCAGCTGCAGATGCACAAAATATTGCTGATATTGAAGCTCATGTTTCTAGACTTACAACCGGAACTGGTCCTCTTGCTGGAGCAGCTACAGCTACCACTGCACTTGTAGCAGGCGGTGTTTATAATTCAACTCCTCCAACTCTCACTGACACTCAACAAGCAGCATTGCAACTAGATGCTAATGGTGCATTGAAAGTTGCAGGCGCTGGCGGTGGTACTCAATATACTGAAGGTGATGTTGATGCTACTATCGTTGGCAATGCAATTCTTTGGGAAGATGCAGGTAATACTCTTAGGCCAGTAGCACAAGCAACTCCTCTTCCAGTAAACATTGTTGCTGGTGCAGGTTCTGGCGGTACTGCTAGTACTGATGATGCAGCATTTACTCCTGCTGCAGGTTCTGGTACTCCTGCAATGGGTCTTGTTTCTGCTGACACAGTAGATTCAGGAGATGTTGGCGTATTTGCAATGCTTGCGAATAGACAGCAGAAAGTTACTCTCTATGATTCAGCAGGGGCAGAACTTGCTGTTGGTGGTGGCACTCAATACGACGAAGACACAGTTCATGTTTCTGGTGATAAACTTAACATGGCTGGAGTTGTTAGAAGCGATGCAGCAGCCTCTCTTGCAGGAACTGATGGAGATAGAACAGCACTAATTGTAGATGCTTCAGGACGTCTACACGTTAATGTAGGCAACACTCCTAACGTTGCTGTTGCTTCTATTGCAGCAGGTGATAATAACATTGGCAATGTAGATATTGTTTCTTTACCAACAGTGACAGTTAATGCTCATGCTGTCACCAATGCTGGTACCTTTGTTGTTCAAGAAAATGGTGCAGCTCTCACTGCATTGCAACTTATTGATGATGCAGTAAAAACTGATGATGCTGCTTTCACTCCAGCAACAGATAAAGTTCTGATGCTTGGAGCGTTTGCAGATGAAACTACTCCAGATGCAGTAAATGAAGGTGATGCTGGTGTAGTTCGTATGACTCTTAATCGAGGTCTCCATGTTAATCTGCGAGATGCAGCAGGAGCAGAATTAACTCCTTCACAAGATGCAACTCACGATTCTGCGGCCCTAGCTGCTGGTCCACAGATGATGGCAGTTGCAGGAACTACTGCTCCAACTGCTGTAACTGCTGGGGATGCTGTTCGTGCATGGGCACTTCCTAATGGTACTCTTGCAGTGAATTTGCGAGATGCTGCGGGAGCTGAAGTAGCTGTTGCTGGAGGTACACAGTATGATGAAGATACTGCGCATGTATCTGGCGATAAAGTTACGATGGCAGGTGTGGTTAGAGTTGATACTGCTGCAGCTCAGTCAGGTACGACTGGAGATAGAACTGTTCTTATTAGTGACGCTTCTGGTCGTTTACATGTTAATGTAGGAGCATTACCAGCTACTCCTGCTGGAACTAATAATATTGGGGATGTTGATATTGCTAGTATTGCTGCTGGCGATAATAACATTGGTAATGTAGATATAGTGTCACTTCCTGCATTGCCTGCGGGAACTAATAATATCGGTGATGTAGACGTACTAAGTCTCCCTGCATTACCTGCAGGAGATAATAACATCGGTAACGTAGATATTGTTACGATGCCGACTGTTACAGTAAATGCACAACCTCCTACTTCTGGTGGATTGCAAACTCATAGATCCATTGATCTTGATGAAGGTGCACTAGAAGTTGTAAAAGCTTCTCCTGGTCAACTATATGGAATGTGGGTTGCTAACAGAGCAACAACAACTAGATACATTAAATTCTACGATGCAACATCTGGAACAGTTGGAACAGGTACTCCTAAACTGACTATTCCAATTCCTGGAAATGCAACAGATAACATTGCAGGAGCTTTTGGACCTGGCAGTTTAGGTATTGAATTCACAACTGGTATTTGTGTTGGTGCTAGCACTGGTATTGCCGATGCAGATACAGGTGCTCCCGCTGCTAATGATGTGATTATTAATGCCTTCTTCAAATAAAAGCTATAGATGCCAGCTAGACTTAGATTTGTTCCGGCAGCAGTAGAAGCTGTAGGTGATCTTTCAGCACTAACCTTAGAACCTACAGTCACTGCTACAGTTCCTTATCTAGCAACAATATTTCCCTTAGAGGGAATAGTTCCCAGTGGACAAATTGTTTTAAGTCCTGATGATACTAACTTACGTTCTAATGTCATAGCTGCTTGGCCAGATAATTCTGCAAGAGTAGTTGTTATTGCAGGAAACACAAATGTAACTTCTGGGGTTCCTAAAGTTATCAATTTACAATCTGGTGCCGCTAGTGGAACTGATCTTACACCAGATAGAGTAGTTGCACTTGTAAGTACTGTTAAAATTAACTTTGGTGCAGGAGAACAAACACTTACTCTTACAAACAGTAACCATGAAAGAATATGGTGGCAGAATCCTGAATACATTTGTTGTCGCTATAGACTTGCCGCCGCAGTAGGTGTACTTGAAGCAGTTATTGATGTTCATGCTTTCAAAACAGGTGCAAATGATCGAGCTTTTGTTGAAGTAGTAACTGAGAATTGTAAAGTAGATGCTTCACTTTCAAGTGTATCGAATCCTGCAAATGGAACATACACTAATGCAACCATTAAAATCAATGATACAACAATCTTAACTATAAGTAGCAGTTCAGGATCTAATGGTACGCATGGAGCAGGTAGAGCTTTTTATTGTTCAGCTAGTATCATTGATGGAGTTGTTACAGTTCCATCTACAGCAGAGGAAAAAGCACAGTTGTTTGGTGTGGAAGTTGTACATGATACAGCTTCTTTACAAGCACACCCGATGTTTACAAAGATCTGGAAAGCTACAGATCAAAACTTACAGACCTTATATCAAAATGATGCATATGAACCTTGGGCGGTTGAAAGACTTAATGTTCCTAATATGGGACAGGGTGGAGATGTATTCAATGCACTAGGTTCATTTACTCAATGGGACACAAGATACATACAAAGCGGAAGTAAATATGCAAGAAGAGCTTCTATTGCTACAGCATTAGCTGCTCTTACATGCAATATAAATTGGCGTGATCAAACAACTGGTCTTGTTCCTACATTTACACAAGTCGGTAATAAAGAATTTCAACATAGTACTTGGCCTAATGGAGGTGGAGAACCTGCATGGGAAGAATCACATTCTCCAGCAGTAGGATTAATGGGATTTCTGTGTCGTCCCAGTCCTTGTTTTATTGAAATTGCACAGAAAGCTGCTCTATGGCAACATCAATGGAGAAACTTTCAAAACACTCATCCAGTCATTGGTAATGGTTACGAAGTACGTGCAAAATGTTGGACAATGCGTGCGTGGAATCATGCTTGTTTTATTACTCCAGACACTATGGCATGGAAAGCTTCAGCACTAGGACGTATCAATGATGGTATTGTATACTTAGATCTTTATAGAACTGACTCAAAACAAACTTTAGGATTCGTGTGGCCATTGAATCCTGAAAATCCTGATGACTCAGATGGATATGAAGGCTTAGCTGGATTCCGAGTTGCTATGTGGCAACATCATTATCTTCTAGTAGAGCTTCACAAGATTGCTGCATGTAAGACTTTATCTGGAGCTGAGCATACACTAGCAGTACAATTAGCTGATTGGGCTGCATTACAACCAATCAGACATATAAATGAATCTGTTTCCGGAGAGTGGCGTTGTACTTCTAGATACTTAACTGTTGTTGATGCCTCTAAAGATCTAACAACAATGGAAGCTACTTGGAATGAACGCTGGGCAAATTTATATGGAGGTTCTCCCCCAGCAGCTACTGGACAATGGCTTGGTATGCATCATGATTTTACTCCACAGCTATGGTCAAATGCGGCAGATGAAACTGATACAACTGGTGAATACTACGATACTTATTTTTGGGCAGCTTTCTGTATAGCAGTGGAACGAGCTGTATCTGGAGCAGATGCTGCATGGACTAAAGTATTAGCTGGTATTACAAATCTCGATTCTGGTGGCTCTCCTTGGTCAGCAAAACTTGCGGCTGAGCCTAGGTGGGGTTGGTACCCAAGGAATAAATAATTATGCCAAGCAGACTTAGATTTGTACCTGTGGAAGTTGTACCTCCTGGAGATTCCGCTCTTGATATATTAGCGGCTTCTATGTCTGCCAATACGTGGGCAGAATTAACTACTGTTACAGGACAAACAGCTGCAATAAGTGGAAACGGAAACTCTGGTAGCGCTATTGTATTCTGTAATTCATTTCCATGGAATCCAATTGAAAAACGCATTGAAATATTAGCTAATGATCATGCAGCTAATCCAGGTCAATGTAAGTGGGCACGTTATTTAGAAGAGACAAATGAGTGGATATTTACAACTGATTATGGTATTGCAATAAATCCACACGGTTATGATCACACATCATGTGATCCTTTTACTGGAGCCGTTTATTTTCGTCAATATGGCGGTGGTGTTAGACAGCCAAACTTTTACAGGCGCTTAGCTGGAGAAACA
>Ga0137423_1000126_pt1 | contig 25944 bp, 31 predicted proteins | sample EasRivERMZT600_2_FD_102326 | JGI IMG/M metagenome (GOLD analysis project Ga0137423, IMG submission 102326) | Soil microbial communities from meander-bound floodplain in the East River, Colorado, USA - East River MetaG ERMZT600_2 | ecosystem: Environmental > Terrestrial > Soil > Floodplain ...
TTCCGCCGCCCCGGTCGAGCAGGCGCACCACGCCCGCGCCGAGCTTCATCAACGCCGTGATCTGTGCGCGCGGGAGGCGGATCATCTGGTCGTACCAGCGTCCGGTGCGCTCGACGAACTCGAGCATCTCGCGCAGGCGCCGGGTCACGACGGGATTGACGTCGTCATCCTGCTGCGCCGCTTCGACGCATTCCTTCAGGGCCGCCGCGGCGGGATCGAGCTCGCGCGCCTTGCGGCCGGCCGCGATGCGCGAGACCAGCGTCCAGAGATCCGTTTCAGCGACATAGAAAGTGCGACGGTCCCGCAGGATCGGCACTGCGCGGATCAGGTCCCAGGTCAGCAATTCGCGGAGCGAGTTCGAGACGTTGGATCGGGCGATGCCAAGCGCATCGGCGATCTCTTCCGCCGTCAGGGGCTTTTCGGCGACATATAAGAGAGCGTGGATCTGGGCGACCGAGCGATTGACGCCCCAGCGTTCGCCGAGGTTGCCCCAGTGCAGGACGAACTGTTGAACGGCCGGGGCCAGGGGTTCAGAGAGGGTCGTCTGGCTGTCTGTAGTTTCTGTCATGACAGAAATTACAGACTAAAGAGGGTGGAAAGTCAAGGGTCGCTGCGAGCGCTACATAATGCGTCAAATGATGAAAGCCATCCTCTACGTCGTCGGGGGCGCACTCGCCCTCCTCGTCCTCTTCACGGCCTTCACCCTGACCTACACCTACGCGGACGGCGAGCGCGCGGGCTACGTGCAGAAGCTCTCGAGGAAAGGCTGGATCTGCAAGACCTGGGAAGGCGAGATGGCGATGGTGACGATGCCGGGGACCGTCGCCGAGAAGTTCTACTTCACGGTGCCGAAAGATGACGTAGCGGCGACCATCAATGCGCAGGTCGGAAAGCGGGTTTCACTGCACTATGAAGAGCACAAGTGGATTCCGTTTTCGTGCTTCGGGGATACGGGGTATTTCGTGACGGGCGTGCGGCAGACGGCAGAGGCGCCGATCCAGACACCGTAACCCCTCAACTGGCCCAAACGCGCAGCGCAGCGATCACGAACCCGAAACCGACGAAGAGCATCGAGCCCAGCTTGACTGTCATCCTGAGGTCGAGGGCGGCGAAGTCGCGTGCCATGTCGCTGCGCAACGTGTCGATTTTCTGTTCCAGGCGCAATTGCACGCCGTCGATCTTCTGATCCAGCCTCGAATCAAGGCCAGTGATCCGCTGTTCGACGAGCCCAAAGCGGTTCTCCATGTCCCATCTCAGGGCTTCGAAGTCCACCCTCAGCAGCTCGAAGTCCTGCTTCGTGGCTACCCTCGTTAGCTCGAGATCCTGCTTGGTCGCCAGCGTGGTGCCCATATCCCGCTCCATTGCATCCACGACCGCCCTCGCCTTGTCGGACGGCACGATAATGCTGACGAGGGCATCATACAGCGAGTATTGGTAAGCCACGGAAAACCCCGGCAAAACGCAGCAGGTCGGGGAACGATGCTGCGCCTGGACAGTCGACTGGATTGAGCGGATTTCGCGCTCCTACGGGGCCAAATTCCAGACGATGTCTAGTTCAGCCGCCATTCACCTCCCCCGCGCATATCATGGAATCGCCATGATCCTGCGTCCGGCCCTGCTGGTTCTCGCGCTCGCGGCATCGAGCCTCGCCCTGGGCGAGGCGGTTGAACCGCCGGAACGTCTTGCGCGCCTTTCCTACGCTGAAGGCCAGGTCATGTTCCAGGGCTCGGCGGATGTCTCGCCTTCCGGCCTTCCCGACCGGCCGCTCATGCCCGGCGACCGCCTCACGACAAAGCGCGAAGGCCGCGCCGAGCTCGCGCTCGGCACCGCGACCATCCGGCTCAATGAGCAGACCGAGTTTTCCGTCATCGATCTCGACGCAACGACCGTGCGTATTGAAGTCACGGCGGGCACCGCCATCGTGCACCTGCGCGAACTGTTCGAAGGGGAATCGTTCGAGCTGGTGACGCCGAATGCCCAGATCGCTTTGCACACGGCGGGCGAGTATCGCGTCAACGTTTTTGCCGATGACGCTACCGAGCTCACCGTGCGCGCCGGCTCCGCGGAAGTCGCGACCACTGACGGCCCGGTGCGCGTCGGCGACGGCCAGCGCGTGCGACTCGAGGGACGCGATGCGCTTGCGACTCTCGCGGCACCGCTGCCGGCGGACGCCTTCGACGACTGGGTCCTGGAGCGCGAGGTGCAGCTCGCCGAAGCGGAGCAGCCCCCCGACGAGAGTTTGGAAGGTCAGGGGCAGTGGTACGAGGAACCGAGTTACGGACAAGTCTGGATGCCGTCCTATGCCTACGGCAGCTGGGATCCGTACGGCTACGGCCACTGGCAGCAGATTGGATTTGGCTACGGTTGGGTCGACCCGATGCCATGGGGCTTCTACACATCGAACTATGGCCGCTGGGCGTACCTACATCACCTGAATCGCTGGTGCTGGGTGCCGACGCGGCACGATCACCACGATCGCTGGCGGCAGGCCGCGCGCAACACACGGCCGCTGATGCCTCCGCGCGAATTTGCGCGACTGGATCACCGCTCGCGCCGCGACGGCGACGATCGCAAGCCGGTCGAACCTGCGGTCCGGCTACCGCAGCGCATCGACGCGGATCGCACGCCCGTGTACCGGCGCGATGTCGGATCGGTCAAGCAGCCCGGTGGCGGCACGGTAGCGCCGAGCACGAGCGGCGGTCAGAGTTCGCCGCCGCGGACTACGCCCGTGCGGCAGAGCGGCGGGACGACGATGGCGCCGGCGCGGCCGGCCCCGTCGAGCAGTCAAACTGCGTCGAAGCCAGCGACGACAACCACGACGACCACGACGACTACGACGACCAAAGCGTTCGGCAAGCCGCAGATACCCTGACTGATACTCCAGTCCGATCGATAGGCTGCCGAATCAGCGTTCCTTGCCGAGTTCGGCGGTAAACCCGATTGGTCGCAACTTTGGTGCGGGCGGCACCATCAACTCCCGGATCGCCTGGTAAACCTCCTCGAACTGCTTGCGGGTCCTGGCATCCAGAGTAACGACTGACTTCTCCATTGCCTCGAGCTTGTGGGCGAGCTCAGTGTTCGAGGCCAGAACCTCCCGCAATTTCACAAATGCGCGCACGACGTAGACCCGCTTTGATGTTGCAAATTGCAACTTCAAAGTCCCAAGCTCTTGATTTGTCACCTGAAACGCGAAATCGGCGGGGAACCGCCTCGAGTTCCTGCGTACCTGCTGATTCAGGCTCCCCGTCCGGACTCAGTACAGTCTTGCCAAATCTGCATCGAATAGCACCCGCTGCCCTCGTAGCACCATGATGCGCTGTGCGATTCCGGCGGGATCGTCTGCGCGAGTCGTCGAAGACATTGACCGCGATCATTCCGCAGCAATCCCGGCATCGCCCTCTGCAAAAGTGCTGCCTTCTTCGCTAATCGCACCACACCCTCACGCGCTCACCTCGAGTTGGCGCTACAACCGATCCGTATCCCGAATAAACTCGACGACGTTCTCCCGGAACCGCCGGGCCGAGTCCTCGTGCAGGTACATCATGTGACCTGCGCTGTCGCGAGGTCGTAGTACCCCTGCTCGACCAGCAGGTGCAGACCCGGGTTCATCGTCATGGCGACTGCGAGGTCCGGTAGCACGTTGGTCACCGGCACCTTGCCTTTCTCGTCGCCTTCGACGCCAGGCTGTTCGTGGCGTCAGTCCCACTTCTTGTAGAGCCCGCCCGAGACGACGTATTCATCCGGAACGTCAAATTTCAGCTCCGCGTGCAGGTACTGACGGAAAGCCGCCGTGTACGCCGGCCCGACCGCGGGAAAGAACGGGTCATAGTCCATGGCCGTTCAGCGCATTCAGAGAAGGGCCCGAGAACCGCGAGTCGATCCGGCCGGCAATGAGGCCGCGGTCGCGCACGAAAACACTGCAAGCACATGAAATCGCTGGCAATGCCACCAGGTATCAGCGAATCAGCTACTTATCCGCTCGCACGTACTTCCATCTGTCTCATGGCATCAAGTACAACGCGCATTGCTCGGCAGTCGTCTTCATTGTAGTCAAGAATCCGCTGCCTTATTTCTTGGTCGCGCGTTTTCATCCATTGATGAAACCAATCGATTGATGATGCTCCCGACGGATCACTGTCTCTCCAATTGAAACCTGCATGCTTCGCAAGCGTCTTGATTGAGAAATCGTTGACAGGCCATTCAGATCGCTTTCTGGTGCCATCACTGTAGAGATCGAAGGATCTGCCGTCTGCGAACAAAGCCTCGATGTGGTCGGCACTGCAAACCCTGGGATACTTCCGTTGCAGCTTCCGATATTCCGTGCGTTCGTACGCCGAGTAATAAACGACAAGCCCCTGCGGATATCGCCTAAAGATCTCAATGGCTCGGGCAAATGCGTCCTCTTCTGCAGCGTCCGTCACATCGTCAGAAAACACTGACTCAAATCGCTCGGTAGCGCTATTGCGCCCATCACGAATGATGAAGCCATGTAGATAGCACCTGTCACGCAGTGGGTCGGTCTCGATATCGAAAAATAATTCTGGATTTCCCTCGAGTAGTGGTAACGCCAGTGTCAAATAAGGTTGCGCCGCATCCGTAGTTAGCAGGATTGCGCGCGCCTTGAACTTGGCAAGAGTCCCTGGTCCAATTCCCTTGAACGTCGTCTTCTTCCCGCCATTCTCCAAGTACTCTTCGACGTTGGCACCTGCGAGCGCCCTTAGGTTCGCAATCGCTGGTCTCAAAACGTCGCGCTTCGATCGACCGAGCTCTGGGAGTAGTGTGAGATCCTCTGTCCCATCCATTGCTCTTCGGCAAGCGCTGCGCCAGACACAAAGTTTGCAGCATGCAGCAAGCGCTGGTTCAGTCGTCGCCGTCCTTGCAAGTGTTGCTCGGACATCTGTCTTAGTGTGCTCATAAATCTCCGACATTGGTGGCGTTCTTGGTCCGAGAGGCACATCGAACTCGTACTTTGTCTCGATGCCGTAAATGTCCCAGATATAGGCATAGCGGCCCGCTGAAACGCCGACGCGATCGAGAAGCTCGGTGTATAAGGCGACTTGGACACCGTAACGTTTTTTCGGTTTGCCCTCCTCTCCCGTGTCGTCATCGCCTCCCTCTTCGCCAGCGCCTGACTTGATATCAATAGCTGCGTATCCACCCCCTTCACGGCGTAGAAGATCAGGTTCACCTAATAGATCGCCGTCTGATAATCGACCCCCATAAATCAGCGGTGAACCATTCGCGATTGCCGCGCGAGTTTCGCGCTCCTTGTCGTCACCCCTGAATCCTGACAGATCAACAAAGGGCTGCTGTAGTTTTGCAATGGTTTCTCTTTCGAAAAGTGTCCCACGCTCCCACAAGAGCTGAACGAATGGATTTACTGCGTCCCTCACGGTTGAGTCACCAAAAGCGTCCATCGCCACGCGGTGTGGGCACGTCAAGTGGTCATATAACTGCGTTGCGGTGATCACTGCTCTTCCCCATTACTTTCACGGGTCCGCGTACAGTAGTCCTAGTCGCATTTGAGTGCAGGATTAAGAGCATTTCGTGGCGCCTGAAAGGTTGATATGAGTCATGGTTTCCTGCAGGCACAAGTACGCCCGGCCACCTCGCAGTGGTCGGGCTTTAGGGTTTCAAGAAAGCCAGCTTACGAGACTAGCCGAAGCGCCAATTTAACCGTGGACCGGCACTTTCAGCTTGGATTGCATGAGAGGCGTAGCGGATTGTGCCCAACAAGAAACAATCAAGTTGGCACTACTTTAGTCACAGGGCGTTGCCTGCTTCACGCGACAACGTACAATCAATAGCGAGCGCTCCAGCGGGCCGACAACGGCGGCGATTGGTGCACGCGATTCTTGAACTACGCTGTCAAAGGTGTCGAAAGCGCCGAAGTCACAAGAGGGTGCCATGCCCGATCTCAATTTCAAGGGCAAAGAATTCGTCTACAACCATCATCTGAGCGTGCCCTATTGCCCGCTGATCCCAGATGCTAAGAAGTCGATCGGGGGAGCTACCCTATCCGGAAGTCTCATCGTTCACGGAGATAACCTTGTGGCGCTCAAGGCGCTGCTGCCGTATTACGCCGGAAAGGTGGATTGCATTTTCATCGACCCCCCATACAACACGGGCAATGAAAGCTGGAGTTACAACGACAGCGTCAACAGTCCCATCATGAGGGACTGGCTTAACAGCAATCCTGTCAATAAAGACGACATGCTGCGCCACGATAAGTGGCTTTGCATGATGTATCCACGACTCAAGCTACTTCACGAGCTTTTGAGTGAACGCGGGAGCATTTGGATCACACTTGATGACAATGAAGTACATCATGCTCGCGCGATTCTCGATGAAATCTTTCAGGAAGACTGCTTTATTGGACAGCTCGTTTGGCAAAAGCGGACCTCACGCGAAAATCGCACCGCACTTTCGCCGAGCTTTGACCACATCTTGCTCTACTCCAAGGGTTTGGCCGACAGCTGGCGTCTTGTCCGAAATCTGCTTGATGCCGAAGGGGAAATCGAGTCAAACCCTGACAACGATCCTCGCGGGCCTTGGAAATCAATTCCTTTCTCAGCGCAAGGCTATCGGAGGAACCAGGACTATAAGATCACGACGCCGACTCGGAAAATTCTTCGGCCACCGAAAGGGCGGTGTTGGGGAGCAACAGAACCGGAATTTGAGAAATTAAAGAAAGAAAACTTGATCTATTGGCCAAAGGGCGGCGATGGACGTCCGCGAGTCAAGAGTTGGGCTAATAAGGGGTTAGTACCGGATACCCTCTGGCTTGCCAAAGAAGTAGGTGACACCGAGGATTCAAAAAAGGAACTGCTCTCGATTTTTTCCGACCGTGACAAAATTGCGTTCCATGCTCCAAAACCATCCGGGTTGGTCCAACGAGCTGTACAGATCTCGACTGAAACGACATCCATAGTGCTGGACAGCTTTGCCGGTACTGGTACCACCGCCCAAGCGGTACTCGCTCAGAACAATAAAGATGGCGGAGAGCGCAAATTTATTCTGGTTGAGGGCGAAAGTTACGCAGACAACATGACTGCAGAACGCGTTCGTAGGGTAATTCGAGGATATCGATTTACTGGCTTGCAGTCCGAGACGTTGCACTCAGAGAAGTTGACAGCAACATCTTTGAAGAAGGCCGACAAGATCTTGAACCACATTGACAGCATTGAGAATTTGGAGGGACATCGGTTCGATGCGATAAGAACAAGAGTTGAGGACGGTGTACTTATCGTCAATGGTGAGAAGCGCAGGACCAAGAAGACCGAAGGGCTCGGTGGCAGTTTCGCCTACTGCACGCTTGGAGAGCCTATTGAACTGGACAAGCTTCTTACGGGCGATCGTTTGCCGCGTTACGAAGCCATTGGTGCATGGCTATTCCACACGGCAACTGGCGAAGCTCTAAAAACCAAGCAAATCGATCATAAGAAATGGTTTCTAGGCGAGAGTTCCGGCCTCGTCGTATGGCTCATTTACAAGCCTAATCTCAACTTCCTGAAATCCCGAGAAGCAGCATTGACGTTGGAACTCGCCGAAAGTTTCTCGAAAGCCAAAAGCGCGAAGAGTTCTGGCAAGAAGCACCTCGTTTTTGCACCGGCAAAGTACATTTCGACAAAAATGCTACTACCACTTGGCGTTGAGTACGCCCCGTTACCCTTTGCGATTTATCGTATGGAAAAAGCCTAACCGACATGGAATTCAAGGATTTCCAGCAACGCGTCCTCGACGTATTCGATGCTTTCCTGGACGAACTCGCCAAACAACAAATTCGCGCAGACGGAATCGCCAAGCTGGCAATTGAACAGCCGGAACTGAATCTGCTTGTACCTGATAGCGCAGCGGATGCGTGGGGCGTGCTCCATGCGAAAGGACGGCTTCCTTCTGCTCGTGCCGCGTTGGGTTATAGCCGAAGGCTCGACGGCACGGACCAAAGCGTGCCAAACGTATGCCTCAAGATTCCCACAGGCGGCGGTAAGACACTACTCGCAACTGCAGCGATTTCTCGGATATTTGGTCGAGTCCTAGAAAGAAATACTGGCTTTGTTTTATGGATAGTCCCCAACGAAGCCATTTACACCCAAACGCGTAAACAACTCGTTGATCGCGACCATCCCTATCGACAGATGCTTGATCGCTCAGCCGCGGGCCGCGTCAAAATCCTTAAAAAAGAGGATCGCTTAAATCGCCGAGATGTGGAGACACATTTGTGCGTAATGCTGCTAATGCTGCAATCAGCAAATCGCGAAACAAAAGCAACACTTCGGATGTTTCGGGATCGAGGAAACGTGCGGGGCTTCTTCCCTGCGCCTGACGACATAGTCAAGCACCAGGAACTGCTTGCGGAGGTTCCGAATCTTACGGCGTACGCGGACGATACTCCGCAACAGTTGGGTTCAATTGTCCACGATAGCCTCGGAAATGTGTTGCGCTACCTGCGCCCTGTGATTGTCATGGACGAGGGCCATAAGGCGTATTCGCCCCTCGCCATAAGCACTCTCTACGGTTTCAATCCCTGTTTTCTGCTCGAACTCTCTGCGACCCCCAAGGATCGCGCGCCGCTGCACGCAAATTGGTTGGTTGATGTGCATGGGACTGACCTCGCCGCCGAAGAAATGATCAAGCTTCCGATAAACGTCAGGGTAAAGGGCGGCACCGACTGGCATGACTGTCTTCGTGATGGGCTAAAGACGCTGGATGGATTGCTTTCAAAGGCACAAACGTTACAAGCGAACACTGGACGCTATGTTCGGCCGATCATGCTCGTGCAAGTTGAGCGCACGGGGCGTGACAAGCGTGATGGGTCCCACATACATGCAGATGACGTAAAGGACTATCTTCTGAAGGTTGGACTCACCGACCGTGAGATTGCAATAAAAACGTCCGAGGTCAACGATCTCAAACAACCGGAGAACTTGGAATTATTGAGTCCGATTAGTGTCGTCCGCGTCATCATTACGAAACAAGCGCTTCAGGAAGGATGGGATTGTCCATTCGCTTATGTCTTGTGCTCGCTCGCGGCGAGCAAAAATATGGGAGCGATGACGCAGCTCGTGGGACGAATACTGCGCCAGCCGCACGCCAGTAAGACTGGCATCGCGGAGTTAGACGAGTGCTATGTCATCTGTTTCCATCAGAATACAAAAGACGTTGTCCAAGGCATCAAGTTGGGACTAGAGCAGGACGGTATGGCCGACTTGGCCGTCGATATTAAGGACAACACCAATAGCAGCGGCAGCGAGACAACGAGACGTTCGCTAGCCCGAAGGAGAGAGTTCAAGAGCGCGAAAATCTACCTTCCTGTTGTCAACTGGGTAACCGGAAAAGACGTACGTGCTCTTGATTATGACCGCGATATTCTCATGCAAATAGACTGGGGTGGCATTGACGTTTCATCCTTAGCCGCCAGAGTTCCAACTGAAGCACATAAGGCGCGGACTCGTTCGACCCGCTTGACCATTGCCGGCACAACTCACGATGACTTGTTGGAATCGGAGCTGACATGGTCAGCTCAAGAACGCTCACGCTTTGACCCAGTATTTGCAACTCGTGTGATTTCCGACATCGTCCCGAACCCGTGGGTTGGTCGGGACTTGGTTGGAAAGCTCATCTCCTTGCTAAAGCAGCGGGGGTTCACGGATAGCACGCTTGGCGCGATGAGCGGATACATTCTTGAGGAATTGCGTGGGTTTCTTACTATCGATCGGGATCAGTTGGCAGAGTCGCTTTTCGTCTCTCTGGTCACCGCAGGAAAAATTCAATTCTGCCTTCGCACGGATCGTCACAACTGGCGTATGCCAGATGCCATAGAGACTGATCGTCCGACCACGTCCACGCCATTGGTTAGGCCTAGTGACGGCCACCTAACGGAAAGAAGCGTCTTCGCTCCCGTATATCGGGATGACTTCAATGGCGACGAGGCGGAATTTGCTTGTTATCTCGACGAGCAAGGTGCGCTGCAATGGTGGCACCGCAATGTAGCTAAGGCAGGTGGCTATTCCCTGCAAGGCTGGAGGAGGCATCGGGTATATCCAGATTTCGTCTTCGCCTTGCAGAAATCAAGGAAGAAAGTGCGTCTAGTTGTATGGGAGACCAAAGGTGACCAGTTGGAGGGCAACCTCGACACGGTCTACAAACGCAAACTCATGCAAATGATGAGCGCGAACTATCGCTATATGAAAGTCAAGACCGCGGGAAAGCTTCAAATCGTAATAGACAGTCAGACTACCGTTACTTGTGACCTGGTGCTAATGAGCGACTGGAAGACAAGAGCACCGATAGTACTGTCGGGCGCGGACGTTTCACGGCGCTCAGCTAATTAGCGGCCAGTTCAGAAGCTCAGCGCCACTCACCTAGCGGTGGCTGTGACGTATTCAACCGCGCCATCTCTCGACACAAGCGCGATCTCAATGCCGGCTTCATGTGCGCGCGCCCCGATGCGCTCAGCCCACTTCACTGTTTCATTGGCACGCGGAACAACGACAATATTGCGGTCCTCGTGCTGCTCCCGGCACATCAACTGCCCTACTGCTTCAAGCACGCACTTTCGTAGGTGCGAAAGCTGACCGGCATGACGAGTATTAATGATGCCACCTTTGCACTCAGCGACAATTCGCCGATTGTTTACGATTGCGACCACATCCCCAATACCAGGAGCGCAACTCACGCTGATTTTTCGGTCGTGCCGTGAATACACGCCCGCGAAGTTAGTTACCCCGCCAGCTGATGCCAGGACAAACCCCTCGGACTCAAACCAACTTCGAAAATCGAATTGTTTGCCATGCATTCCGTCCGGTCGCATCTCGACGTGCTCTGCGCCTTGCTCTAGCAGATGCATTGCGAACGCGAGCATCACGCTCCCTTCCTGAAAGTGCTCTTCTTGATCGCCTGTGTGGCGGCCCTTTCGATTGGGCGGAGCATCGCGAAATATTGTGTACGACACCAAGAAGTGTGGGCTAGTTTTAGCCCGCCTCCGGCATTGAAACTGAAAGCACGTACCCGGCGACGGTGCCGAGAAGTGCGGCGGTCGTCTCAGTGCTGAATACCCCCGTAACGGCCAACACCGTCAAGCTAGGCACAAAGAGGACGACTCCGAGTGCTCTCAACGCATTGGGTCCGAATCCTTGGTTCTTTGCCTTGAGCCGCGCGAACACCATCCAGAGCCCAACGAGCATGGCCACCATCACTGCGAAAACGACTATTAGCTTAAGGTCCATGTTCCCCTCCCCCTTCATCCCATGCGCGGCAGAATAGCGCAAGCATCACCGACACTTACTGCCGCTTGATTCGCCATTGCTTAGCTGGCGCGACCTCGCATCCCAAGAACCGCTCAGGTAACGCCTGTCTATTGCTGTTCATTTCAATTTTCGCTTATTCCAAGCAGATAGTCTGGGGTCACGCCGCGAGCCCCGAGCGCATCATGCTTGCGCGATGCAACCGATTCGCCTCAACACCTTCCGCGCACTATTTGAACGCGAGCACGAGTTAGCCTGCTGGTGTCCCGGATGCCGCCGCTGGGCGACGACCGACCTTGCGATGCTGGTAAGGGAAGGCCTTGGGGATTGCTCGATAATGGGCTGCAAGGCCCGCTGCCGGAAGTGCGGCATGGAAGGTCAATGGCAGGTGCGGCCCCCAGTGCCAGGACCGCCTACGGCTCTTTCCCGATAGCCGCTACGCAAGTGGCAACCGACTCCCGTGTGTAGTCGGTATAGGTGGGCAGCGACTTCTTGCGGCGCCACTCCCATGGTGCAATCTGCTGCTCTGCCGGAAGCGCCCACAAGCCACGCTTGGCCGTCCGAGCGGCAGCCTCATTGATACAGAGTGCCGCGTCGGCCTTGCGCATGTAACGCCGATACGCCCACGCGTGCCCGCGCTTGATCAGTTCTAGGTTCACGTTGAGGTCGTCGCGGAACACGATCCCGATCATCCGTCCGTAGCTGCGCTGCTCGAACGGCTCTAACTGAACCCGCTTGCCCGCAACGAGACTTGAAAGGGCAGCCGTCGCCTCTTTCGCGCCAGGCTGATCACGCTCAGGCGTGTCGATCCCGTGCAGGCGCACACGGATTGGGCCGCTGCTCAACTGCACGTCGATAGTGTCGCCGTCCACGATCTTCGTGACTGTACCAATGAGTACCGGGCTTTCCTGGCTTTCAGCTACGACAGTTAAGCAAACGCACAGAAGCGTGATAACTGTTAGTTGCCAAGCATTCATGGTGAAACGTAGGGAGATCGCTCTCATAGCCTTGTCACCACGTCAGAGCAGACAATTGCTAGCTCTTGTACTCACGCAGGCTACGGGCGGTCGCTCTCTTTCAGCGCCATTTCCCACTCGAAGTAGGGATTCTTATGCCCATCTCGCACGAACTCATAGAAGAGCGCGTGGTTGGATGCATCGAGCGGGTTAGCAAGCAATCTCGGCATGTCGAGTTTCGCCCGAATTAGATCCTCATGGTAAATCAACATTGAGCGCAGGATAACGAAGGACCATGGTAGTTGATGCTGGGTTGTAAACAATCTGGAATCACTCGACACCCTTTGCGGGCTGTGCGCGAACGCCTAGCCTGGTCAGGGAGTTGCTGATGCCACGACCGAACCGCGACCGACCCCGCTTTCTCAGGTGTCGTCCTCCATCCAATAGGGCCAGTGCGGTCGCCCGCTCCTGTCGAAGACAGAGAGAACGCGATCTTGGGCAAGGGCAAGCAGGAATTTAGCCATCCACTCACCTCGATCCGCGTCGTCTGCATGGTCACTCAGCTTGGCCACCATGATCCCGAGGGCCGCTGCATATAGTGGGGGATAGCCAGCGATCGCGCCCGCTGCCATTGCTAGCGCGTCGTCAGTGCCTTCCATCTCCTGGCATATGCGCTTCGCGATCTTTCGGAGATCCTCGGAATCCTGAATGGGGTACTGATGTCCGATTTCATCGGCCATACGTCTCTCCTCTCGGCCGACACCTTTGCATTTGTCTTGTTCCGCAGTATTGCAACTCTTCCACGCTACCTAAGGTGCGCAGTGATCCAAGAAAAGAACGGCTGCATGGCCGCTTTGCGCACGCCGGAGTATCCCGGCTCCGAAAACAAGGTAAATCGCGAAAGATGGGGGAGCCGCGCAAGGACGGTGACTTCATCTTTCCGAAACCCATCGTATCGACTCGCATCGCAACTATAAATGCCCCACCCGGTCGGGAATCTTTCGTACTCCGCAATTCTCCCACCAAGTTTCGTAATTACTTGCCCGATGGCGAAGAACGCCTCACGGTCTATGGTCACGACAAGCCGTGGGCGCCACTCAAGTAGGATGCGACTCCAAAGCGACTTCCCGAACTCCAATGAATTCTCTGGATCCTTAAGTTCCTTAAACGATGGTGATCTGAAGGGGATGAAATGCGCTGTTAGAACTTGAGCGGCAAGGAAGTCTTCGACGAGGCCATCAAAACCCGCGTGCGCCTTTATCTCCCGAAACAGAGCTTGTATCTGTAGTTGAAGTCGAGCACGACCTGCGGGCTGTCCAAGCCACGATTCGGAAACGTAAGAACTGCCCTCTTCGAAGCTGCCCCCACTTTGATTCGCGGAATCCGCGCCACCGCCTGGATTTAGGGTGATTAACGCTATTTGTGTGGCATGCGCCAGGGTGGCGCGCGGTCCCGTCAGAAACCTATAGCCCAATGTATGGCCCAGACTTTCGTACCCAGATTCAACTTCCGCACAGCACGTATCAAACAGCTCTTCAAGCATCTGTCGTGAACTCCAAAGGCCAGGTCGGCAGACTCGGCAATTGGCTACCGGTTATCTCACATATCAAACGCTATTCCACAACGAGAAGGTGAGAATGCAGCTTGCTACGACAGCCGCGAGAGATTTCCTCGGAGCACGCAATGCTCCGGAAGCTCTCGCGAGTCACCACCGATGAACCATGCATTTTCATTTCGGATGGGGTCTATGACCCACCCAATTTTGTGGGCTTCCGAAAAGAACCGCGCCTGAGTACCGCGGTCCGTGCCGCTAAAGAAGGCCCCTAAATTGGGGTGGCTGTGGAACCAGCCGACCACGAATTGGTCTTCTCGTTTTGACTGATTCGTCTTTGTCCACAGCCTTGGTTCCATCCGAAGCGCCACTCGACTTCCCTTTACTTCGTCCGCTGGCACGCATTTCAATATCGCTATCACATGCCGTAGGCAGCCTGAGAGGTTCGCATTTGCCGAATAAGTCTTGCCAACAAGCAAGCCACCGGACTCCACTTCACATGCGCCGACGTGCGCTTTGGCATCGTTGAAAGCGCCCTCGTCAAATAAGACAAGGCTTTCTTCGCGCTGGCCTAGTTGAAATAACGAATAGGCGTCAGCAGCGCCCAATCGACCTGTGAGACGCGAGAAATCCTCCAATCTAAAATCAGGGGGCAGCTCATTCCAAGACATGATCGCGTTTACCTAGGTTACCCTATTTCTTGTTTACCCAAGTTATTCCGCTTGAAGCGGATGCTGTCGCCAAGTTCGCAGACGCAGTAGGGAAAGCGTGTGGGTGCCTGCTTCTTTGAGTCTCATACCAATTCAACGCGTCCCTATTCGCCGGCGATTGTTCATTGAGAACGCTCGGATCAAACGTCACAATTTGAATAAGGCGGCGTACCAATAGATCGAGTCCTTGTGTTGGTAGCCACTTCGAACCGAGGCACACTACGCCAGACGTATAGACGTTTGGATGAATAATCGGTGTCTTGATGGACACCTTTGGCTCAACAAACGGATAGCGCGGCCCAAGGTCAATTGCGGCTCGGGTCGTAGGTTGTTTCTGGGTTGGGTAATTCTTGGTACCCGCGGTTGGAAGCACTATTTCAATCTCCACTGACGATGGTGGCGAGCCTCTGACGTGGAGTATTCGCAACTTCCCGCCAGATGACGAAGCCAGTTCATGCAGTTTGGCTACGTCCTGCTCCCGTCGAGTTACATGCGCCGACATGCTCAGATTCCAGCGACCAAGACCGGCTGGACTTCCAAAATATCCCCATCCTTTACCAAGTCGGCTGAAATAAGCCCGGTCGGTGCAAGTGACTTACCTGATGAAAAATTCACAAGCGCGTAGTCCGTATCGGTCGCCAGGGACCAGTTGTCGACAGCCGCTTGGATTACATCAGCTCCTGTCTTCTCGCGAGCCAGCGTTACCTCCGCTTTTCTTGTCTGATCCGCTGTCCTGAGAATAACTTTGACTTCTTCCATATTTCAATCCTCGAACGAAATACACACAGGTGCTGCTTTCGATAACAAGATTGCGTACTGAATCGGAACCGCCGTGTTGACGAAGACCCGATTAAACTCCGCAAGCGAGCACTCCTCAACGTAGTTGATATCGACCGATGTGTCGCCGCAGCTGGAGCAAAATCGCGCTGCCTCATCTAGGTCTCTCGCTGCCCTGAGGCGGAGCTTCCCGTCAAATGGCTCCCGCCCACATTTGGCGCATACCGCCGACGCTACAATTGGCTCGCTCAGAATGACCAATACACTATCCAATGGTTCGTCAAGACTATCTGCCAAGAATTCGAGCATTGATGTTTGATAGCGCGATCCTACGATCAATACCGCGTCACGGGGGATTCTCGTGCAAACGGGGCAGCCCGGTCCGACAGCGAGACTATGCGTTACCGTTGACTGCCCGCGAATTGTGTCCACAAGAATTCGCGAACTAGCGACCTCACCGCTGTTCCTATCGCCCAGCCTAAGTGCCATGGAGGTACCCAGTGCCGCCACGATACTGCTTGTGACGATGGTGGTCGGTATCTTTCGCTCTTCGTATGCAATTTTCTTCAGGTGGCCGCATGAGTAACGCTGGGCCATTCGATCATAAGCGCTGGGCGGCAATCCACATTCGTAGCACGCAACCGTAGAGTTGGATCCAAATGGGTAGCACTCTGCCAACGCATGGCGGCTATCAATACCTAGATTGATGAAGTTGACTCCCGCGATCCGCGCGATGGTGTTCATGTATATGCGCGCCTCAAAGTTGTCCACGCATCCGATGAGGCAGTCAAAACCCTGTAGTCTGTAAGGCGACATGCACTGTTTAAAGTCTCCAACTCGGAACGAGATAGTAACGTTTGGATCCAATTCTTTAGCACGCGTCGCAGCAACCTCAGCCTTGGATCGACCAACATCAGCTTCCCTAAAAAGGACACTTCTCGTGAGGTTGTGTAGCTCAACAAGATCAAGATCGACGATTTCGATTTCCCCAGTTCCCAAGAGCACTAGGTTTTTGACTACTTCGTTGCCGACCGCTCCCGCACCGACGACACACGCACGCGTTCTCGCAATTTCTTCCTGTGAGAACCAATCAATCATCTCTTGGCGAAGGTACCTATTCACCGCTTTCGTGCGCCCTTAAGGAGCGACTTGTATGCCGCGTTGACAAGCTTGGCAATCTCGGTGTCCGTCTGTCTTGTGAAAGCATCCGATCGATCCGGATGAATCGTTGCCATTCGCTTTCGATACGCAGCTTTTATCTCACCGTCACTAGCATCTTTGGAAACACCCAAAATCTCTTGTGGCGTGGCATTCCGGAGTGAATCAAGCACTCCGACATACCCAAGTTTAACCTCCTTCCATTTCACTATCGCACCGAGAGGATCATTGATCTCTCACTAACTAGGATTTCCAATCCGAATCGCGAATGATCGATTATGAGCCCACGTACTCGAACGCTTCTGCCTCGTAGCGAATAAATGAATGCTGGGCCGCCTACCCTATGAACTGAGCCGCGGAAGAACACCAACTTAAACCCCTTGGTCCATGTCGCGTTTTCAAACATCACGGCATAGTCTTTTTGTCTTCGACTCTGGTGAACCTGGTGAGCGTAGCCTTCGAAGGTCACCACACGCCCAGCATGCAAATGTACATTAGCGAGCGTGACGACGGTCGGATCGTAATTGACACCACCCTGTTGACGCGCCGATTCGGAGGAAACACCAACTAGATTCGGGCTTCCGCAGGAAACGCACTGACTAGAGTTTTCTGAAACGAGAACCGAAAAGCTTGCTGCATGGTAATAGACTCGACACTTAGTACATCTATAAAGTCCCTTCGATGGGTTCAGTGATTCGCCTGTGAAGGCATCGCGTAAGCCTTCCAATTCCTTAGCGTTTGGCATTCGCCCGGACGAATCACGAGCGTTTTTAGAAACGTCCAACTTGAAGTCGATCCCGCTTGTGTCCCGGTATCGCGTTGAGGATGGGCGAAAGGTCGACTTCTCTCGGTCTGAGACCGGAGAAGAACGCTGATTATCGGGCTGCGGCGTTGGAGGTGGACCAGATCTACGATTTCGCTTGGACAGCCACTCCCATAGAAACGAAACTACGAACCAACCAATGATGAGTAACCAGAACCATTTCACGAACTGTCACCCATGGGTCCGCATGATTTGGAAGATGTTGCGACTATTATCGACCAACAATTAAATGAGGCTCTATACCTTCATTCTTCCAGCCCCTCCACTACTAGCATCCAAACTCGCTTAAGCGGCAGTTCCGCCTGAATCTCGGCGGGCAGGTGCTCGTAGTTACGGTAGATAGCCTCTACAAGATCGCGGCTCTCCCACAATCGCACGGTGAAGTGTCCCTGCTTCGATTCGGCAAGTACCGACCGATTGAATCCGCCCCAACATACAAGCAAGCCTTGCTCAGCTTTGAACGTCTGCATTGTTCCTTGAAGCGTACGATAAACGGTCACGTCAGCCGGGCTGTTCTGTGACTTCACTTGCACACATAGACGCGGCGCGTCCAAGCCGAGTGGTCCACGGCCAGCAAGAATATCGACTCCGCCGTCGGGTCCCGGAGGAGACACCTTCGTCACCCAACCATCGGCACGCAGGACCGCATCGACTAGGCCCGCCAGCGCGTGACCGGCGAATCTTGCCTGAATGTGTGCCAGAACTTGATCGTGCGCTAACTGTGGCAGGTCAGGAGTCGCAACCGTTTGTGCCTCGTTCGGCACGGAAGCAGGACTCGTCGGTCTGTTTGGCTCGGTCGAGGGACCTGGGTCAGACTTGCCGGCTAACACAGCGGCAACTCGGCGCTCCGCATCATTCCGGGAAACATTGCATACCGTGAGGAACGCTCCGAATGAGTAAAGCATGTCCTGCTCGAATGCTGTCCGCGGAGCATCTGGTCGCACCCACTCCACGGTTCGTGTGTGTCGAAATTCGTTGCCCACCTTTAGGAATCTATATGGGCCTTTCACCCGCCCGAGTGCGATCTGAGACGTGAGCTTGCGTGGCAATACGACAATGTCCCCTTCGGTCATCGCAATAGCGAAAGCCCAAAGCTGTCCGGCAATATTGCCTATTGCTCGGGGTTTTCTACCCAGTAGCCTGGCAGCTACCAACTTTGCGACTTCTTCATAGTCGCGCATCCCTTCCATCGAAGGGATTTCTCGGAAACCGATGATTGCTACACCGTTTTCTAACGCGAATTCTTCGTCTTCGCCACTTCCCCCAGCACGAGCGAGGTAGACCTTATGCAAATCTTTCTGACTACTCATGAACGTTACCTATTACGCACGGGACGTCGTCGACTGACTGAAGCAGCCTTATTGATTCATGGCGCTCAAACAACTCGCCACGGTTGATCGCTCCAACGCATAGTTGCGCCAAATCACGCGAGTTAATTAAGAGCCCACAAACACCGCCTCAAACGCTTGCCAAGTTGCATAGGCAAACAATCCCATAGTTGCCAGGTCGACCCAGAAATCGATCCAGTATCGTTCACTAATCCAATGCGAGACCTCGTATCGCCAAGTTTTCTTGAACTTATCCTGCGTCTCGCCGTAGTAAAGGCCCCACATTGATCCCTTGTTAATAGTTGACAGGACCACCTGTAGTACCACTCCGGAAATAAACGAAAGAGCGATGCACCTACTCTCACCAGAAGTTTTGACAGCTGCCGCGAGAGTTTCATTCGTCATTAGAAGGACGGGAGCGCCGATACCATAGGCGACAAGCCAAGTACGCAGCACCTTGGCATGCTCGCCGTATGCCTGAAGGTACTCTTCAGTTAAGTTGCTCATAGCACGTCGACTCGATTCCTAAAGGCCGCAATTACCGGTGGCGCGCGGTCGGTGCGTGCGGCGTCGGGTGCAGCCGGACTTTAGGGTGATGCGACAAATTCCGTCCCCGCCCACAGTTGCCCGACCTCAATCAGTTCGCATTCCAACGCCTTTGCCGCAGCACGACAACCTTCAATGATCCGACGATAGCATTCGTAGTTCTCGATGTCCTTGATGCCATTGACACAGTTGGTGCGCTCCAAGATATCTGTACGATCTGGAAACCGTCGTGCAAGCCCGAGCCACAAGCCGGCGTCGATAGGTGGATGAATCATCTCCTTGAGATGATGTCGGCCTTGGGCACCGATGTACACCCGAGTCTTCAAATAGACATTGATGATCTTCGTAGCCCAGCCGACCGTGAGGCGCGGTTCGCGCTCGATCATCGACTTGACCTCGCTCGCGTGCCATGCGTCGAATGTGGCTTGGTTGATGGTGCCAAGCTCATTCGCGAACAAACCGCGAAGTCAACAACGCGGAGAGCTGTATAGACATGCCGCCGCGACTTGATCGGCGCGCCCGAACGCAGTGCGGACATAGCCGTCCACTCCGCGTATGTAGCAATGATGGCCTTCCGAACTTCGCTCAAACGTAGCACTATCTCTACGACAATTTTTGTATCAGCCTAACGTCCCGGCTCAACGGCGGCGCGCTCGCTCACGGTTGCCGTGGACCGTTCGAGCGCATAGTTAGATCTCACGACGTTTTCCAGTGGGCGCGTTTGCGCAGCTGGTATAGCTTGACGGAGCCTTTTTGCTTATGCGAGAGTTGGATTCGCGAATCATGACGGAAGATACCAAGTAAGAGAGCCTCCAGCTCCCGGATCTCTTCCTTGAGAATGTTGTCGTGCACCTCGAACAGGGAGAAGTGTGTCCAACCACGCTTCTTGGCGGAATGAATCTTGATGCGGCTACGGATGCCGCCACCACCGCTCGGCGATATGCCTGCGACACCGATGTAACGTACTTCGTAGTCGGAGCCACGCTGACGGTAAAGGACGTATAGGCCACGAGTATTCTTCGGGACGAGTCGCCAATTGTTGCGCGGCTCGTAGCGCTTCCAGCGCTTGATGGTGCGAAGTGGAGCTTGTCTCGGCATTGGGAACGTGAGATCTAACGTCGGCGTTGACCAGGCCGCGCTATACGCGGCTGGCACACGGCGTCAACAGAACTGCTCACTGATAGTCCTTCATGCCTGGGTGGGTCACCTTCAAGAACTCCTTTAGACGTTCGCTCCTGCGCTTCATTATGTGCGCCCTTACAGCGACGATGTAGTTCCGACGGTCCGCGACCGGATCGATTACGGGTTCGGGCACGAAGTTGGCTTTCAGCCCGTTGCACACCCGACAACTAAGCACGAGATTCGAAAGCTCTCGACCCTTGCCACCTTTCGAATCAGGAACAAGATGATCCTCAGTGGCCATCATGAACCGATCGTAATCGGCCTTGAGATCTAGCCCGCAGTAAACGCAACGACCTTGATCACGCTCAAACAACTGTAGGAACTTCGACTTCGGAGGATGCGCCATGAGCTGCTGCCTAATGTCCGCGTTGAGCGGGCCGCGTGTGTTCGCCTAATCGAACGCGATTCTACTCACGATGGTCACAAAGTGGTCACCAAGGGTACGGACGCCGCACATTTGCATCGTTGAACTTGCATAACCGGCTGAATTAGATGGTGGCCAGGGGTGCCAGTGGCGAGGACGTCATGCGCGTGTCGAGGCTGCTCGGTCACGCCTCGCCCAACATCACGTTGAGTGTTTACTCGCACATGCTCCCGAATGAGCACTACGGCAGTGCCGAACGACTTGCGCAACTCGTCCTCGCGTCGACGGCAACAGTCCGATCCAATACCTAAGTCTCTGATTGTTCAGCGCGAGTGCGCCGAAGCCACCTTCCAGCGCGCACGATGCTACGCGTCTAGGAGTAATGTACGCATGAAAACCTGATGCGCGCCCCGGCCACACTTCTGGCGCAATATTTGCGACTCAAAAGTGAAATTCAATGTGCACTCTAAAGGGTATCTTTTGTTGCGTCTTGGTCACGATCTCACTAGCAGCAGTTAATCCCGAGGCCCAAGCGGGCGATAAATTGGTGGGCGTTACGGACGCCTGGCACAACGGATTGAAAGAATTAGTGCTCGATGTGGAAAACGACTCGAGCTGGCCTGGAACTGATCGGTATTTCACTAACGCGACCCGGTTGACCCTTCGGACAGCCGATACGGCGCTATACACGCGCCGCGGCGGCGAAGTTCGTCGTTGGCCATGTGAGCCCGGTGAGCAAGTATCGGCGCTGGTTGACTACGTGAGGGATGCGGCTATTCCGCCCGGCAATCAACTTGAACCCGCCGCCCTCAAAAGAAAACGCTGCCTCGTTGCCCTCGATTTGGAAGAACTGAAGTCAGTTCAAATGTGGACTGAAACTTACGGTTACGCACTCGCCAACAACATGTACACGGCAAGCGACATTAGATTGACGCCAGCCGAATTTCGACGCGACGATCACCCCTATGGCGGCTGGCTTTATTTCAGTGTGTTCCGTGAACGGAACTATAAAAACGAAGCCCAAGACAGAATCGAACTCGACGTTGGATGTATCGGCCCATGTTCGCATTCAGAAGATATCCAAAAATGGTGGCACGCTGTTGTGAACGCTCCCACGCCACAAGGTTGGTCCTCGCAGATTGGCAATGAAGTGGCCGTTCAATTTATCTATCAACGACGATGGCCTGCTTTAGCATTGTACGGTTCCGCGACGCACAATCGGGACGATACCCGCTACTTCGATTTCGCACCGACGGCTTCGCTGTACGCGGGAAATGTGTTCATCACTGCCGGTGGTGGATTTGTTGCTCGTGCCAATATTTATCGCATGAAAGGATACTTCGACGGCCATGGATTCCAGGGTTCGTCGCCGAAGGTGTCGCTGCTTGGCAAACAATCGGCGGAAAATGATGATCCGAATGCAGAAGAGCTTAATGGCAAGAGCGAGAGTCCTAGCGACGACTTGCGACAGAGTGAAGCCTTTGCGTATGTCAGGGCGGAAGTGCGAGCTGTGGGTTATAACGCAATGCTACAAGGGCGCATGTTTGGCGGCTCAGATCCTTTCACCCAAGATCCACAGCGTGTGATTGTGGACCTGGAAGCCGGAGTGGCTGCGCATATTGGCCCCTGCTCGGTGCAACTGTCCTACGCTTCGCGAAGTACTGAGGTTGGCTTGCAGGAGGCGAGTTTAACTCGGCATCGCTGGCGCGAACTCAAATTCGCGTACAGTTTTTGAACTGGAAATTGCCGGCAATCATTTACTTTCGTCGCGTGTCTGCGGCGTGCTCGCTTAAATCCGTCACAGACCGCTCCAACGCATAGCTGGGCGTCACGACTGCCTCTCGGCGGGATCATTGTCGTCCTGGTCTACGATCGACCAAAGCGACTGGGGCAGCAACCTCTTAGCTTCGGCGATAAATCCAGAACGATATTCGGGAGTGCCGAAATGGAAAGTGACTCGTCGACCGTCACGCTTCCAGTCGTGGTCTTTCGTTCCGCCCCACGGAATGCGATTGTTCCCAGTCTGCTGGCTGAATTGCGAGAGTGCACGAAGGCAATTTACTACCGCTAAGTCCTGCGAATGAATCGTAACGCTGAACTTGTAGTCTTGGTGCGAACTCAAAACCGCTACTCCGGTGATGCCTATCATCCGCGTTGAGCGGGCCGCACAGTGACGCAACTGTGCGCCGAAGGCGCAACAAAGTCTCTCGTTCCTGCGGTTTGTTTGCGTGCCATCGCACGCGATTCTAGTCACCGTGGTCACAAAGTGGTCACTCGGATTCGAAACGACGCTGATATGCGACGTTGAACTCGCGTAACTAGCTGAAAGGAATGGTGGCGAGGGGCGGAATCGAACCACCGACACGCGAATTCTCAGTCCTTACGGTTGCCGACCTCAGCCAGTCCGCTGCAACCGCTTGTTAGCCCGACAGCGCTCACGCCTTCCTGAACAGCGTCGCGAAGTCCTGCTTGTGCTCCTTGGACAATCCAAGGGCGTCGATGTCAACCGCGTAGTTCGCTGCTGCCAGCAGACGCTCGTTGATGTAGCTCTTCCGGCCCTCCTTGCCCTCGAATGCGAAGTAGGCCGCGAGCACGCGAACACCTTGCTTGTTCAGCGCCCGAACCAACGGAACGAAGTCGCCGTCGCCGGTGACTAGAACAGCCACATCGATCATCTGGCCCAGACCGACCTGCAGGGCGTCCACGGCGAGAGCGACGTCTACGCCCTTCTCGCCGTGCTTCTGCGACATGGGCAGATACCTGGGATCCACGCCGGCGTGCATCAGATCGTGGTATCGATCGCGATCGCGCTTCAGCTGATCGGCAGTCGCGTCCTTGGATGTGAAGAGACCTTGATGCCATGCAGCGTAGACGACCTTGTAGCTAGCAAACCCCTGCTCTCGCATCCCGATGTACTTCTCCAGGAAGTGATGTAACTCGGGGAAGCGTAGCCAGCCCAGCTGCCGCTCGTGATAGTAGTGGTTCTGTGCGTACGAGAAGAACGATCCGTCGTAGAAGACGCCCAACCTGCAGATCGCTTTGTGCTCCCCCATGCCGGTTCCTCCCCAGTTCGGGCTAACTTCTGCGTTGAGCGGGCCGCGATACGCAGCCGGCATTGGACGCGATTCTAGTCACGATAGTCACTAAATGGTCACGACGAACCATAACGCCGTAATTTCACGGCGTGGAACTCGTGCAACCGGCTGAATTGGACGGTGGCCAGGGGCGGAATCGAACCACCGACACGCGGATTTTCAGTCCGCGTGTCGTACACAAGGATTCTGACCCATAGCCCGGTTGTAAACGTCGCGACAAGCGGCGCGTTCATTCCCCATACTCGCCACGTCTCGGGAGCGAACCATGTTGCCCCTCGCCTTGTCTAGCTTATGTGAAACATCCTTCTGGACCCGCATGCGCACTCGTCTAATAGCACCTCTTGCTGCCACGCTCCTCGCCCTCACCGCCTGCGGCGACGGCGGCGGAATCATCGGCCGGGACGATGACGACGACCCGCCGGCTTGTTCGTCAACGACTTGCGGCACGGTCGTCATCGGCCTGACCGATGCCGACGGGGATTTCCTGTCCTACGCGGTCGACGTCGTGTCACTCAAGCTCGAGCGCAGCAACGGCTCCGTCGTGGAAACGCTCCCCATCCGCCAGCGCGTGGACTTTGCAGAGCTCGTGGATCTCACCGAGCTCCTCACGGCCAAAACGGTACCGAACGGAACCTATGTGAAGGCCACGTTGCGCCTCGATTACAGCGACGCAGACGTGAGCGTCGAATCCGGCGGAGTGCCGGTCGAAGCGGTCATCGTCGATGACAATGGTGACGCACTCGAAACCGTGGATCTCGAACTCGAGCTCGACAACGCCAACCGCATTGTCGTCGCGTCGGGCACGCCGGCCCTGCTCCAGCTCGACTTCGACCTCGCCGCCTCGCACCAAGTCGACATCACAGCGACGCCAGTGATAGCCGTCGGCGAGCCCTTCCTGTTCGCGACCACCGAGCCGGTCGACCAGCTCAAGTTCCGGGTGCGCGGCCCGCTGGTCTCAGTCGACGAAGCGGCCGGCAGCTACGTCATCGATCTCCGCCCCTTCAATCATCCGGATGCGGAGCTGGGGCGTTTCACCGTCGAGACAACCGTCGACACCGCCTTCGAGGTGGATGGCGAGGTATTGGATGGTCCCGCGGCGCTCGCCGCGATGGAAGAAGCCGGCGCCGGGACGCTGACGGCCGCACACGGCGTGCTGGACGTCGCATCGCTCGAATTCACGGCTGAACAGGTTCTCGCCGGGGACAGCGTGCCGGGCGCGGATTTCGATGTCGTGATCGGCAACGTCGTCGCACGCGATGGCAACGAGCTCTCCGTGCGCGGCGCGACCATCATTCGCCGCGACGACGAGGTGGTTTTCCTGCGCGGCCCGGTCACGATCACGATCGGCTCGAACACGGTCGTGACCCAGGAAGGCGGAGGCGTCGACACGCTCAACACAGACGCGATCTCCGTCGGCCAGCGGATCCATGCCTTTGGCGAGGCGAGTGGCTCCGACCCCGGCCTGGATCTCGATGCGACGGACGGCCGGGTGCGGCTGCATGTGACGAACGTGGTCGGCACGGTCAGGGCTGCGGTGCCGACCCTAATTACGCTCGAGCTCTTCTCGATCGACGGCCGCAGCCCCGCGTTCTTCATCTTCGATGGCACCGGCGGGTCAATCCTGACCGACGCGGACCCGCAGAATTACGAGGTCGACACGCTCGACCTCGACGTGACCGAGTTCGACGTGGACGAGCCGGCCCAGGCGCTCGGTTTCGTCACGCCATTCGGCGAAGCGCCACCGGATTTCGCCGGCCGGACGCTGGTGAACTTCGACAACATTCGTGCCCTGCTGGGGATCGGCTGGGGCGTTGACGGGACGGATTCGCCTTTTCTCTCGATGGGCGCCAACGGGTTCGTCATCGACATCAATAACCCGGACCTCGGCGCGCGGCACTTCATCCAGGTCGGGCCACGGACCGAGGACTTTACGGACTTTGCCTCTCCGATGACGATCGAACCGGTGACGAGTGGCCGGAGGCTGTTTGCGCTCGCCGTCGGCCGGCGACTCGAGATGTACCGCGACTTCGCGGAATACACGGATCGCGTCAACGTCCTGCTGAACGCCGGCAACAGCATGCGCGCGCTCACCGCGCGCGGCTCGTTCGACGAAGGCTCGACAACGCTGACGGCGAACGTCGTGGCGATCTCGTTTACGGAGCCGTAAAGGGGACGCGCACCTTTAAAGGGGACGGTCACTTTTAAAA
>Ga0137423_1000127_pt1 | contig 25870 bp, 25 predicted proteins | sample EasRivERMZT600_2_FD_102326 | JGI IMG/M metagenome (GOLD analysis project Ga0137423, IMG submission 102326) | Soil microbial communities from meander-bound floodplain in the East River, Colorado, USA - East River MetaG ERMZT600_2 | ecosystem: Environmental > Terrestrial > Soil > Floodplain ...
GCGCGTACTCTTTCATGATCACGGCGGGATCCTTCGAACTGACGACGAACACATCAAGCGGCAGCGCCTCGGCAGTCGGTTGAAGCTTGCCTTCCGTCCCGGTGAGATCGAACGCACCAAGCGGGCGATGAATGAAGATGGCCCAGCCATCCGTGCCGATCAACCACTGGATCGGGACGCGACCGCCGTGCGTCGCCAACTGGTAGCCGCCCTGACCGCTGCGGTTGGCAAAAGCGTATCCCTTGCGATCGAACTGCGGGCCGCCTTCACCCATGCCAAGCACAGGGCCCTTAGGCAAGACGAACGACATTCCCGGCGCGGCGGCATCGAGAATCAGCTTCTGGACGGGTTGCCCGGCCGAAGTATCGACATGCAGCGTGAGCGGATTTGCGGCATATCTGACGACAAGATTCCCGGCTCTAACCGAATTAAGAGAAGCCGCCGTTCGCCCTCGACCGACCGCGCGACCCTGGCCCTCATTGACTACCGTTAAGGTATCGGGCAATGCGGTGGGCTGTCCCCCTTCGATCGGCAGGACGGTGATGCGAACAGTCGTTGGACTCACTGAGGCGACTGCGATCTCGACGGGCTTTCCGGCGACGACGATATCCGTGCTCTGTCCTCGGATAACTCCTCCAGTCAATGCAAGACCGGCCGTAGCTTTACCAATCCGCTTGAGAACTTCACGCCGAGAAACGAATTCCGACATCTTTACTCCTCCATCACAATCAAACGTTTCGCGCAGGTGACGCCTTGGCTTCGGGCGAATATCGTCGAAGAATTCCAAGGCCGATTGCTGAACGCCTGACGCGTTCACGGGAAAGCGAGACAACGAGCGGCTCGATGTGCTGCCCGCTCGGATATAAACCTGGTGAATTACGCACGCCAAATTTCAAATAGATCGGCGAAGCCACTCGCACGAGTTCAGGAATCTCGTAATATCGCACCGGGCCGCCAAAATCGTCCGGCCCTTCAATATAGAAATCGATCGGGACGTCGATTGCCTGGCGGACGGCTGAAATCTGAGGCAGCGTCAGATCCATCGGCAGATTGATCGTCGTGGCTCCAAGGTCTTCGAGTACGCGAGCCGTAGCGGGAGTCGGCGCGGCGAGCGTGACCGATATTTTGATGATGAGATCGGCGGGAAGATCGCCGGCCGTTTTCATTTTTCCGACGACCATGAGTTGGCCGAGGTCGCCGATGAGGACGGATCGCACGCCCAGTTCGCACGCGTGACGGATGTCTTCGATTCCAAATCGAAGTTGATCCACTCCTCTTAACGAGGTCCCGATCACCTTGCCGGCGGAACTGGTCGCTTGCGAACCGATGTCCCAATTGGCCCGTGGTCCGACAAACAGGCAGATCTCGATTCCATATTGGCGGCCGAGGGCGACCATTCGATGGATCTCATCGTCGGTCTGCAGCATGATGCCGCTGCCCTGGCTGATGCGGTGTATTGGAACCCCAAGCTCTTTAGCCGCGGTAATGACGGCTTCCAGCGCCTTTGGCCCCTCCGTCGAAGGGATTTCAATGCGGTACTGTCCGCCGTCAGGGAAGCGCTTGCCCGAAGTGGCGAGATCGTACGCATCCGCTTCCGGCAGCTTCAACTTGTTGAGAAAGACTTTGGTCTTTTCCATCTGGTTCTAGTTGCTTACACCGAAACCGAAGATCGTGCGCGAGCGATACTCTTCGCCCGGACGCAGGATAGTCGATGGAAAGCCGGGCTTATTCGGCGAATCAGGAAAGTGCTGGGTCTCAAGACATAACCCGTATCGCTTCTGATAAACGTGGCCGGCTTTACCGGTGATGCTGCCATCCAGTTTGTTCCCTGTGAAGAACTGTATTCCCGGTTGCGTGGTCGAGACATCGAGCGTGCGGCCGGACGACGGGTCGGCCAACCGTACGACGCGTGAAAGCCGCCCGCCGCTGCTGTTAAGCACAAAATTATGATCGTAGCCAAGTGCGAACCGGATCTGTTCGTGGTCTGCATCGATGCGGGCGCCGATCCGTGTGGGTTTTCTGAAATCGAATGGCGTACCTTCAACCGGTGTGAGAGCGCCGGTTGGAATCATCGTCGAGTCGACGGGCGTGTACCGGTCGGCTTCGATCGTGATGATGTGATCGGTGATATCGCGTTTCCCATCACCAGCGAGATTGAAATACGTGTGCTGGGTCAGATTGATCGGAGTGGCTTTGTCGGTTGTCGCGTGATAATCGACGATGAGTTCATTGCGATCGTTCAGCGTGTACGTGACGCGTGCCTTCAGAGCTCCCGGGTATCCTTCGTCTCCGTCCGGGCTCGTGTGTTCGAGGACGACACCGACGCCTTCGGGCTTTTTGAATGTTTCCGCAACCCAGACGACTTTATCAAACCCCTTAACGCCACCGTGCAGATGATTGGGACCATTATTGGTCGCGAGTGAATAGGTCCTGCCGTCCAGCGTGAAGCGACCATTCGCGATGCGGTTGCCGTAGCGTCCCACTACAGCGCCGAAAAACCTCAGATTGCCGGCGGTATACCGTCAAGCGTGTCGTACCCAAGCACCACGTCGTCGAAACGGCCGGCACGATCCGGCACGCGAAGCGAAACGATGATGGCGCCATAGCTGATGACTCGTGCTTCGACGCCGTTCGCATTTACCAGAGTAAAGATATCGACGGCCTGACCCGCAGGCGTTTTACCGAACGCACTGCGGGCCACCATCGCTTCCTTAACCGGCATCGCAAAAAGCAGAACAAAGCAAAACCACAGTTTCATCCGCACCAAAATCTCAGAACCGGACGCGCAGGCTTACCTGATAAGTGCGTGCCGCTCCGGCTCCCGTCGATTTGCCGAAACTATTGCTGGTCAGATTCGTCGCCGGAGAGTTCAGATTGACGCGATTGAACGCATTGAAGGATTCCAGGCGAAGCGAACCATTGGCACGGTCGGCCATGATCGGAAAATTCTTCGCCAGCGAAAGGTCGACTCTGGCGAATCCCGGTCCGCGGAACGCATTCCGTCCGAGGTTCCCGACCTGGCCTGCGGCTGGGCGGGGAAAATCCGTAACCGCGAAAACTCCGCTCAAGAATTGATCGCGCGTAAACCCACTTCGCGTCAGTGACGATAGCGGCGCATTTGTCCGGTCGCCACCGGTATTGTTATCGGCGTTGTAATCGCCGTTCGGATAAGCTGCGCTGGTAGTGACATTCATCGGCTGGCCTTCTTCCAGCACGCCGTAGCCGGAAAGCTGCCAACCGCCGGCCACCTTGCAAGCGACGTGAGTGCAATTGCGAAGGAAAGGAATTTCCCAAACCCCGCTGAAGGTCATCCTTTGACGAACGTCGAAGTCCGCGACGGAGCGATCGAGGTTGCGGTTGTTTGCGTCGTAATAGCTGGTCACACCCTGTTCCGCTTCGGCATCGGTCAGGACTTTGCCATACGTGTAATTCGACTGGAAGGAGACGCTTTGGGCAAAATGCCGACGCACGGAGATGGTGCCGCCATGGTAGATCGAGTTGGACGAAGTGGTCGCCATATTGATGCTCGAGAAACTCGGATTGATGCCATCGAAACGTCCATCCAGCAAATCGCCGTTGTAGCGATTGATATTCGAGATGTTTACCAGATGATGACCGGCGGAACCGATGTAGCTGACTTCGGCTACCAACTGACCTGGCAATTCCCGTTGCGCGCCAAGGAACCAATTGTGTGCGTATGGATTGTTGAAGTCGTCGTGGACCGCGCTGATCGCCACGCGGGCTCCGTTGATTCCGTTTCGGGAGTCGAGTCCGAGCCGTAGGGCCGCATCCACAGGATAGCCGTAGTACGGTTTCGAGTTGGCGTCGCCCAGGGTATAGGTAAACGAAGTGCCGAAAAGAACGCCCAACGTCGCAGTTGCGGCCAGTGGAGGATTCTGTCGATAGGTAGCAGTTTGCACAGTCGCCATGCGGTCGTAAGAGATTCCGTAGCCGCCGCGAACAACGTTCTTCGATCTTCCACCGACGTCCCACGCAAATCCGAAACGCGGCGCGAAATTCATTTTGTCGGCGCTCCATCCCTTCGGCACGACATCCACCTTTCCATTGGCGAGTCGCTCGGCGTAGGTCGATCCTGTGCCGAGTACGAAATCCCGATACCTGTTGTGGGAATCCGTATAAGGACCGTAATAGTCATAGCGCAGACCGAGGTTCAACGTCAGATTTCGACGCATCTTCCAGTCATCCTGAACGAACCCGGCTCCCTCCCAAATCCTCATGTCGGCGCGGGTCGCAATCGGCTCGCCGGTCCGCGGATCTACGGTGCGGGTCATCTGAAGCGGTTCGTCGTCGATGAAATCCAGGACACTCGCGAAGGTGTAGACCGGAAGGAAGGAGCTCGTGTGCCACAGAATGTTATGAGCGCGGCGTATCTCACCACCGAACTTCAAACCGTGACTTCCGCGATAAAGCGTAAACGTGTCTTTGAATTGGAACTCGGTTGGAAAGAAACCACCCGGGAACACATTCACATCGCGTACGGTTCCGATGCCCGTGATGTTTATTCCGGGGACCTGTTTGTTGAGGATGTCGTTGCAGGATTCCTTACCGAGAGGTTTGGCGGGATCCTCGGGAACGCAATAATTTCCCATGAACCGCGTCACGCCGAAGCGCGCTTCGTTGAGCGCCGTCGGACTGATGGTCCGCGTGTAGACCAGGTTGCCAAACGTCCCGTTAGTTGGGCTGAAGCGGAGGAACTCCGGACGTAATCCTGGAGTGATGGTGCGTCCGTGCAAATGATAAAAGTAACCGTACAAGCGGTCCTTTCCCGGACGCAACTCATGGTCGACACGAATCGTGAACTGGTAGGACCGCGCATCCGTTGTCGTGAGGTAACGCGCAGTGCCGATGTCGGGAATCTCATCCGGTGTGGAACTGAATTGATTCGCTCCGGGTCGAGGTCCGCCGACGTCGCGGATGTTTGTTGTCGGATCGGCAACAGGACGGAACTTGCCCAGGATATAAGCCGCGATGGAGGTCGGCTTGTTTTGCAAAACGTAGTTGCGCAGTTCCGGAGTTTCAACCGTCGCGGTTGCGCTGCCGGTGCCCGACTGCAGAATGCCTTCATAGGTCGTGTAGAAGAACGTCCGGTTGCGCACGATCGGTCCGCCGATCCCGTAGCCAAATTGATTGCGCCGGTTCACGGGAACATTCGCGTCGAAGAAATTGTGTGACTGCAGCCGATTGTTCCGGTGGTACTCCCAAAGACTGCCGTGAAACTCATTGCTGCCGGATTTTGTCGCGATGTTGACCTGCGCGCCCATGTTGCGGCCGTTTTCCGCCGAAAAGTTATTCGTTGTGATTCGTACTTCCGCCACGGTTTCCACGTTCGGCGTCACTTCGGCTCGCCCGCCGCGCGAGATCGAGTTCACGCTGGAGTCATCCACGCTGAAGGAATTTCCGTCGGCCCGCATGCCATTGGCATTGAATTGCGGCGTGCTATCGCCGCCGAGGAGTTCAATACCCAGACTTCGGCCGGTCATACCGGGCTGCAGCACCATCAGGTTGAAAATATTTCGATTCGGAATGGGCAGCTCTCGTAATTGGGTACTGCCGATCTGTGATGAGATCCGACCCTGCTCGGTTTCTAAAATCGGCGCCTGCTCGGCAACAGTGATGGTCTCGGATACAGTTCCCACACCGAGCGTGAAATCGACCTTCTTCATTTCGTTGAGAGCAACGACAACGGCGCCTTGTTCGGCTGAGGCGAAACCCTCTTTGAAGGCCTTCACCGTGTAGACGCCGGCGCTCAGGCTGAGAACGCGGTAAACGCCGACCTCCGAAGATAAGGCTTCGCGAGTAACTCCCGTACTCACTTCGGTGACGACAACTCGAACTCCAGGCAAGACAGCGGCTGTACTGTCCAGAGTGGTGCCTTGAATTCCGCTTCCGAATTGCCCGTAAAGCAGCGGAGTGCACAGCGAAATAACAACAAGCAGTCGAAACGCGTGAAGCATGGGTGACCTCCCGGCGACGATGTTGCGTATTTGTGATGGACTTTTGCCGTGTATGTTATGCGTCTGTGTATTCTGTATGCAATATACAATTTGGATCGGTCAGTTTGAATTGTTGGCCTCCCAGCCGCGTTAGCGGCGACACTTCTCTATTCAAACTGACCAGCCCCGCGAGACTATTCAATGATGTCAAATCGGGCGAGGTCCGCTTCCCTGATGGTCAGGCCAAGACCGGGCACGTCGTCTTTCAAGTCGATGGTGCCGCGGTGAGGTTTGGGTTCTCCTTCGAAGATGTACCAGAAAAGTTCGTTGCCCACTTCAACGTCCACTGGTGGAAAGAACTCGGCCATCGGTGAGTTCAAGCTGGCCATCACGATGTGATAGTTGTGCATCTGGCCGGCGTGAGGCACGACCGGGACGGAATGTGCTTCCGCCAATGCGGCGATCTTGCGGGCCTGTGTAATCCCACCGACACGATTGGTATCGAATTGGATGTAATCGACCGCCCTGGCGTCCAGAAGTTCACGAAAACCGTAAATCGTGAATTCATGCTCACCGCCCGCGATCGGAACGCGGTTCATTGCCTTGAGTGCAGCGTAGCCGTGAATGTCATCGGGAATGACGGGTTCTTCGAGCCATCGCAGTCGATACGGTTCCAGTAACGGCACCATGCGCCGCGCGTAATCGAGGTTCCATCCCATGTAAGCATCGGCCATCAGATCGATTTCATAACCGATGGCCTCGCGAGTGGCCTTTAACAATTCAAGGTTCCGTTCCATGCCGGCCGCGCCATCGACCGGTCCCCAGCCGAAACGGAGTTTCATGGCACGATATCCATCCTCTTTATATTGGCGCGCTTCGGCCGCGAGACTTTCGAGCTTCTGGCTGTACAGGCGGCTCGCGTAAACCGGAATCTTCTGCTTCGTTCTTCCTCCGAGCAGTCGAAACACGGGCTGGCCGGTGGCTTTGCCAAGGACGTCCCAAATGGCGATGTCTACGGCGCTGATCGCCGTCATGCCGACGCCTTTGCGCCCCCATGCCATCGTTCGCCGATACATGTGTTGCCACAGGAACTCGGTGTCGAATGGATCCTTGCCGATCAGCAGCGGTTTTAGATAAGTGTCGATCGTCGCTTTCGTCAACCTTGGCGCCAGGGCCGCATTCCCGATGCCGACGTGTCCGCTGTCCGTGAAGACTTCCACGATCAGCCATCCATGAAAACGGAAACCGGCCATCGAATCCGCGGGCAGGTCGAGCAGGTCCATCGCGTTGGTGCAGAAATGAGGCTCCGGCGGTACGGTCTTTCCTCGCCATTCAACCACACGAGTGCGAACGTCAGTGATTTTCATAACGCGTGTACTTTGCGAATCGTCAACAGGATGAGTCCGAATGCGAGGACATGAAACGTGCTCACCAGCGTGAAGACCACTCCGTAGCCGAATCCGTTGTCGAGCAGATAGCCCACGACCAGATTGAAAACGACGCCGCCCATCGCTCCGCCAAAACCCACCAGTCCTGCCACCGATCCGACGACGCGGCGAGGAAAGAGATCGGCAGGAAGAATCATGACTAACGTCGACCAGGATTGCTGCCCAAAGAAGGCAATACTGAAAACGACGATAGCCAGGTCGGCGTGCAGTCGCGGCACGAACAGAATCCAGGGCATCAGCGCCGCGCTGGCGCCAAGCGCCATCTTGCGCGAGAAATCGAGTGAGTGAGCGCGCCGAAGCAGGTAGCTGGAGAACCAGCCACCCAACAGGCTGCCCAGGCCTGAAGCCGCGTATGGAATCCATGCGTAATATCCGACTTCTCGAGTATTGAAGCCGCGAACGTCGTAGAGATATTTGGGAAGCCAGAAGAGATAAAAGTACCAGCCGGCGTCACTGAGGAACTTGCCACACACGAGTCCCCAGACCTACGGAAACGAGAACAATTGAAACCATGAATGTTGGGAATGCTTTTCGCCAGGCGATGCTTCGACAAGTGAGGCAAGGTCGGCTCGCTCGGTCGAAGAAATTCGCGGATGTTGTAACGGTGGGAAATATGAGCGCATCCACCACAACGTCCAGAGCAGGCCGGCGGCCCCGCTGATAAAGAACACCCATCGCCAACCGCCGAACGCGATGACCGCCGCGATGAGGGGCGGCGCAACGACCGCACCCACGGCCGTGCCGGCATTGATGATGCCCATGGCGGTCGATCGCTCCCGGATCGGAAACCATTCTGCAACCGCCTTTGTCGCTGCCGGGAATCCGCCACCTTCGCCCATGCTCAAGAGGAAGCGGCTCGTTGCCAGCATGCGGAAACTTGTGGCGAGACCATGGCTCGCACATGCCAGCGACCACGCCACCATGATCACGATAAAAGCCGCGTACCGAGCGCGTCGATGAGTTTTCCACCGCCCGCATACATCACCGCATAGGCAATCAAGAACGCGGCCTGCAGTTGCGAGAATCCGGTATTCGAAATCGGAATCTCCTGCTGTATGGCGTTAATCGCGACAGGCAGTGTCTGCCGGTCCAAATAACTGATCGCAATCGCAGCGCTCAGCAGGATGGCTATTGGCCAGCGTAGAGTTCGAATGGCTGATCTCCTGGTTTGTTTTGCGGGATGGTACCATGGGTCATTCATGAGGGAGGAAAACGAATCATGAAGAGCGTGGCGATGATGGGGCTGGGAACTATGGGAGCGGGCATGGCCGGATGTTTGCAGAAGGCCGGCTTTGAACTGACCGTCTGGAATAGAACGCGCGAGCGGACCACGCCCTTCGAAAAAGCCGGGGCTCGCGTAGCAGCGTCACCGCGGGAAGCGGCTCAAAACGCGGAAGTGATCATCGGCATGCTGGCCGACGATAAGGCGGCGCAGGCTGTATGGTTCGGCGACAATGGAGCACTCTCTGCTACCAAACCCGGAACGATCATTATTGAGTCCAGCACACTCTCGTCTGAATTCGTCCGCCAATTGGCCGGCCTGGCGACACAGCGCGGCTGCGGTTTCCTCGATGCGCCCGTAACCGGAAGCCGAACTCAGGCAGCGGGCGGGGAATTGAAATTTCTCGTCGGAGGCGACGCTGCAACGCTCGATGCCGCGAGAGTTGTTTTCAATGCGATGGGGAAAGACATCGTGCACTTCGGCCCGGTCGGCAGTGGAGCCGTCATGAAGCTTGTGAATAATTTTGTTTGCGGCGTTCAGGCTTCGGCGCTGGCTGAGGCGGTAGCTCTTATCGAGAAAAGTGGACTCAATCGCGAAGCGGCTTTGTCGGTTTTGCTCAACGGCGCACCTGGCAGTCCGCTGTTCAAAGCGGTTGCTCCCCGGATGGTTTCGCAGGATTACTCGGTTTACTTCGCACTCGAACTCATGGAAAAGGACCTGACCTACGCTTCGAACGAAGCGGCGAAATACGGCCTTTCATTACTCACCGCCGGTGCTGCGCGTCAGCTTTTCGCACAAGCCATGGCGAAAGGTCTTGGACGAAAAGACTTTTCGGCCGTCGTCGAGCCAATGCGGGGCAAATAAGTTTCGCCGACGTCAGCTATACTGTCCTTCAAATGAAGCGTTTCCTTTTGTTCATGGTCGCGGGAATACTGTTCTTTTCCGTCGCGACGTTAATCATTTCCACGATACAGACACCTAGTCCTACAGACTATCGACTCGCGAGAGGACGATCGTTACTTAACGCCGAAAACTACCTGGAAGCCCTCGAGACAGTTCGCTCTCTTCCGGAAACGCAGCACGCGCAGCCTGACGTTCACACACTGCTCGGGACCGCGTACCTGCGGTTGCACTTGTACCAGGCTGCAATCAAGGAGTTTGAAAACGCGGAGCGGCAGGGTTCGCGGCGAGCGGATCCCTGGATCGGGCTCGCTTCGTCTTACATAGAGCTGGGCGATGGAAAGCGCGCACTTGACGAGGCGAACCACGCAACTACGGTCGATCCGAAATCCGCCGATGCCTGGATCATGCTCGGCCGCGCTCAATGGCTTCAGCAGAACTTTCCTGAAGCTGAAAAGGCCGCGCTCAAAGCCCAGGAGTTGGAGCCTGATCATCCAGTTATATCGGACCTGTTAATGCATGTTTACTTCGATCAGGAAAACCCGGAAAAATTTCAGGCGGCTTTTGATCGAATCAGTCGTCCGTCGAAGAGTGTGCAGGACCTGGCGGTACGCTTCTTTGTGCGTCAAGGCTCCTGGCTAAAAGCGTACGAGACGAAGACGCGGTTCGAGCGAGCCGTGGTCCAGAGGGCGATTCTGGAATCCGAACTGGCTTTGAATAGAGAGCCCGCACGCATGGATCTCTATCCCGCGCTGATCCGGAATCTCGTGAAGGATGGTCGGTACTCCGACGCCATCGCCGCGGCGCAACGATATAAAGGCCAGATTCCCGTCGATCTCGAACTTGGCAAAGCTTATTGGATGACCGGCCAAAAGGAAGCCGCGATCCGTTCTTTTGAGAAAGCCTCGGCAGCGCTTGTGCATAAACTTTCCGCCGAGGTTGCACTGGCCGTTCTAACCGGCGACATTCGGCACTGGCGCGAGGCGTATAAAGCCGAGCGCATCGAGACGGACCATTTCATTTTGGGAAAACTCGAAGCGCCGCTGCAATCGGCGCCGCCGATGGTTCGGGCGTTTGCCTTTCGCTATGCGGGTATCTACGACAGCTATCAATACAATCGGGCTGTTGAGCATGCGTTAAAAGTTCTCGAAGAGGATTCGAAAAATTTTGACGCTTTATTGACTGTATCGACGTCGTATCACCGGCTGGGCAAAGTTAAGGAGGCGACGCGATACGTCGAGGAAACCGCCGAACTCTATCCCAACAGCGCGGAATCGTGGTCGCGCCTTGCAAGTCTGGCCATTGAAGGAAAGGATCCAAACAAGACCATGAATCTCATGGTCAAGGCCGTGCAGCTTGAACCCCGCCATTCCGGCAATTTGTACAACCTCGGCTGGCTGTTCGATCAGCTTGGCGATGTTCCGCGCGCAATCGACTTATATGAGCGCGCCATTCAAGCCAGTCCCCTCAGTTTCGAGGCGATGAACAACCTGGCATTGATTTACGAGCAGACCGGCCGCCCGGAACGCGCGTTCGATTTACTTGCTCGCGCCATTCGCGTTGATCCTGAAATCGAGGTCGGCTACTTCAACCTCGGCAATCATTACGTCCGGCAGCGGGATTGGAAACAGGCGCTCGCGAGCTACGATCGAGTACTCCAGATCAATCCCGGTTACGCTCCGGCCTCTGTCGAAAAGGGCAGAATCCGTGTGGAAATCGGTCAAAGCGAAGCGGCCGTCGAAGATCTGAACCGGGCACTCGAGATCGACGCACACTCACTTGACGCATACGTGCTCTTGTCTTCTGCCTACGAAAAGATGAACCATTTGAAAGAAGCCACGGCTGCTGCGGAAGAAGCTCAGCGAATTCGTTCCGATGCGCCCGAAGTGAAAGCGGCGCTTGATCGACTGAAATCCACTGGAGGAAAGTCTCAATGAGACGGACAAAGATCGTCTGTACGATCGGTCCGGCATCCGATTCTGAGGACATGCTTGCGCGCCTGATTGCGGCGGGCATGAATGTCGCCCGGGTTAATTTTTCGCATGGAACGCACGAATATCATCGAACCATCATCCGCCGGATCAAGCAGGTCCGCCGCGCGCTGAACAAGCCGGTCGCCATCCTTCAGGATCTGCAGGGTCCGAAAATCCGCGTTGGCGTGATCGGTGGCTCGGCCGGTTTCGTGACTCTCCTTCCGGGCTGGGATTTCACGCTGACAACCGAAGAAATCGTCGGCAATGAGCAACGAGTTTCAGTTTCTCTAAAGACTCTGCCCGAAGAGGTTTCAGAAGGACAACGCATTCTTTTGGCTGACGGCAACATCGAACTCATTGTCGAAAGAGTCCAGCCGCCCGAAATCCGTTGCCGGGTTGTTGTCGGCGGTCCACTAAGTTCGCACAAAGGTATCAACCTGCCGGCCTCGGAGGTTCGCGTTGCGTCGTTGACTCGCAAGGACCTTGCCGACATTCCCGTCGGTCTTGCCGAGGGTGTGGACGCCATCGCGCTAAGTTTTGTGCGTAGTGGAGCCGACGTCGTTGCGGCTCGTCATGCGATTCAGGAGCATGGTGGAAACGTTCCGATCGTGGCCAAGATCGAGAAAAGCCAGGCGGTGGATAACATCGACAGCATCGTTCAGGAGGCTCAGGCCATCATGGTTGCCCGTGGTGACCTGGGAGTCGAGATCCTGATCGAACGTGTACCGCTGGTTCAGAAGGAGATCATCCGGAAATGCAATGCCCTGGGGAAACCGGTGATTACGGCCACTCAGATGTTGCAGCGGATGGTGGATAACCCACGGCCGACACGAGCCGAGGCCACGGACGTCGCCAATGCGATTCTGGATGGCACTGATGCCGTAATGCTCTCGGACGAAACGGCAGTAGGAAAATATCCGGCAGAAGCGGTCATGATGATGGAACGGATTGCTCGTGCCGCTGAATCCAACCTGGATTGTCTGAAGTTCGAGAACATGCCGATCGAGACGGGCCTGGAACATGCGATTTCCCGCGCCAGCTACTTCATTGCGAAAGAAATCGATGCGGCTGCGATCATTACGCCAACGTGGTCGGGAACGACAGCTTGCCTGGTTGCCCGCTTCCGTCCCAAACAACTGATCATCGCTCCGACGCCAAACGAATCCGCCCTGGATTTCCTGGCGCTAAGCTGGGGAGTGATTCCGCTGCAGATTCCGCAATCGGAGACGATCGACGAGATGATCCGGCTGGCCATTACAGCAGCGACCGATGCGGGCTATCTCGAGATTGGGCAACAAGTGATCGTTACGGGCGGGGTTCCGCTCAATATTGCGGGGAAGACGAACTTCATCAAGGTTGATCGAGTCGTTTGAAGAATCGGAGATCGGACGAATCCTGCAACTCAAAACCGAAATCCCGAGATCTCAAATTGGACGAAACGGGGTCTGGCACTTGTTTTATCAGCTTTACGTGCCTGACCCCGAATTTAGTCCACTTTGAGATCTCGGGATTTCGGTTTTGAGCTGCAGGATTCGTCCAATCTCCGATTCTTCCCGATCCTTGTCGTTAGCCCTTCTTACCCTTCTTCGGCGGTTCCGTCGCAGCGCCCTTGGCTGCCGGCTTCGCCGTCACCGAGCGTGAAATCCTGTCGAAGGCTTCCTGGGTCATGATTTTCTTGGTAACGACCTGTTTCTTGTCGGTATATGGCCGGCCCGCCGCTATTTTCTTTGCGGTCATTAAGTCGATGCCGTTCAACGTCATCAATCTTTCGAGTGGCGCCGAATTCAGATCCATCAGGTTGTCGTCAGTCGCCGCCGCCTTTTTTGCCTGACCGGCTGCGACTCCAACCAGTGTTAAAGCCATCGCGAACAGAGCGACGGTGGTGAAGAGTTTCTTCCGATTCATGTGAACTCCTATTCTTTAAAGGATTCCCTTAAAAATGAACCTGTACTTCACCACACAAGCGGCCGGGTTTCAAGGCCTCAGCGGGCCATATGTTTGATGTTATAGTTGGGACAGCCTCTCGCGGTTCGCCTTAATGAAGGGCTCGTTTTATGGGCATCACGACCATTCACGCGAAAGTTATCAATCCCGCAGACTTATCGAGATCCTTTGACGTTGAATTTATTGTTGACTCTGGTGCCGGCCACTCCGTCGTTCCCAAATCTGTTTTACAGGCCCTCGGCATCGAGCCTCATTCCACCAAGCGCTTCTACATGGTCGATGGACAAGGACTAGATCGACAGGTGGGTGGCGCGGCCTTTGAGTACCAGGGGGAGCGTGGCTACGCGCCCGTCATCTTTGGAGAAGAAGGTGACGCTGCTTTGATTGGCGCCACCACTCTGGAGAGTCTGAGTTTCGTGCTTGATCCATTCCGCCGGGAACTGCGTCCTATGCTGATGCGACTCTAGTTCACAAGAATAAAGTTCACCGTAATGGTTGAGAGGGTTTCCACGGGACTGCCATCCAGCAACGTCGGTCTGTAGCACCATTGCCTGATCGCGTCGGTCGCCGCCGATGCCAGTAAAGGATGGCCGGCGATGATCTTCGTATCGATTATTCTGCCATTGACGCCCATGATGGCTTCCATGATGACGGCTCCCTGAATTCCTTGAGCCTTTGCCTCGTCCGGGTACGTCGGCCTCATTTGGCCGAGAAGCATGGCTTGCTGGACGTTGCCTCCCAGACCCTGAAAGTTGCCGCGAAAGCCGCGCTGGCCACTGGACACATTGGCCAACAGCGCTGAGCATTCCGGCGCGGGAACGGGCGGCTGAGACGGTGTCGACGGAGAGGCATTGATCGTGATAACTTCCGCGATGGTCGCAACCTGCAACGTCGCTTTCACCGTTGTCGGTCGATCCAGGACTCGGATTCCTTCAATATTCAATGTTTTGAATCCTGGTAGCCGAAACCGCACCTGATACGTTCCTCGAGGCAACGATGGGAAACGGTAACCGCCGGGTGTCCCGTTTGCCTCTACTCCTTGCGTGATCGTGTTCCGATTCCCGCCCTGCAAGTCAATACTGGCGAGCGTTACCTCAACGCCGGGAATAGCGAGGCCTTTGGCGTCGATCACGGTTCCCTCGATTGATCCCTCGCCCGCCGCAATAGGTTCCTGGACGAATCCAATATCCAGTCTCAGTTCCTGACGAACCTCCTGGCCGCTTGTGACACTTACGGGCGTGAGGCGTGAGGGACCGAACGAATTCGCAAAAACCTGCAACACGTATTGGCCGGGGGCCAGGCCAATGAAGGAATAGGCGCCGTTCACGTTCGTCGTTGTTGTGCCGTGCGTGCGGCCTTCCGGGGTCGAGATGATGACAGTTGCTCCGGAGACCACGGTACCCCGGCTATCGGTCACGGCACCCGACACTTTGTTGACAGGCGTCTGCGAGATGATCGGCGGTGTAATCGCGCTCAATGCCGGTGGTGGAGTCACTATTCTGGGCGACATCGACGTCGCTGCGAGCGGCAGGGAGACGGAGAGAATGATCAAGGCGACTGCGAACTTCGTGCCGAGTGTCACCGGCCGTCGATTAAGAGTTGGATTTAACATGGCGCTGAATCTCCTTTGAACGGTGGATGGACGAGCCATAGCCAGTACGGCCGACCACGATCGACCAGGTGTGTTGAGAGTGCGGGCGAGGTCGAGCAAGTGCCCGGCATATTCAGTTCCCGAGATGCCCTGACCGATTGCGGCGTCATCGCAGGCGTATTCGCTTTCCAGGCGCAAACGATTACAAAGCACCCAGACGAGGGATTGAACCAATAAACGGTGCGCAATGTTTCGGCGGCGAGTTGAATGAGCCAGTCGTGACGTCGAATATGGGCCAGTTCATGACTGAGGACGGCTTGAACCCGATCTTCCGTCCAACCATCGGCGCCGGCCGGAAGAAGGATCCTGGGTTTCAGGAGACCCCACGTCACCAATATTGAAGGGTTCTTCGTCTGGAGCAAGCGAACGCGTCGCGGTAGCCCGTAGCTTCTGCAGATCCTCTCGGCTGAGGCTGTCCAATTGCCGTTCGTCACCGATTGGGAGACGGAAACGATTCTTGCCAGTCGGATGCCTCCCGCGACAAGACCTGTGAGGCTAAGCAGCACACCGGCCAACCAGATCGGCGCGATGAAATCGGCAGGCTGATTCGGAAACCAGCCGGCTTTGACGACCCTGGTTGTCGTTTCCTCGAGGACTGTCGATTCAACGAAAAGCGGTTCGGAAACTTCTGGCTGCACGACCAACCGGCCAAGATTCAGTGAGGGTAGCAATACAGTAAGTGCAGGGGTGACGGCAGCCACGAGAACGGCCATCGAAAGGACGAAGTGCCTCAATGATGCCGATCGCTTGCGCAGAAGGATCGATACCGCAAACAGCGCGATCGTCACGACGACGGAGCTTCTGATGATCGAATCCAATAAGATCATCATCGATCGCCTTCCTTTCTCGCCTTGTCGATAAGCTCGGCAATCGTGTCCAGTTCTTCCTGGGACAGCCGCGAACCTTCAAATCCCAGGAGCGCTGCGACTACCTTCGAGGTGGAGCCGTCGTAGAACGTGTCCACGAGATGCTTCAACGCCGATGTCCTTACGGCGCGACGGGGAACGGTCGGCATGTAGATGTACCGAAGTCCGTGTTCCTCGTGCTTCACGTGTCCCTTCTGTTCGAGTACTCGTAATTGCGTCCGCACAGTCGAGTAGTTGGGCTCACCGGAGAGTTCTTCCATGACTTCGTTGGCGGTCGCTTTACCGCGCCGGTAGAGAATGTCCATGATCTGGCGTTCGCGGCGTGTGAGGTTGGTGTGTATCGGTTGTGCCATATGTTATTTTTATAACAGAACGGCTACAGAAATAACACCGACCGGCGCATGCTGTCAAACAGAATTCTTTGGGGGGACCGCGGGCTTCAGCCCGCGGTTCCTTTACTCGTCACTTTTCAGTGGGGGCTGTGGTATTGGCAGAAGCAGATAACCGGAGACGCCGCTGCTCGCCACATCGGTGAGGACTAATTCGATGGGCCGCGAATCGCCGCGCGCGTAGAAGGTCATTGGTTGTTGCACGACCTGCTCACGAATCGGGACGCTTCTTCCTTCGGCAGTGAGTTGCAGGGTTCCGTCGATCTGCTTCTTTTGAATGTCGGATCGTTTGACCGTGAGAAGAATGCCCGGAGCTACCTGTTCCGTCCCTTTATTGGGGAGCTGAAAGTCCACACGTTGGCGATCGACCTGATTAGCGATTGTTCCAACTGCAGTTTCGTTCGAGGCTATCCGTTCAACCATTCCGGCGAGGGCACTACTGCTGGTTTTCTGTTCAGCCTGTAGTCCTTTTAGCTGTTCCCCCGAAACGGAAACCTGTTCACGCACCTGCGCCAGTTCTTCGCGCAATCCCACGATCTCCTTCTGCAGCCGCGCGACTGTTTCGTGGGACTCGTGCTGATTGGATTCAAGGTTCAACAGCCGCGATTGAATGGCACGCATGCTCTCGTTCAATTCCTCACGGATCTGCTGTCCCATTTCGGTGACGGCCTGCCCGGTATGGTTCCGCGCTGTCTGTAGATCGGACTTCAGATTGGTCTGAAGTTGATCCACGCGGTCCATGAGGGCGGGAAGTGCCGTCGTTGAATCTCGCAGTTGGGTTTCGATGAAACCCATCCGATCACCCAACGTATCGACGACATCGGTGAGACCGGACAGTTCAATGAGAGCAGTTCCATTCTTCCGGAAAGTTGGGTATTCCAACCACAGTACAGCGGCTAGCGTAACCAACAGAGCCCCAAGACAAATGGACAGGATCTTCGTGCGGCGCACATGATCTTCGTGGCTGCGCTGCTGTTGTTCGATTTGAATTCGATTGCGCCTCACATCGGACTTCGTTTGTTCGATCAGTCCTCCGATCTGGGATAACTCGTTGGTCAGTTGCGCTGATTCCTGGCGCACTTGGTCTGACCACGTTGTTCCAAGGTTGAGCGTTTGACCGCCTTGCATAAACCCCTCCCGTTAAGTGGCTGGATGCAGTTGAGATTCCGCAGAAACAACCCCGCGAATCATTGAGATGTCGCGCTTCTACCCCGAAGCACAAGGCCACGGGCCGCGCAACCATGGAATCTTTCAATGGAAACCACTTTCCCCGAATCTCTTGTGCCTCTTGTGCTTCCCGTGCTTAGTCCGCTACAGTTTCGGGTTTGCTGTTTTCGAAGAGTGAGGAACCATGAAAATACACGAGTACCAGGGTAAGCAGATTCTGGCCAAGTACGGCGTGCGCATACCCCGGGGCGAAGTCGCTCATAGCAAAGAAGAAGCCCGTGCCGTGGCAGTCAAGCTTGGTGGAACTGTGGTGGTCAAAGCCCAAATTCATGCCGGCGGACGTGGAAAAGGTGGCGGAGTCAAACTCGCCAGGACCCCCGATGAAGCCGAACAGATTGCCGGAAAGATGATCGGGATGACGCTCGTTACGCCGCAAACCGGACCGGAAGGCCGCACGGTGCAAAAGGTTCTGATCGAAGAGGGTCTCGACATTCGTAAGGAACTCTACCTCGGCATTGTCATCGATCGGCAGACCGGCAAACCCGTCTTCATGGCTTCGGCATCTGGCGGCATGGATATCGAAGAAGTCGCCGCGAAGACTCCAGAACTCATCTTAAAGGAATACATTCAGCCTGGGCTTGGACTGCAAGCATTCCAGGCACGTAAGCTCGCTTTCGGTCTCGGCCTGGCCCCCGAGTTGATCAATGATGCCGTTCAATTCATGGTGGCTCTTTACAAGGCCTTCGAGGACACGGATGCATCGCTCGCCGAGATCAATCCATTTCTTATTACCGGTGACAACAAGGTGTATGCGCTCGATGCGAAGATGAATTTCGACGACAACGCCATGTATCGCCACAAGGATCTGAAGGAACTCCGAGATCTCAACGAGGAAGAGCCGCTCGAGATCGAAGCCAGCAAGTTCGGTCTGAATTACATCAAGCTCGATGGCAACGTCGCCTGCATGGTTAACGGCGCCGGACTCGCTATGGCGACAATGGACATCATCAAACTCGCCGGGGGCAGCCCGGCCAACTTCCTTGATGTCGGCGGCGGGGCGAGCGCCGAGCAGGTGAAGAACGCGTTTCGCATTCTGCTGGCAGACAAAGCAGTCAAAGCCGTCCTCATTAATATCTTTGGCGGGATCATGCGATGCGACATCGTGGCTTCGGGTGCGGTCGAAGCGGCGAAGGCCATTGGCGTCAATGTTCCGGTCGTTGTGCGACTGGAAGGCACAAATGTCGAACAGGGTCAGGAAATCCTGCGTAACTCGGGATTGAATTTCATCGTCGCCGATGGGATGAAGGACGCCGCGGAAAAGGTCGTCGCGGCGGCGAATAAGGGGAAGTAAAGATGAGCGTACTTGTCGACAAAAACACGCGGCTGATTGTTCAAGGGATTACCGGCCGGGAAGGTACGTTTCATGCCCAGCAAGCCATCAAGTACGGCACCAACGTCGTCGGCGGTGTCACACCGGGCAAAGGCGGCATCAAACACGAAGGCATCGACGTTTTCAATAACGTTGCCGAAGCGCGAAAGAAAACCGGGGCTAACGCCACCGTTATTTTTGTGCCGCCGCCGTTTGCCGCCGACGCAATCATGGAGGCAGCGGACGCAGGAATCGAACTGGTGGTCTGCATCACGGAAGGCATTCCGACATTCGACATGATTCGGGCTTCCGCATTCCTGAAGACGACACCCGGTACCCGACTTATCGGCCCGAATTGTCCAGGCGTGATTTCCCCAGGGAAATGCAAGATCGGCATTATGCCCGGTCATATCCATCTCGAGGGCAATGTTGGCGTCGTTTCGCGAAGCGGAACGTTGACCTATGAAGCTGTCGGACAATTGACCCGGCGCAGACTAGGACAATCGACCTGCATTGGTATCGGAGGCGATCCCATCATCGGGACCAATTTCATCGACGCCATCACGCTGTTCAACGCGGATCCCGATACTCACGGCATCATCATGATGGGTGAAATCGGAGGCAATGCCGAGGAAGATGCCGCCGCTTATATCAAAGCAAATGTGAAGAAGCCGGTAGTCGGATTCATTTGCGGCCAGACCGCGCCTCCGGGCCGGCGCATGGGTCACGCAGGCGCAATCGTCGCCGGTGGAAAAGGTACAGCTAAAGAAAAAATGGCGGCGATGGAAGCCGCCGGCATTCGGGTCGTCAAGAGTCCTGCCGATATCGGCGACGCAATGATGGCCGCTCTCGGAAAGGGATAAACATGCAAAGGACCTTCACGATACTCAAACCCGATTCGGTCAGTGCCGGCAATGCCGGCGCCATTATTCAGTTACTGCAAAAAGAAGGTTTTCGAATTCGTGCCCTGAAGATGCTGCAGCTCACGACAGCCCAGGCGCAAGGGTTCTATCACGTGCACAAGGAACGGCCGTTTTTCGGCGGCCTGGTGAAGTTCATGTCGGAAGGACCGATCATCGCCGCGGTTCTGGAAGCAGACGACGCCATTCAGAAACTGCGTAAGGTCATGGGCGCAACAGATCCGGCGAAGGCGGATGCAGGAACGATTCGAAAACTCTTCGCCACGAATATCGAACGCAATGCGATCCATGGATCCGACGGTCCGGAAACGGCCGCATTCGAGATCGCATACTTCTTCAGCCAGCTTGAAATTGTGTAGTCAGGTTTCAGCATACGGACCCGTCCGCCCGCGGGTTGGTCCTTGCTGCCTTCTACGCTACACTTGCGATATGGAGCAAATCGGCAAATTGCTCGTGATTGTTGGCATTGTCGCGGTGCTGGCCGGTATCTTCCTGATGTTCGGTTCGAAGCTCCCATTCCGGCTCGGGCGTCTTCCGCTCGACTTTCACTATCAAAGGGATAACTTCAGTTTTTATTTTCCGCTCGGCACTTCAATATTAATCAGTCTGGTCGTTACGCTTGTTTTGGCTCTGGTGAATCGGAGCCGATAGGGGAGGGAATTTCATGATCGGGAAGATACAGGAAATACTCGGCGGCGATGCGGAAAGCTTGCTGTCGCACCAGTGCAAGATCGCCAGCGAAAACTTGCACCTGCCAGGTCCGGATTTTATCGACAGAGTTTTCATTGTGTCGGATCGGCCCACTCGCTCGATCGTCAGTCTTCAACAGTTGTTCAGAAACGGTCGGCTTGGAGGGACAGGTTACGTATCGATCCTGCCTGTAGATCAGGGGATCGAACATTCCGCCGGGGCGTCTTTTGCTCCCAACCCCGCATACTTTGACCCGGAAAACATCCTGAAGCTTGGTATCGACGGAGGATGCAATGCCGTCGCCAGCACGCTCGGCGTTCTTGGCGCCGTAGCGCGAAAGTACGCTCACAAGATTCCGTTTCTGCTCAAATTCAATCACAACGAGTTTTTGTCGTACCCGAACGCATACGACCAGATCATGTTTGCGAATATCAAACAGGCGTTCGATATGGGCGCAACCGGCGTCGGTGCGACGATCTACTTCGGATCCGAAGAGTCGAAGCGGCAGATTCAGGAAGTGACTGAAATGTTCTCCCAGGCGCACGACCTCGGGATGTACACCGTCCTTTGGTGTTACCTCCGAAATTCCGCCTTCAAGACCAAGGAGGCTGATTATCACGTTGCCGCCGATCTCACGGGTCAGGCCAACCACCTGGGCGTGTCGATCGGAGCCGATATCATCAAGCAAAAGCTTCCGGAGAATAATGGTGGCTACAACGCCTTGAACTTCGGAAAGACACATAAGAAGGTGTATTCGGACCTTTCGAGCGATCATCCCATCGATCTGACCCGCTATCAGGTCGCGAACTGCTTTATGGGACGTGCGGGCCTGATCAATTCAGGGGGCGCTTCGGCAGGCGAAAGCGATCTGAAGGAAGCGGTCAAAACCGCAGTGATCAACAAACGCGCGGGCGGAATGGGATTGATCTCGGGTCGCAAAGCTTTCCAACGTCCAGCCAAAGAAGGCATCGGGCTGCTGAACGCGATTCAGGATGTCTACCTGACCAAGGAAGTGACCATAGCGTAGGACCCGGTCGCCACCGCTCCCGGTTCTGACATTAAAGCACCCGTCAGAACCGGGAGCGGTAGCGACCGCGTCGGACTATGAAAACGTCGATATCAGCCACACCCGGCGGTGGTCCAAAGCCCACGTAATCTCCGTCTTTGTTTGTTTCGCCAAATCGGCGACTGCCTGGACGTATTTCAATTCCAACGGCCGGCGCTCTCCCACAATCTCCATGGTTTTTGTCGTTCCATCGACACCGCGAAATACTTTGCGCGGTCGCTGGTAGAGCGTTCGTCTCGTGCATTTGCCACTTGCGGGATTGAACAGATACATGTCGGGGTCGAGACATTGCAGTCCTTCACTTGCTCGAATGCGAATGTTCTTCCCCTCCCATGATGCTTTTCCACACCACCCTGCGTTCACCATGCTTTGTACCAGCACGTCGGCATCTGCAAACTCATCCCGAATCCGGCGCAGCGAATAGATGACCTGATCGTTCCCGATAACCTCGATCTCGACACGCGCTGGCGCACGCACCGCCACGTAATGAGTATGTTCGAGAATTTTGAGATCATCATAGGCTTCGCGAATGTCGCTTTCCTTGGCTCCCGGCGGCACGACGAAGCCACGCGGTACCGGCAGCCCCTCGCGCAGTGCGGTTCCCAGCCCGGCCCAGGGACCGTTAAAGATGTCTCTCAGCGATAGAATCTGGCCCGTCATTTTCGCAGCCCGTTAGTCTATACTCGCTCGGTGCGAAACCCCGAACATCAACGGCGAATCTATTCCGTTTCTGAACTCAGCTTTGAGATTCGCGAAATGCTGGAACGCCGGTTCATCGATATTTGGGTGGAGGGGGAGATCTCGAATTTCAAGGCATCGACTGCCGGGCATCTCTATTTCACTTTGAAAGACCAGCACGCGCAGCTTTCGGCCGTGTGTTTTCGCAATGCGGCAAGGCTTCTCCGGTTTCGTCCCGAGAACGGGAAGCTGTTTCGGGCCCGTGGCCGGGTGAGCACGTATGAGGACCGTGGATCCTACCAACTGATCGTGGAGGTTCTGGAGCCCGCAGGTCTGGGGGCGCTGCAACTGGCTTTCGAACAGCTCAAGGAAAAACTCGAAAAGGAAGGATTATTCCGTCCTGAGCGCAAAAGACCGATCCCCGCATTGCCTAAAAAGGTTGGGGTGGTAACTTCGCCGAAAAGCGCCGCCCTTCGCGACTTTCTTACGGTTTTGAAAAGACGCCATAATGCTGTGAACGTTCTGATCTATCCGGCGGAAGTGCAGGGAGACGGCGCATCGATTCAGGTGATGGAAGGAATCGATTTCCTGAGTCGCAACACGGACGTTGACGTCATCATCATCACTCGCGGCGGCGGTTCGATCGAAGATCTATGGGCCTTCAATGAAGAACGAGTCGCGCGGGCGATTATTCGGTCGAAGAAGCCCGTGATTTCCGCGGTCGGTCATGAGATCGACTTTACGATCGCCGACTTTGTGGCGGACCTTCGCGCGGCTACGCCCAGCGCGGCTGCCGAAATTGTGATCCGGTCGAAAGAAGAATTGAATCAAAAGCTCGACCAGCTTCGAAGCCGTCTCGACGCTTCGATGAAGAATCGGTTGAGCCGGCTGCGAAGCTTCATGGCCGCCAAAGTAGGTAGTCGAGGGTTTGTTGTCGCCGAAGCGCGGATCCGGAGGCTGTCGCAACGCGTGGACGATCTAACCTTCCGCGCGGAGCAGGTCGGTCGCTCTCATGCTGTGACTCGCCGGCGAGAACACCAGGTTCAACTCGCAGAGCATCAGCTCTCCAACGCGATTCAACAGATCCTTAAGAAATCCCATCAGGCATTCGCACGAATCGCGCACACTCTGGACGCACTGAGCCCCTTGGCCGTGCTCGAACGCGGTTACTCGATTTGTCAGACGCCGGACGGCCGAGTCGTGAGATCCGCTGCGGATGTTGAAGTCGATGCGTCGGTAGTCGTGCGTTTACACAACGGCAAGCTGTTGACCACGGTAACTGGCAAGGAGTCGTAAACACGTTTCATGACGCCTTCATATCCAGCGCGTGAACTTTGGCCCGAGCGAATCTATACGCTTCCCGAATTGGCCTATCCGGAAACGCTCAATCTATGCCACGAACTGCTCGACAAGCATGTGACGGACGGCTACGGATCCTCTGCTGCGATCCATTTCCGCGATTCGACCACCAGTTACCAACAACTCCTCGATGAAGTGGCCCGGCTCGCGACCGTTCTGAAGAAATCCGGAATTCAGCCGATGGATCGTGTTGTGCTTCGGCTCCTCAATCGACCACATTTCATTTCGATCTGGCTCGCTCTGGTGAGAATCGGCGCTGTTGTTGTGGCAACGCCACCACCGATCAAGGTTCGCGAGCTGAACGCCATAGTCGAGAGCTCGCAAGCGCTTTTGCTTATCTCGGAGCAGGAACTTTGGGAGGAAGTTGAAAAGCTGAATCCCGCGACGGTACGTTCCATCGGTGTCCAGGAATTGCGAGATCGTGCCGTGGAGGCCGCACCATCCTTCGACATCGCCCCGACATCTAAGGACACTCTCGCAATCATTGGCTATACTTCCGGCAGCACCGGGACGCCCAAGGGTTGCATGCACGCGCACGGCGACTTGCTTTCCACAACCGACACCTACGCTCGCCATATTCTTAGACCGACCCGCGACGATCGTTTCGGCGGTCATCCCACGCTGGCATTTGCATACGGTTTGGGTGGACTGCTCCTGTTTCCAATGCGCTTTGGCGCCTCGAGCGTTTTGCTCGACCGATTCACACCGGAAGCTCTCGCGGAAACGATTCACTCGAAGAAAGTCACGATCGCGTTCTGCGCTCCGACGAGTCTGCGGATGATGATGAAGAATTGTCCGGACCTCAAGTCCAGCGTCGCCTCGCTTCGCTGCATCATTAGTGCAGGGGAAACGCTTCCGGCTTCAGTCTATGATTCGTGGATGAAAACCACCGACGTGGAAGTACTCGACGGCATCGGCACGACCGAGGTGATGCACATCTTCATCTCAAATCGTGTTGGGAGGTCACGACCGGGCGCGACAGGCGAGGTGGTTCCCGGGTATGAGGCGAGAATCGTTGATGAGCAGACGATGCAGACGCTGCCTGACGGACAACTGGGGCTTCTGGCCGTTCGTGGACCGACGGGATGCCGCTATCTAAACCTTCCGGATCGGCAACGTCAGTACGTTCGCGATGGCTGGAATCTTCCCGGCGACATTTACAGCCGCGATGCCGAAGGATTCTTTCATTACCAGTGCCGCAACGACGACCTGATCATCTGTGGCGGGAACAACGTGGCCGGCCCGGAAATCGAGGGCGTTCTTCTTGAGCATCCCGCAGTGGCCGAAGTCGCCGTCGTCGCGTCTCCTGACGAACTTCGCGGCATGGTTCCGAAGGCCTTCATTGTTTTGCGTCCAGGCGTGGAGCCAGGCGACAGTTTGAAATCCGAGATGCAGCAGAAGGTTCAGGCCGAGCTCGCGTCGTACAAGTGTCCCCGAAAGATTGAATTTGTGATGGAGTTGCCCAAAACGGCTACCGGCAAGATTCGAAGGACCGAATTGCGTCGAAGCGAGTTCGGCGCGACGGCCTGATGCCTTATGATGTCGAAGTGAATATCGAACACAAAGTCCTCGACCTCATGGGCCGCGCGATGGGACGGTTTTCCATGCTGCGTCCTGGAGACAAGGTCGCCGTCGGCGTTTCAGGTGGCAAGGACAGCCTGACGCTGCTGCACGCGATGGTGGCGTATCGCAAACGCGCCCCGTTTCCGTATGAAGTGATCGCAGTCACTCTGGAACAGGGCAAGTTCAAGCTTCCGGTGGAAGCTTTGGATGAGAGAATTCGCGCCCTGGGCGTGGAGTGGATCATCCGGGAAGATCGCGCGACGTTGGATATGATCGCGCAAAATGTTCCCCACGGTTGCGACGTCTGCAGCCGGCATCGTCGTTACCACCTCTATCGAATTGCATCCGAGCTCGGTTGTACCGTTCTGGCGCTTGGCCATACCGCGGACGACTGTTCGGAATCCCTGCTGCGTAACATCCTGTTCAACGGACGCATTGCGTCATTGCCGCCGGTTGCCCATTCTCAAAAGGGAAGCCTGAGGTTGATCCGGCCACTCGTTTTTGTCACGGAAGATCTGTCGACGGAATATGCGAGGGCTCAGGGATTCCTTGCGATCGGCTGCGTTTGCAGTGAGAAGGAAAGTGTTCGAAAAGAAATCCGCGCGTTCCTGGATGACATGAAGTCGCGCCACCTTGGTATTCCCGAATCCGTTACGGCTGCCCTTTCCAATGTGAACGCTTACACGCTTTTCACTCCGGAAAACATACCCA
>Ga0137423_1000128_pt1 | contig 25860 bp, 43 predicted proteins | sample EasRivERMZT600_2_FD_102326 | JGI IMG/M metagenome (GOLD analysis project Ga0137423, IMG submission 102326) | Soil microbial communities from meander-bound floodplain in the East River, Colorado, USA - East River MetaG ERMZT600_2 | ecosystem: Environmental > Terrestrial > Soil > Floodplain ...
CCGGGGCATCGCTGCCGGCGCTGAGTTCGACGCCGAGGAAACCGCCCGCTGGCTGGGCAAGTTCTACACGATGGGCGTCAGCTACGGCCAGACCGTCAGCCACTCCCTCCCCGTTTTCAAGTGGAAGGGCAAGCTCTCCTACACCCGCGCGCTGACCTGCGTCCTCTACCGGATGGAGTCTGGCCGCTACGAATTGACCTCCTACTGCGCCTGACCTATGACCTACTACACTGTATCAAGTTACTCGTCGCCCTCGACCTCGTGGTCAACCTACCGCGTCACGATGCACATGACGAACGGCAAAACGCGCGCCGTCAAGGACCCGCAGGGGCTCGGCTCGTGGTGGTTCGGCGCGATGGTTGACTTCGTGAAGGCCAAGCGCGCGAACGGGACGCTTGTCATGCTGACCGACGTGGCCAAGAACCGCGAAGGCTCGAACCTCTGCCATTGCACAAACTGTGCCAAGTTCCATTTGCCCGGCGACATTTGCCCGAAAACTCTGGACCTCGGGCGTTGACAACTGACCGCAACCCGTCCATCTTCACCCCCATGACACGCAACGAAGCACAAACAATCCTCGCCGCCTTCCTCACCCGCGCTGAGAAGCTGGCGACCGGTGCCGAGGTTCCTTTGACTTGGGGCCGCACTGACCGGGACCTTGCCAAGGACGCCCGCCGGGTGTATCTGGACGCGCAGGAAGCCCGCAAGGCCGCAACCATCCTTTTTCAGGGGGTCGCATGAACGCACTAGCCAACAAGCCCACAAACCGCGCGGAGGTCCTGCGCCGGGCCATCGCGTTGCACCTTGACGAAATCGTCGGGGGCAAGCCAGTGACCGGGACCTTTGACGACATGGTCGAACGCATCGCCGCCGCGGCTGAACGCATCATCGCGAGCCCCGACCCGCTTCGCCCGGTGACTCTGGCCGAAGCTACGGACCCGAGCTTCGACGAGTTCCGCCGCGAGGGCGGCAAGTTTGGAGAATGACCACTTGACAACCGCCGGCACCCGTATATCTTGACCACATGAACGCAACACTCAACTTCGCAAGCCCGGTGACGGCCCTCTGCTGTCCCTCGACCATCGCCGACGCACTCATCCGCCCCCGCTGGGCCATCGTCACGGCCACCATCGAAAAGTGCGGGCCGCACGATTCCGAGACGAACCTCCGGCAGACGGAGAAGCTCCGCGCGCACCTGAAGCGGTTCGCGACCGCGTTCGTCTCTGTGTCCGGGTTCTACAAGGGTGTTTATCAGGGTGAGTCTTTCCTCGTGGAAATGGGCGAGGCCGACGCGCGCTACCTCTGCACGCAATTCTATCAGGAGAGCTTCCTGTGCAATCGCGGCATCGTTTACACGGACGGCACCTTGAGCCCGGTGAACGGGGAAACCCTCTTTGGCGTCGCCGCCACTCAGACGGGCAACTACACGCAAATCGAAATCTCGAAACTCGCCTTCAGCTTGGCGATTGACCTGAACGTCCGCATCAAAGCCTGAACCCATGACCATCACCAAGCGACTCGAACCACTGACCCCGCAAGCCATCGTTGACGGCCTGAGCATCGGCGAACTGACGAACACCGACGAGAACACGTTCTGGTGGACCAAGGGCGGCAAACGCCGGGACAATGGCGACTGGGGCACCCGCTACAAGCACGAGGAGGGCAAGGCCGGCGACATCTTTTATGACGCCAACAACGGCGACCGGTGGAAGGTTATCGCCATTTCCCGGGAGTATCGCCGGGCCATCGTCACGAACCTGAGCCAGCACGGGTCCAAGCTCGTATTCTGGCCGAACCCTTTCGCTTGACATGAAACGACAAACGCGCATCGGACGGATTCCCGGCGGCTCGTGGTTCGCGCGCCAGATGGGGCTTCACCGCCCGCACCTTGACCGGGTTCGAGCTTTACAGGCCGGTTTAGCATCCGAGACGGCCCACAACGCGGGGCTGGACACCAGCACTAAGCCGGCGGTCATCCCCGCTACGCCGCCGGCAACCATTTTGGCCCCTGATTGTGGGGGCGACGAGAAAGGAGTATCGCCGTGAGAAGTTAAAATGACCGGGCGGGGCCCATCGTTCACAGGATAGAACAGGCCCCGCCCATCTTTTTATTTGACAACGACCGATGCCCGTGTAAATTGACTGCATGAGTTCAATCAAAACAATTCCGATGGCCGACCTGATTCTCGTTTCGTTCACCTACCAGTGCGACGTTTACGAGACGGAGAACGGCGCCGAGCTTCCCGTCATGGACCACGAGGTTTACAACGACGAAGCTTGGGACCTGTTCCAAGCGACTTCCTCCTTCCCGCGTCGCACCCGTTGCGATTGCTGCGGCCACTCCCTGAAGTATTCCTGCCTCATCCAGCACGTCCCGAGCAAGGCGTTCTATTTCGTGGGCCGCGATTGCGCCCGGACCTTCACCGCCCTGAAGGACCATAGCTCCGTCAAGAACGACGACGTCGGCATGGCGGTTGCGCAACGGCTCGCCTGCAATCGCCGGGAAGCTCAATGGCTCGCCGCCAACCAAGACGGCGCCGCGCTCCTTGCTTGGGCCAAGACGGGCCTGAACCGCACGGCGGCTGACATCGCCGGCAAACTCCGCTCCTACGGCCTGAGCGACGCGCAGACGTCATTCCTGCGGTCCCTGAAAGTCCGGGACGACGCCCAACGCGCGGCAGCGACCGGCAAAGTCGTGGCCGGCAAGCAGGCCATCACCGGCATTGTCGCCAGCGTCAAAGCCAAAGTGGTCCCGGGCTTCAGCCGTTGGGACGTCACCAAGACCGTTTTCAAGGTCCTCATCACCCGCCCGGACGGCACAAAGCTTTGGGGCTCCTCCCCCGGCTCGTGGGACGAGTCTGGCACCACGCAGTTGACCGGCAAGCTCCCGAAGCCCGTCGTCGGCACGCTCGTCGAGTTCACCGCGACGGTTGAGCCGAGCGACAAGGACCCGTTGTTCGGGTTCTACAAGGTCCCGAGCAAGTGGAAGGTGAAAAGCATTGAACAGGAAATAGCCGCTTGACATCCGACGTAACCCGTATATTTTCATCGCCATGACACTTACTGCTATCAAATCAATGTTCACCGAAGGTTCCGTCTGGACCTGCCGCCGCGTCGGCGCCGGCCTCACCATCAACGGCAACGTCGGCCAGACGGTCCTGCCGCCGCAAGACGTGACGGAAACCCGCGTTGTGGGTTCGGCCAAGTCCCAAATCGTTTGGAACGTGACCCGCGGCGTGCAAGTCAAACACCTGTTCACCACATGGCCGAAGGCGTCCGAAGTCGTCATGGCTTCGCCGGGCTTCCTGCAATTCCGTTACGACAACGGCGTCGAAGTCACCTTCACCAAAATCCCGTGAAAACTTACGACCTTACCAACCATCGCCCCGTGACCTGCGAACAGGTCCTCAAGGACCACGCCAAACGCCGCGCGCAAGTGGAGCTTGACGAATACGTCGGGCGCCTTGGGACCCTTGTCGTCATCGCCGCGTGCGTCGCGTTCGCGGGCTTTGTCCTCACCATGATTTTTATATGAGAAAACTGAAACTGTTCTACTGGACGGACGGCGGTTACGAACCTTGGCAAAAATTTGCCGTGGCCTTCACCGCTGACGACGCGCGCAAAAAAATAGCCAACGACCAGATTGACCGGGCATGGTGTAAAAAGTTGGTCCCGGTCGAGGCCGCGGCCTACCGCGCCCGGGTTCGAGCGTCAACGGCGCAAGCTTTAGCCGACGAACCGCAGGTTTTCCCCATCGGTCGCAACGGCTCGAAAGGATTCAACCTGTGACCGACAAGCCGACCATCGCCGTCAGCTTCCTGCGCCCGCGCCGGGTGTTCTTCCACTTCCGGAAGATGGACAAGCACATGACGATTCACATTGCCGGCGCGTGCTACAAAGTTTGGGACGTCGAGTGCCGGGTCCCGATTGAAACGAAACGAAACAAACGCCAGCCGTATCTAGTGATGCAGGGAATGAGCAAGTGCGTCCTCCTCCGTCACACCAAGGCGGGGCTCCGGGGAGTCATCGAATAATTTCTGGCGCGTCGCCAGATTGTCGGAACCAAACAACACACACCATGAAGAAAATCAGTTCAGTCATCGTCCTAGTCGCCCTGTTGGCGTGCGGACTCAGCGCCAGTGCCCAACGTGGCACCGAGGCAAACAAGACGGTTAGCGTTGCGCCGTCGGTCGAAGCTCCGTCCAACGTGACGAGCAAGGGAACCGTTCTCAAGAGCGGCATCAAGTCCCTCGGCACCATTGGTCGCACTGACCGTTACGAGGTTGTGCAATTCAAGGTGCGTGGCCTTGACACCCCGAACCTCGTCGGCGTTTTCATCTACGATAGCAAGAACGATGAAATCATCGGCCAGCAATCCGCGGCAGGTCCCGGCATCGGGGCGGCGATTGTGAACGGTGGCGCGAACGTCGGCGCGAGCTATTTATTCGGCTCCAAGCTGCGACCGGACACAACGAGCGTGAGCGCCGGCAACGGAACCTCTGTAACCGCCAACGGTGGCGACGGAGGAAGCGCTACTGGCGGCAACGCAACCGGAGGCAACGGAAACGGCGGGGCAGGAGGCTCCGGCGGTTCTGGCGGCTCTGGCGGCGGCGGCTGGGTCCCTCCGGGCCACGCCAACGGACACCCGGGCAACGGTCCCAAGAAGTAAACCAAGAGCCGGCTCCGCTAACCCCGGGGCCGGCCCCCTCCTTTTCAAACCCATGAAAAACATATTCCTTCAAATTTTTTGTAGTATTGTGCTGCTGACCTCAAGTGCCCGCGCGTTCACCCTCGGCGAGCTTTGGGTTGGTCAATACGACTCTTTCCCGATGGGCGCCTGTGACGACGAGCGCGGATGGTTCGCGTTGCGTTGCTGGACTGCCGAGATTGACGTCAACCTCGAAGCCGGCGAGTCCGGGCTCTATGTCCTCGAATGGTCCCCGGACCTTGTCACTTGGTCTGAGTTGAACAACAATCCGGACATTGCCTTCCCGCCTCACGCGAGCTTCAACGGCACGATGAACCTACCCGGGCCCGGGACGTGGACGATGGTTTACCCCTCGCCGCCCGTGGACGTCATGTTCCTGCGGTTGAAACGACTCGGCGACTGGGTGCCCAATCTTTCCCCAAATAAAAACTTGACCCGGAAGCGGAAGCCGTCCAAAGTATCGGGCATGAACGATACGAAAGCAATCCTAGCAGCGTCGGTTCCTCCCTCCTTCAACGGCATCCGCCCCGGCGACCGGGTCACGCTGGCGGTTCACGCCGGTATTGGCCGCAACGGTCCCGAGACAAAGCCGAAGTCTGGCCGCTGCGTTATGGCTTTTGAGTCTCACGTCGTCGTGAACCTCGGGGGCCGCTTCGGCACCCCCGGGGTCTGCACCGCCGACAACTACATCAACCACAAACCCGGAAAAGCATAACATGAAAAACGACCTCATCAATAATTGGCGCCCGGAAGTGGGCTCCCTCCTCAAACGTCTCATCGCCGCCGGCTGCACCATCCTGCGGGGCGACAACGGCGAGGAGACTTTCAAATTCAAGAACGAGGAGCAATTCATCACGGAGTTGACCGCGTGCGACGAAGCCAGTTTTTATGTCCGCACGCCGACGAGCCCCGCCTCGGGTCGCTGGGTGTATCTCGTCCTCGGCAACGACCCGGGCGAACTGGTCTGCGACTACACCGTTGACGAGGACCTCGAAAAAGTTTGTCAGGCGCACAACGAGGAATGGGAAGGCAAGTCGCAACCCAAGATGGAGCGCCAAGCGCTTTACGCCATCCAAACGAGGAGCCTGTCCCTATGAGCCACCACTTCGTTGAAAAAGTCGCCTCGCGCGGCTGTGACCTCTGCGGCCATCATCGGGAACATACGATTCACGAGAACCCCGACGCCGGGGAACTGGAACCGCCGACGCTCGTCGAGGTTGACAAGCTGCGGGCCGCGATTGAAACGACCGCCAACGAGATTGACCGGTTCGAGGACGGTCCCGAACATTACGCCGTCGCTTCGGCATTTCGCCGGCTGGCGAACAACCTGAGCAACCTGTGAGCATCAACCAAGCAAACAAACGCGCGCACCCGCGCCCGTGGCGGCACCGCACCGAATTGGGCGACCCGATGATGTCCGCCGTCGTGGACAAATGGGGCACACTCATCGCCGGCTCATTCATCTGCCGGCAGACCAACAAGGAAACCGTCGCCAGTCACGCGTTGATTGTTTCCTCAGTCAACCTCGTTCACGCGATGGAAGGGCTTGGAATTTCCAACCACGGCAAGACCTTTATCGCTGCGGAGTTTCTCCGGCGCAAGGAGGGCAAGTGAACCTGTTCAGCGAAATCATCGCGGACCATTTGCATCGCCATAGCGACACGCTGCACGCGGGCCTTGTCGAACGCCTGAACGGCCTCGGGGTGCCGGCAAAGTCCGTCGTGCTTGCCGGCGTGCATTGGGCCGAGTGGGCTTTTGAAATGCACGTTTACACGCACTCCGGTCATGTGTTCACGTTCCGGTTTAGCGACGTGTATCCGGTATCCCTCAACCATTTCAAGGACCACTTGACGCGCGAACTTGACCGGCTGGCCGTCGCCTACAAGGCGAAGCACTACCCCAAGACGCCGCTCCCGTTCGCCGAGGAACCGGACTCCATCCCGGTCGAAAAATTTCTCGACAAACCGTTTGACAATCCGTTCAACCCGTATAATCTCTGAGCCATGATAACTTACTCGAACACCGAATGGCCCGCGTTTCAAAAGCTCGCGCTCGACTGGATGAAGAACGGCGCCACCAAACATGGCGTGGAATTTGAAATCGAGGAGCAACCGAACATTGTCGGCAGCACGCGGTATCCCGCCAGCTTCAACCTGAAGGCGCATGGCTGCGAAGCGGTCGGGGTTTGCGCCACTGACGATGCAACCGGGCACATCGTTTTCCGCATCCATGCTTTCGGCGTCGCTCCCAAGGGACGGATTGCCTCGGCGCAAACGGGTGACACCCTCGCTTACAAGTTCCTCGTCAGCGCTCAACAAGAGGCGCGCATTGACCGCCAGCGCATCGCCATCAAGGCGTGCGAGGACGGTGCCAAGTCGTTCATCAAGCATCACGTTGACGTTGCCCGAGGGTATCAGGTTGACCCCATCATCACGGCGCCCATCAAGGGCGAACCCTCATGGGACGGGTTCGTCGTCATCGGCATCGCCCGCAACCCTCACTATGCCAGCACGTCGGCTCCGCTCCCGGGCTTGGAGAAGGTTCACTACACCCGCGCCAACAACTTTTTCAAACTCCTGAAACAGGTAACGCTATGATTCCGCAACCGCCACTCAACGAGGAGGACGCCATCAAGAAGGTCCTCGTCATCATGGTCAGCGCCGCCGTCGGCGTCTGGCTCATCGGTCAGGCCCTCAACCTTTTTGCTTGGCTTGCCTCGTGAACTATGAGCCGTCATTTCCGAAAATTTGCGTGGGCCTCCGACACGCACCGTCCGACCGTTCGCGCCGTCCTCGGGACACGCGGACTCTCGGTGGTGAAAGACTACATCCCGCCGGTCGTCCATCTGACGGGCTGCGAAGTCCCGGAGCCCGGGGCTTGTCGCCGGCACAAGGCGAGCGCGCGGCAACGCAAGAACACAAGGCCGCGCAAGTGCTATTTGAAGAAAGCTGTCCGTAAACTACAACGCAGTCAACTCAACCGAAAGAAATACTAGAATGAAAACACCAGTCACAATTAGCGGATGTCAGGATGCCGCTTGCGAGCTTCTTGAACGTCTCAACGAAGCCAAGAACGAGAACGCCATCCGCGCGGTCGTCCGGGACCTTCACCAAGTAGGCGGGGACATCCGGGACGTCGCACGGGCCTTCGCGAATCTCGAAGAAGCGGCTCGACACGCCGCGGATGCAATGAACCACGACACCAACGGGCGCGAGGAGTATGCCAAGCAGTCCCGGGGCCGGGCCGAACTCTCCAAGCGTTCCTTTCCGACTTGGCTCAAGGCGTAGCATGACCTTCGCATCCGTCATCCGATACAACGCGAGCATTGACCCCGACCGAACGGAGGCAATGATTCGGACGGCCAAGACGTGCCGTTGCGGGGGCTGCACTTGCTGCCGCCTCCGTCGGTATGTCGAGCGGGTGAACCGGATGCGGAGGCACCAAATCCTGAGCAAGAAACCATTCCTCGTAAACTAACATGAATCCAAATTATATCGTTGCCTTCAAGGACGCCCGCAAGGGATGGTTCCTCCTTCAGGAGTTTGACCGACCGACCGACGCCGTCGTCGCCGCCGAGGGCGGTGCCAAGTGCGATGGACGTCAGGGCATTGGAACCGCTTTTCTGCGCAACCATCGCTTGACCACTCGCAAGGACCAAATCCCCGACCGGGTTCGCCGGAAGTTGCTCGGGTCCGACCTCCGAAAATTCAGGTGGACGAAGGTCGAACGCAAGGACCTCGCGCCATTCATGTTTGAGAACCGGGAGCGCCGGCTCAAGACCGAAGCGCTCAAGCGCAAGCTCGACATAGGCACCGCGACGCTCGGCCAGTGCGCCGCGATGTTTGCTGCCTCGGCCTGCCCGGGTCCGTTCTCCGTCGAAGCCATCAACGCCGCCGCGAAGCGTTTACACGATGCCGAGTGGACGCCGCCCATGCCCGGCACCCCGGAGTCTGTCACCCGCACCGGGTTTTATTCGACTAAGGCCAAGGACCTGCACGACGCGTGCATCGGCGCTCATGGCTTTTTGCGGTTCACGGATGACGCCGTCAGAGGCTACTGGGTTGACCCCAAGGCGCCCGACATGGAAGTCCGCAATCACGTTGACCTCGACAACCTCGGCAAGCACACGAGCGAGCCAATCAAAATCATTCAGTCGTTGAACATGGGGCACCGCCGCCGGCAGCAAAGGAACCGGGCCATCGTCGCCAAATTCCACGAAGGCGTGAAGCCTTATGACTTCGTCGCCCTGCACACGGGCCGCGGCTCCGTCGGCGTGAATCTGCAACCATCCTTCCCGAACAAGCCGCTCGTGCCGACCCGGGACGCGTCCTTCGACGACTCCAACGAGGCCGACGGCTTTGTCCAGTCGCTTTGTTCCGTTCGCTCGTGGCTGCGTGTAAACGCCTCCTCGCTTGTTGCTTTGTCCTTGTGGCTTGTGACTGCGTTCACGTTGCTCTATTGCCTACACCTTGCGCTAAAATAGCCCTTGACAAATCACCAGTGCCCCGGCATCTTAGATACGAACATGACAACCAAGATTCTCCGCGCCCTTGACGGCCTGTTAGCCGAAATGGACATCCAGACGGGTGCCAGCGTCGGCCTCCGGGACGCCATCCGCCGGGTGCGCTGGGAAATCTTTCAAGAAACAACCGCAACCAAGCCGGCCCCGGTAATTGACGTGGCCGCAACCGTAGAACCAGTATGCACGACCTCTCAACCATAAAGCAGATGAACAAGCTCGCCGCCGTCAAGAAGGCCGGCGACCGCGCGAAGCTCCTGAACCGCACCACGACCGTCACCTACCAAGGCCGGCCCCTCAAGTTCCGCACCACGGCGAACGCGAAAGCCGACTAGGATGGACTACAAGACTCAAGCCACGAACCGGGGCATCCTCCGGAGTATCGTCTGGCTTGAGTTGATTTTTCTCCTCTGCAACATGGGGAGCGGATTGCCCGACGAACCAGAAACAAAAAATGAAAACCGTAAGTCTCTACATCAAAAACATTGGTCTGATAGGCGAGGAGCTTATCAAGCTGGACAAGTCGCTCATCCTGTTCTTCGGCGAGATACGCCAAGGCAAGACGACGATTCTCAACGCCGTTAGGTATGTGTTCGGCGGGGCCTTCCCGACGGACCTCCTGAAGCACGGCGAAGCTGAGGGCGAAATCACGTTGACCTTCGACACCGCAGTCATCACCCGCACGTTCTACCGCGCGGAGGACGGCACGGTCAAGGCCCGGCCCTTGGTGTATGTCGTGAACGGCGAGCGGGTCCTCAAGCCCGTGGACGCGTTGAAGAAACTCATCAACCCGTTTTTGCTCGACCAAGATTTTCTCATCCGCATGACCGAGCTTGAGCGGAAAAAGTATTTCGTCGTTCTGTTCGACGCGGACACGAGCGAACTCGACAACAAGCTCGTCGGCGACGAAGCCAAGGCCAGTCTCATCCGCGCGGAGCTTCGCGGCTTCGGCAACATTGATTTGACCGAGCATCCCAAGCCGGACCTCGACACGTTGAAGGCGAACCGCGCCGCGCTCGACGTCCGCAACGGTCAGGTTGCCGAACAGAACAAGCAACTCATCGCCAACGTGGACGCTTGGAACAAGGATGTCGAGGCGAACGAACAGACCGCGCGTGACTGGGACAACGAGGTTATCAAGTTACAAGCCGCACTGAACGACGCCATCGCCAAACGCAATTTGGTCCGCGACTGGCTCACCGCCAATCCAAAGCAGGCGTATCGCACGCCGATGCCGCTTGAAGATTCCTCGAAGCTGGATGAAGCCATCAGCAACGCCAAGGCCGCGCAGGTTCTTCACGAGCAATACCTCAAGAACAAAGCGCAGGCCGACCGCCGCGACAACCTCGGCACGGACCTCTCGGTCATCGAAGCCGACATCCGCGAGACGCGCAAGCTCAAGGTGGAAGCCCTGAAGCGCATCAACGACAACGGCATCCCGGGCCTTGTGTTCGGCGACAACGGAAGCTTCACGTTCGAGGACACGCAAGCCGGCATGTTGTCCACGTCGCAGATGATGAAGCTCTCGACGCAACTGTCCGCGCTCTACCCCGAGGGCATCGGCATAGACCTGATTGACCGCGCGGAGTCGCTCGGCAAATCCATCTTCGGCTATATTGACCGCGCGAAGCAGGAGAACAAGACCATCCTCGCGACCATCGTCGGCGAGCGACCGGCCAACGCCCCGGACGACGTCGGCGTATTCGTCGTGGAAGGGGGGAAAGTCTCGTGACCGTTGGCGCCCTCAAGAAACTTATCGCGACGATGCCGGACAACTGGCAAGTCCTCGCGCCGGCCTCGGACCACTCGTATCGCAAGGCCGACGCGGCAGTTGAAATTGTCGAAAACGATGGCGGTCATTACTCCGAGGCCGACACGAGAACACCCCAACCGGAGCATGAACAGGCGTTGGTAATTACATAACATGAAAGCACTCAAAGCGCTCAAGGAAGCAATCCTCGGCAAGGACGCGGTCGAACAACCGCCGAAACGAAAAGAGCCGGGCATCAAGGACCTCGACACGGCCCTCTCGAACACGGGCCGGCTACTGCAAACCGTCCGGAAAGCGTTGACGAGTCGAATCATCAACGTCACCGACCTGAACCTCATCGCCGAGGACCCGGACGGCAACTGGTTCGTCGGCATCGCCGTTCCGCAACCCAAGGTCGAGGGCAAAGTTCAACCGCCGCTCATCGGCTTCAAATTCCTGCCGCTCGCAAGCGCGTCGAAGGTCCTGAATTTTTCCGACCGCGACACGGTGACGATTCCCAAGCTGCGCGCCAGTATGCCGGAGTTCAAAAACTTCCGCTTCGTCACTCAGCGTGAGATGAATGAGAAGGCCGCGGAGTATCTCGAACAAATCATGGAAGCGACCAAGGAAGTCCGCTCGTCGCTCCTACTCGTCGAGGAGATGAAGAAAAACAAGGCTGCTGAATGAAGCTCGTCGCTTGCCCCCATTGCTCGCAACTCGTGTCGGACGGTCACGAAGCCTTGCACGAGTGCCCCGAGAGTTACGGTTGCATTGCGCCCGGCACGAAAGTTGCTGTGCCTCACGCCGCGCTCACCTTCTGCAAACACGGCATCATTGACAAATGTTGCGCCCGCTGCGTCGAGGACGGGACCACGCGAAAAGGTAATTGGATGCAGACCTTCACCGGGCGCCAGTTCTGGCCGCTCGACCCGCGCCCCGAGGAGATTTGCATTGAGGACATCGCGCACTCGCTTTCGATGTATTGCCGCTTCGGCGGTCATTGCAAGGAGTTTTACCCGGTGGGCGAACACTCGCTCTTTGTGATGCGGCTCGTGCCCGAGAAGGATAAGCTTCAGGCGTTGCTCCACGACGCCCCGGAAGCCTACCTCGGCGACGTTATCAATCCCCTCAAGCGGATGTTGCCCGAATATCAACGCGCGGAACACGCCGTCTGGCTGGCCGTCTGCGAGCGGTTCGACATCAGTCCGTGCCTGAGTGAGGCCGTCCGCTACGCTGACCGCATCGCCGTGATGACGGAGCGCCGGGACATCTGTTCCCCGCCGCCGGCATCATGGGGCCCGGGATTCGAGGACGTCCCGCCGGCAGTCGCGCACGTTCGAGCCGGGGTCATGCCCTACCGGATTGAGGACGATTTTCTCGTCGCGTTCGCGGGCCTGACCAAAAATAAAATTTGACATTGGCCGGGACCCGTATATCTTGTTCCTTGTAAGTTCGGACTGTAACAGAGATGCCGCGCAGGGTAAGGACGGTGACACCGTTAAATCCCCCGATGGGCGCTGTGAACTCCGAACGACTTTTAGAAAAACAAAAACATGAACATCATCGAAAACAAAAAGGGGACGGTCCTCGTGATTCGTCCGACACTGAAGTCCATCAACGCGAAGCTCCGTCGCTCGCTCAAGCTCTCCAAGAGCCTCCGCGGTCGCCTCTACAATGCCAAGCCGAATGAGGAGATGACCGAGGTTCACAAGGCCCTCGACCAGCAACGCGGCTACCGTGGTGCCATCCGCCGTTACGTCGGCGCCATTACGGCTCCCCGCCCGACTGCAAAGCAACGGGAAGCCGCTGCCCTCATCGCCGCCGCGTCCACTCCGGCGAACTAACCCCTGTAACAAAAACTGCACACTTTTTGTTACTATGACACCAACACCCGGAGCAATCGAAAAGCCGGACGACTTTGACCCGTCGCGCGGTCGCTTCAATCGCGCCGCCATCAAGCGGCAGGCAATGAAGGTCAGTATTGAGGACCGTCAGGGGCGCTTCACCCGCGTCTCTGAGGAGTTCATCAAGAACATGGAAGCCGTCGCCGAGGCCAAGATTCGCGAGTTAGCCGGCGCCACCCACTCGGGTCGCATTACCACCGTGCCGGTCGCTGATGCCACCGTATTTTTGACCGGTGACGGGAAACAACGGCTGCTGGAAGCCTTCAACCATTGGTTCGCGGTCCAGATTCACCGCGAGATTACCAAAGTGATGAACGGAAAGACCCTGTGAAAACCAACACCGACTCAACCACGACGCGGCTCCAAGCCAATGAGCGGGGCCGCGTCCTCCTCCGCAAGCTGAATGGCGTCCCGGGCATGAAGCTTCGCGTGTGGGAGAACCTCGGCTGGCATTACTCGGTTGAGAACGACCACTTCCGAGTGGACCCATCCTGCACGGACGGCTATTACTATGCCATGATGAAGCCGGCGCTTTGTGTTTATTCGGCCCGTGCCGGGGACAACTTCCGGGACCCGATTAGAGCAATCAAATTCGCACTCCGCAACTTGGAGAAGTTTTTGGAACCGCTGAACAAACTGCGCGCGGCAACGCGTGACGACCTGACCGGCCTGTGATTCTCGGTATGACAAATTGGACTCAAGACGAGGCAATCGCCCTGTGCCGTTGCGTGGAAAAAGTTTGCCCGAGGTTCGGGTGTCACGTCGCGCTCACGGGCGGTTGCCTCTACCGGGTAGGGCCGCGCAAGGACTGCGACCTGATTTTCTACCGCATCCGCCAAGCCAAGACGATTGACGTCGAGGGATTGTTCGCTGCGCTCAAGACCGAAGTCGGCATCCGCCTGCACGGTGGCCGCGATTGGATTTACAAAGCGGACTGGGGCGGCAAGCCGATTGACTGTCTGTTCCCCGAAGGCGGCAACGACCCTTACCCCGAGGACCCAGCCATCAAGACGGTGACGGTGGATTGGAACGGGAAAACTGTTGAGCCGTGATTACGAAAACCAAAACCCGGTATTGCCTCCGGCGCACCCTTGACGTGAGCGACGCCAGCCGCTTTGGCTGGGCGCCCGTCAAGGGGTTCAAATTCAACTGCCCGGGATGGATTGACTTTCCGTTGTTCACCTATCGCGACGACCTCGTCGTCTTTGTCGTGCATGAGCCGACCGGGTTGACCATCGCCGTCGGCCCCGACCGGGAGACGGCCTGCGGTGCCGCGCGGGCGTTCCTCGCGGACCAAGACCGGGGCACCTTTTTCAATCACCTGATGACGCAATTCAAAAGCCTGAACATCGAACCAAATCCCGGACCAACTTATGACACCCGACGTGCAAGCAAAGTTCCACGAACAAAGAAAGCTGTGCGCCGCCGCCGTAATGGCGAACGCGGAGCAATTCAAAGTGTGCTGCCAGTGCTACGGGATAGCCTACAAGGCGAACAACCTGTGCCCGTTGTGCCACCAGTATCGGTTTTGGGAACAACCGGACGCGGTGATACTCGCGGCCTCGTGGTCGGCGATGCACCCGTTCCCGACGACGCAAGGCACGGTCCCGCGCATTGATTTTCCTCTTGACGAAAAGCCGGCTGAAGCACATATTAAATAGCATGACTAAACCACCCGCCAGCATCGTTCTAACCCTTCCCAACGACTCCGCGGCCCGCAAGGAGATTCCACTCCTGCGCGGCCTGTTGCGGTATTTCCCTGCGGCCCTCGCCCGCGTTGCCATCATCTCGAAGAAGGGCAACGACAAGCACAACCCCGGCGAGGAGTTGCATCACGCGCGCGGCAAGTCGAGCGACCACGGCGACTGCATCGTCCGGCACCTGTTGGACCTTCAGGAGCTTCAAGCCCAAGGCGCCCCGGCGGAAATGATTCTCGACGAAGCCGGCTGCTTGGCTTGGCGCGCGTTGGCCCTGTCACAAGAAATTCACGAATCGCTCGGCGTCGCCCCGGTGGCCGTTGGGGCTAGAGTTCCGGAAGCAGTTTGCTTTGTCGGGCGCACTCGCGACCGGATGGATGCTCAACAATCGTGATGACCCCGCGCGAGGACCAAGAAGCGTCAATCGGCCACTTGCTCAAGTGCCTGAAGGCCGACCGCTACGCCGTTGACGGGTCCGACTGCGGCATCGGCAAGACGCTCGTCGCCACTGAGACGGCCAAGCGGACGAATACGCCGCTCACCGTCGTCTGTCCCAAGGCCGCGATGCCCGGATGGTTCCGCCACGGCGAGTCCCAAGACGCCGAGATGAACATTCTGAATTGGGAGATGGTCCGCACCGGGCGTTCATCCCTCGGCAAGTGGCTCCCCTCGGGCGACCCGCGCAAGCTGGACGAGTTTGAATGGAACAAGGACAAGGTCAAGTTCCTCGCGTTCGATGAGATTCACCGGGCCATGTCTTACCGCTCGAAAAACGGGGCGATGGTCCGCGCGGCCAAGCGTCAGAATATCCCGGCGATGGGCCTGAGCGCCACGCTGGCCGACACGCCGCTCGAACTGGACTCCGTCGGCTACATGCTCGGGCTCCACGATGGCCAGAACCCGAAGGCAACGCTCCGCAAGCCGTGCCCTGTGTCGTTTTTCGATTGGGTGTCGGCCCGCTCGTGCGAGTTCGATTCCTTCAACGGCGGCTGGACCTTCAACGGCACCGACGCGCACCGGCAAGCCGTGATGAAGCAGATTCACCACGACATTTACCCGCGGCACGGTGTCCGCGTCCGCACCAAGGACCTCGGAGACAAGTTCCCGGAGACGCAGATTTTCGCCGAGCTTTATTCCCTCGGGGACACAGAGCGTGTAAACGCACTCTACGAGCGGATGAAAGGTCCGCTTGAGATTCTCGCGCAGGCAAAAGAGACAGACGTGCCCGGCCACGTCCTTACCGGGCTGCTACGCGACCGGCAAGAGGTCGAGCTACTCAAGGCGCCCGTCATGGCCGACCTCGCGCGCGATTACGAGCGGCAAGGCTACTCCGTCGCGATGTTCGTGAACTTCCGGGCAACCCTCGAATGGATTTGCGAGGACCTCGACTCGAACTGCTTCATTGACGGCTCCCAAATCGGGCCCGGGGGTGCCGCTCAACGCGAGCTTAACCGTCAGGATTTTCAGAGCGACCAAGAACACTTCATCACGGCCATCGGCGGTGCCGGCGGCATAGGCATTGACCTGCACGACATCCACGGCATCAGGCCGCGCGTGAGTCTCATCTCCCCCGGATTCAACGCCAAGGAGTTGATACAAATTCTCGGGCGCATCCATCGGGCCGGCGGTTTGAGCAAGTCTTTGCAGCGAATTATTTGCGCCGCCGGCACCGTGGAAGTCGGTGTTTTCAAAGCCTTTAACAGTAAAGTAAACTGCCTCGACACCCTCAACGATGGGGACTTGATTCCGAGGTTCAAATAGTTCTTGACAAATCGCCTCGAACTAGACATCTTGGTATGTAGCCGAGAACCGTGGTTCTCTTAGAAACAAAAAATGAACACTGACACAGTAGCATTGCCGGAAAAGGACAAGGGTCCTTCCAAGCTCGACCTCGCCCGCGCCGCGCTCGCCGCCAAGCCCGCTACCTCCGAGCGCAAGCATCACCCCTTCTCCCCGTCGAAGCTCCAATACCTCGAAGGCTCGCCGGCCTACGTTGGCCGTCAGACCGACTCCCAAGCCTCGAAGGACGGCACGCTTCAGCATGACGCGTCCGAAGCCGACGTCAGCATTGACGACTTGACGCTCCCCGACGAGTTCGCCGAAGCCGTCGCCATGTGCAAAGCTTACCGCGAGCAACTCATCGCGAAGCATCCCGGCGGCACGGTTTACAAGGAAGTTTACCTCCCGATTGACGACCGCAAATTCACTTGGGGCGGCGAGGAATGGCTCGGCACGACCGCCGGTTACACCGACTTGGCCGTCGTGTCCGCGAACGAGGAGGAAGGCGAAGTCGCCGACTGGAAATTCGGGCAATGGTCCGTCGAGCCGACTGAAAACAATTTGCAGGGGATGGCCTACCTCCTCGGCGTGTTCAAGAAGCACCCGAAGCTCAAGCGCGTGACCGTTCACTTTGTCATGCCGCACCGGGAAGAACTGGACACGCACACGTTCACGAGCGACCAGTTTCAGGCGATGTATCTCCGTATCTGCGTCGTCGTGGCCCGTGCGATGGAAGTTCAGAGCCAGCCGAAGCCGACCGCCGCTTGCAAGTCGCTTCTGCCGACGTGCCTTTGGTGCGCGAACATCGGCAAGTGCGACCCGGTATCAGAATTTTCGATGCGCGTCGCGAAGAAATATCATCCGCCCATCCTGCCTGAAGTCGTGACGCCCGGCATGATTCACGACCCGCGCGAAGCGACGAAGGTAATGGAAATCGCGCAACTCATGGAAGCTTGGGCGAAGGCCGTCCGCAACCAGATTACGGGCCGGGTGATTGAGGATGACGCGTGGATGCCCGAGGGTTACAGTTTTCAAAGCCGCACGGACTGCGACATGCCGGACCACAAGAAGGTGATTGAGTTCGCCAAGTCAAAGGGCGTCCCGCAGAGCGCGATTGACGAAGCCACGAGTCTCGCCGTCACGCCGTTGAACAAAGCCATCTCCGACGCCGCTCCGCGCGGTGCCAAAAAGACCGCGATGGCCGCGTTCAAAAAGGAGATGATTAAGCAAGGCTTGCTTGTGCCGAAACCGACCATCTATTTTCTCGAACGCATCCGCTCCTGATTTATGAAGAACGCCAACATTCAGATTTACGAAGTCAACAACGGCTTCATCGTCCGCAACGTCTGCCCGCAGGAATGGACTAACGGCGTCGGCGACCCCGGAGGGACTTGGGTGTTCAACTCCATCGCGGACCTGACCAAAGCTTTGCCGGGCATCATCAAGCCGACGCCCGATAAGGAACCGACCCCGCAGGTCGTCGCCCTGAAATAATTTGCTCCGGCGCGATTGCCGGGGTGATACCAAACCACAACCGAAAGACACATACCATGAGCCGAGTTAGTTTCGCCAAACCCGGTGCCGCACCTGAAGTGCCGGCCACCGCTCCCGCAGTTGCCACGGCGCCCGCCGCCGTTGCACCAACCCCCGAAGTCGCGCAAGTCGTTGCGCCGACGCCGGCCACTGTTACCGCGCCGGTCGTGGCACAGGCCACCCCCGAAGTTGCCGCGCCCGTTGCTGAAGCCCCCGCTTCCGCTCCGTCAGCGCCGTTGACTCCGGTTATTGAGGACAATCGCGCGGTTGCGGTTGTAGCTCAGACGGAAACCGCGGTTGCCGCTCCGGCTCCTGCGTTTTTCTCCGATGACACGCTCGACGTTGGCGACCTCGTGTTGCCGCGCCTGAACATCGTCCAGAAGGTCGGCGACTTGTCCAACAAGTTCCGTCCGGGCACGCTCCTCCTCAACGGTCAGTTGGTTCTCCAACAGGCCGCGGAAGGCACCGCCCTCTCGGGCATCGCGAACGTCCTCTGCGTTGGGTTCAACCCGACCATCTTCGTTGAGAAGGTGGAAGGCGGGCTCCGCGGCAAGATGTTCAGGACCGAACAGGAAGTCATCGCTGCCGGCGGAACCTTGGACTACAACGAAGCGAAAGCTTTGAAGAAGGCCAAGTATGACCGCTCCGCGACCGCGATGCTCCTCATCGAACAGGTCCCGGGCGTCAACGAGAACGAGTTCCCGCTCACCATTGAAGGCAAGCGCTATGTGCTGGCCCTCTACACGATGAAGGGCACCGGTTACACGCACGCCGCGAAGCACATCAAGTCGAGCCGCAAAATCGGCCAGTGCCGTGAAGGCTACCGCTTCGGTTGGTGGAGCTTGCAGACGCAGTTGAAGGACTTCAACGGCAACTGGTACTACGTCCCCGTTGTGAAGCCCATCGGTCCCTCGACCGAAGTCCTCCGCAACGAAATCAAGGACTTCCTCGGGTTCTAAGCCCCCTCGCGAGTTGCGCCGGTCAGCGGGTCAATACTGCATCCGGGCCGGCGCAACTTTTCTCAAAAAAGAATTTGACTTTAACTCGGGTCCGTCCATATTGCCCTATATGAACGATACGAAAGAAGTTTGCATCCCGGAGAACATCCTGCCGCCGACCAAGCCCGCGCCGGTCATCAAGACGCGCGAGGAGTGGCTTCAGAAGGCCGCGGAACTGTTCCAAGACCTGTTCGAGCGCGAAGGCGGCAAGAAGATGCCGTTCACGCACATCTCCTGTGGCTGGCCGTCCATCATGGGCCTCCGCACGACCAAGGGCCGGCGCATCGGTGAAGCGTGGACCGGTGAATGTTCCGACGACGGGCACCCGCACATTTTCATTTCGCCTTACCTGAAGGACGAAATCAACATCAACGAGGGCGACTGCCAAGGCGTGTTGCCGACGTTGGTTCACGAGATGGTTCACACGACCGTCGGCATCAAAGAGGGCCACGGCAAAGTTTTCAAGAAGTTCGCGACCGCCGTTGGGCTCGAAGGCAAGATGACGTCCACGCACGCCGGGGAGAAGCTCCGCGAGCTTTGCAAGGAAGTCGTCGCCAAGCTCGGCAGTTATCCGCACTCGGGCCTCGACGCCACGATGCAGGAGAAGCAGCGCAAGAAGCAAGGCACGCGGATGATTAAATGCACCTGCCCGAACGAGGAGTGCGGCTTCACGGTGCGGACCACGAAAAAGTGGTTGGACGATGTCGGAGCCCCGCACTGTCCGAAGCACGGGCAAATGAGTTTCGAGTTGCCGGCGGAAACCGACGACTCAGAGGATGGTGAGGAGTAGAATTTAATTGGCCGGCGTAAGGCGATTGAGAGGAGTGTATCGGGTTGCTCCGGACTGGCCCTCTCAAGAGCGCAAACCGAAAGTAGGGACATCACCGCTCCCGGCCATAGTCTGCGATTAAAGTGTTGCATCCGGGTCTTTCGCCGCCAATCGCTCGTGAGGGCGAGGTAATAGGTGCAAAACTGAGGGATTGGCAGATGGCGCCCTCGCAAGGGCACTCAAAGCGGTTGCAACCGCAGCTTGACGGATAACCTAGTCGTCAGGCACGTTTTACCGGTGGTCATAGCTCAATGGTGGAGCCCCGGCTTGTGAAGCTGGTGGTTGCGGGTTCGAGTCCCGTTGACCACCCCAATTTTATGAAGAAACAAATCTATACCCCCAATCACGGGAAAGGTCCCGAATACGTCAACGACTCGAACTGCCCCCGATGGGAAAGCCGGGAGAGGGGCGTCGTCGTGGGAACCCTCCGCATGATTGACGAGGTCCTTTTCTACGCTTGGGCCGTTGACGTGTCCTTCACGTTCGCGAAGCCCCGAGTGACTTGGTTGCCGGTCGAGCAAAAACAGATTGTAAAATGAACATCAACATCAAACCTTCGTGCGACAAGGACCCGTTCGCACAGTCTGACCGCGGCGGCTTCCACAAGAACGCCGGCAAAGGTGACGCTCCGCGCAACCTCGGTCGCAAGTTCCACGAGAATTTTCCGCCGACGATGGGCAAGCCCGGATTCAAAAAGTTCCGAAAGGTTTACTGATGAGCGCACCAATCAACGACGGGGGCCCGGCCTACCCGGGGTTCCAATACACCGACGGACGTGGCCCTGTCAAGATGACGGACGGCCCGAACGGTTTGGAGTGGCAGACCTACCATCCCGGCATGACGCTCCGTGACGCTATCGCCCTCGCTGCTTTGCCGAGTCTGATTGAGCGCTACGGCAAGGAGCCCGCGGTTCGCCTGATGTGGACTGTTGCGGACGACGCGATGCAGCTTCGAGAGGCTAAAGCATGAGAGTCATTTGCCTAGATTACGAGACTTACTATAAGAAGAAAACTCAGAAGCACGAGGGGTATTCCGTAAAGGACCTCGGCAACTGGGCCTACTGCAACCATCCCGAGTTTGACCCGTTCCTCCTCTCTGCGACGGACGCCGAGGGCTCTTGGGTCGGGCACCCGGACGAATTTAATTGGGAAGCACTCCGCGGGGCCGACCTCATCATCGCGCACAATGCCGCGTTCGACAAAGCTGTCACCAAGCGGCTAGTGGAGCTTGGTCGCGCGCCGGCATGGGTTCTCGACATCAAATGGCAATGCACCGCGAACATGACGTCGTGCCTCGCCGGCAATCGTAATTTGCAAGACGCGGTGAGGGTCCTCCTCGGCAAAGACATCTCCAAGGGCGTCCGCGACCGGGCCAACGGGATGCACAAGAAGGACATCATCGAAGCCGGCTTTTGGGATGAGATGGTGACTTACGCCCGGCACGACACACAACTCGCCTTGGAGCTTTGGACCAAGTTCTCGCCCATGTGGAACCAGATGGAGCAAGACCTGTCCTCGCTCACGCTGAAGCAATGCGAGCGCGGCATCCGCATCAACGTCACGCTCCTCGACGAATACATTCAAGTCCTCCACAAGGCGATTTTCATGGTTGAATCCCGCCTCCCGTGGACGGAGCGCGGAGCGAAACCGACTTCCACTATCGCCATCAACGAGGAGTGCCGCAAGGTCGGCATCCCGGCGCCACCGACGAAGGAAGATGACGAGGAAGGCGCCCTGCTTTGGATTAAGACCTACGGCCCGATTTACCCTTGGGTTCACAGCATCGGATATTGGCGCCAACTCGGCAAGCTCCGGGCAACCTTGGTGCGCGTGAAAAATCGTCTGCAACCCGGCGACATCATTGACTTCTCGCTCCTCTACTTCGGCGCGCACACGGGCCGATGGTCTGGCGGCGGGTCCGGGTTCAACTTGCAGAACCTCCGCAAGGTTCCAATTTTCCTGAAGGAGTTTGTCCTCCAAGAACCGCCACTCGGCATGAGCCCCAAGGAGTTTCAAGCTTGGGTCGCGGCGAACACCGATTATGCGCTCGACATCCGCAACTTGCTTATCGCGCGCCCCGGCAAGAAATTCATTTGCTGTGACTCGTCGCAAATCGAACCGCGCGTGCTGGCGTGGCTCTGCGGCAACACCGAGTTCCTCGACCTCATCCGCGGCGACAAGTCGAAAGGCATCAAGCCGATGGGGCCCTACGAAGCCTTCGCACGCGTGTCAATGGGTTGGAAGGGCGGCAAGCTCAAGGACGAGAACCCCGACATGTATCAACTCGCCAAGATTCAGGTCCTCGGACTTGGCTACAGGTGCGGTTGGGAGAAGTTCATCGAAATCGCGCTCGACTACGGCGTCAAGTTGACGGAGGAGGAGTCACGCCAAATCGTTCACGACTTCCGGGGCAGCAACAAGAAAATCACCGACTTTTGGGAGATGCTCGGGGACCAGTTCATCAAGTCTGAAGGTCACGACTTTGAATTGGTTCTGCCGTCCGGTCGCGTGTTAATGTATCGCATGGTCAAGCGAAGCGTGCGGAGCAAGAAGGACCCGGTCACGGGGAAATACAAGCCCCGGTTCGTCTATACCTTCGACACGGGCTCTTACAAGGGCCGGCAGGAAACCTACGGCGGGAAGCTCACTGAGAATCTCGTGCAAGCGGTCGCTCGGGACATCTTCGCCTATCAGATTTTGCTCCTCGAAGATGAAATTGGTGACGTAATTTTTCACGTCCACGACGAAGCTATCACCGAGGTTGATATTGAAACGCCTGTGAACGCGGTGGAACAGGTAATGAGCCGTGTGCCGGCATGGGCAGAGGGCCTTCCGGTCGCTTCCGAGGGGCACGAAACGCCCTTCTATTCAAAAGAGTAGTTGACAAACGGCCCCAAACTCGGCATATTGATTACGGTCATGTTTTTCGCCCTCAAGAACCTCTCTAGCCAAGCCCTCGAACGCCTCGCCGCGCCTTGGGATTTCAAACCCGAACCGCAGGACGCCATCCCCGAGGAGTGCAAGATAGACAAGAAGGCGCGCGACTCGTGGATTAACATGCCCTCGACCAAGTGGTGCGTTTACACGGCACACGAAGCTGTAAACCCCAACATGCGAATCAGTAAGGCCCGCAGCGACGGCGACGGGAACCCGGTTCTCGCCTGCTGGGCCCTCGTAATGGATTACGACGCCAAGGCGACGCTTGAGGAGGTAAAGCGGTTCATGGAGAACCTCCCGTTCAAACCGAACTGGGTCGAACGCACGCTCTCCGGCCATTGGCGATTTGTGTTCATACTGGAAGAAAAGCTACAATTCCCCTCCTACGACTTCGCGGTCCACTTCTACGAAAATTTCGCCACCTACGCCTTCGACCCGAATCGCGGGATGATGGGCTTCGACAATCCGGCCTTCTGCGAACCTAACCGGCTCTGGACGAACTCGGGCGAGTGGTATCACATTGGCGACGCCAAGATTCCTGCCGACATTTCCCGGGGCTGGCTCGTGGCCGCAAGCCGCACGTTCAAGAAGTGGACCGCCGAGGGACCTTCCATCCCACTCGAAGAAGTCCACAAAGCCTTGGTCGCGAAGTATCCGAAAATTCAGGAGTGGCCGACCGAGTTCACCCTCGAATCCCAAGGCCCGACGTTTTGGATTGAGGGCTCGACCTCACCGAAGTCGGCCATCGTGCGCGAGTCCGGCATCCAGACATTTTCCGCTCACGCCCCGAAAGCGTTCTACAACTGGGCCGACCTCCTCGGCATCCAGTTCGTCAAGCAATATGAAGCCGAGGCACTGGGCCGCGCCGTCGCCGACGTCTGGTTCAACGGCAAGCACTATTACATGAGAGGCGCCGACAACATCTGGAACGCCCGCGAGCGGACTGACTGCGCCCAACATCTGAAGATTGACCGCAAGGTCAGCACGAAGGCGGCAAAGGACGGAACCTCGCCGCTTGAGGAGGCGATGTGCTACATCCGGAACCATCATAAAGTCGTTGACGCTCTGCCTTTCGTCATGCAACCCTCCGGGCTCCTCGTCAAGAACGGAAACCGGGTCCTGAACATCTCCGATGCCCGGGTCAAGACGCCCGCCGAGGGTAAACAGGAGTGGGGCCCGAACGGAAACTTCCCGTGGATTTCTGCCTTCATCGAACACCTGTTCCCGAAGCTCGCTGCCCGTGAGCGCGTCCTCGCTTGGGCCGCGCGGGCTTATCGTGGCGCCTACCTCCTGCAACCCGAATCAGGTCACGCCCTGTTCATTGCCGGCGGCGTCGGCGTCGGGAAAACCTTGTTCAGCCGCTCCATCTTGGCGCCCCTGTTCGGTGGCTTGGCCGAGGCCGCTTCCTATTTACTGGGCGAAACGACCTTCAACAGTGAATTGTTCCTGCGCTACTATTGGGCCGTTGACGACTCGGAACCGACCTCATCGCCCGAGAAGGTCGCCCGCTGGACGTCCTCGGTCAAGCGGTGCGTGGCGAACGGCTCGTGGCACTTCAACGAGAAGTTCAAAGCCGCCGGCCAGACGGAATGGCTCGGGCGCCTCGTCGTCACGCTCAATGCCGACCGCGAGAGCATCCGCATCATCCCTGACATGCGTTCGAGTATTGAGGACAAGCTCATCATCGTTCGCACGACCGACACGAAGTTCAATTTTCCCAAGCGCTATGTGCTGGACAAGATTCTCGCCGCGGAGTTGCCCTTCTTCGCCCGCTGGCTTCTCGACCATTGCCCGGAGGAGCTTGGCCGGTTCGGAATGGAAGAATACGCTGACGAGGACATTGTCGAAGCGGCCAGCCAGTCCGGCAACCTGAATAATTTCTATGAAGTGTTGCACGATTGGAAGTGCGAATACTTCAAGGCCAACCCGAAGGAAACCTCTTGGTCAGGCACCGCGTTTCAGTTCCACAAGGAGCTTACCAACGACCCCCGGAACGCAATCGTGTTAAAGGGCTTGACAACGAAGGCAATCACCCGTAGCTTTGGCGAGATGTTGGAGAAAAAGTTCGTGGGGCTTTCGCACTCCACGGACGAAGCAACGAAGCAAGCGATTTGGACAATCAAAAAATAAAAACTATGGCATACTGGTCAAACAAAGACAACCTCGACTTCATCCCGCTCACCGAGGAAGCGGAGCAAGCCCTGTTTCGGAAATACTACAAGGGCGACCTCGAAGCGCGTGACTCTATCATTCAGCATCACCTGAAGCACGTCACCAAGCTCGCGCTCCGGTTTGCAAAGCAGGCGTTCCCGGACGACCTCGCGGTCAGCGCCGGTATTGACGGCCTGATGCAAGCGATGAAGGCCAAGACCTTCAATCCGCGCGCCGGCTACCGTTTTTCGAGCTATGTCATCCCGTTCATCCGGGGCAAGGTGTTCCGCGCGATGAAGGCACACCACATGATGCCCGCCCCGCCGCCGGAACCTTACTCGCATCGGCCCTGCGACGTCACCCTCACTGGCGCCCTGTGTGACGAAGGTAACTCGCCGACTGCGAGCATCGCCTTGAGCCGGGGATTCATTAGCCTTGAGCAAATCCCCGCGCCCGAGGAGACGGTTGACCATGAAGCCGAGGAGAAGGACCTGTCCGAGTATCGCATCCGCATTTTGAACAAGTGCCTCGCCAAGCTTCGCCCGTTGGACGCTGAAGTCGTCCGCAAGGTGGCCCTCGAAGGCATGACGCTGGCGGAAGTCGCCGCGGAGAAAGGGCACGCGCGGCAGAATGTTGGTCCAACTTACCTGCGCGGCATCGCCCGGCTCAAGGTCCTGTTGGAAAAATACCGGGAGGAGTTGCACCTGTGAGAATCCTCGCACTAGACCTCGGGACCAAGACCGGTTGGGCCTTGTTGGATGCACCTGACCGCCGCGGGCCGGGAAAAGTATCCTCCGGAACGTGGAAACTGATGACCGCAGACGAAGTGACTGTAATGCGGAAGGCGGGTAAGGACCGCTGTTGCGACCCGCGCGCGAGCCGGCTGTTGGAACACATCAAATTTCACGAACCCCTCGACGAAATTTGGTTCGAGGACGTCCAGTTTTCCAAGACGCAGCTTCAGGCGCAACTTTGGGGCACCCTCCGGGGCGTCGTATGGCTCTTTAACGGCCCGAAGTGCAAGCTGCATTGCATCCCGACGGGCACGTTGAAGAA
>Ga0137423_1000129_pt1 | contig 25698 bp, 20 predicted proteins | sample EasRivERMZT600_2_FD_102326 | JGI IMG/M metagenome (GOLD analysis project Ga0137423, IMG submission 102326) | Soil microbial communities from meander-bound floodplain in the East River, Colorado, USA - East River MetaG ERMZT600_2 | ecosystem: Environmental > Terrestrial > Soil > Floodplain ...
GTCGGCGGCACGCAGGCGGATCTGCGCAAAGTCATCATCCAGGACATTGCGACGTGGAAGAAAGTGGTCCAGGCAGCCAATATCAAGCTGTAAGTGTTGACGCCGCCCGCGTCTCCGCCGCCGCCGCGGACGTTACCGCAGGCATCGCTGGCGCTCTTCAATATTCATCCCTCGGCAGTACCTGTCCGGATCTGTCGAGGTGGCGCGCCGCGACACGATTGTGACGTTGTCACACGGCTTGGTTTCGTTTATGCCGCGTGTGCCATAAGTCCGCGCGTTCGAACAGACAGCTTCGCTGCAGTTCAATGCACGGCTTCCGGCCGCTGCGCGCCGGAATAAGATCGGGTGTGCTAAGATCGCACCTGTACAATGTTCTGACAGGTGAAGGTCCTCATGGATGCGATTACCTACACTGCGGCGCGTAACCGGCTGGCGAAGACCATGGACAAGGTCAACGACGATGGCGCGCCGGTGTTGATCACGCGCCAGAGCGGCCGGCCGGCCGTGTTGATGTCGCTGGAAGACTTCAACGCCTACGAGGAAACCGCCCATCTGCTCAGCAGCCCGCGTAACGCTGCACGTCTGCGGCGCGCAACGCGAACGCTCAAAGCGGGCAAGGGACGCGCACGCAAGCTCGTGCGGTGAAGCTCGTCTGGGCGCCCGAAGCGTGGGCCGATTATCAGTATTGGTGCCGGACCGACGTGCGAGTGCGCGATAAAGTCAACACGCTTATCGACGACATCCAGCGCAACCCCTTCACCGGTTTGGGCAAGCCCGAGCCGCTCAAGCGCAATTTGTCCGGCTGGTGGTCGCGACGCATCACGCGCGAACATCGCCTGGTCTATCGCGTCAAGGGCGGAGAGTTGCAAATCGCGCAGTGCCGCTTTCACTACTAGAATAGCCGGAATCGCCAACGCGCCGACATGAACAAACACGCCGCCAAGCGTCCGACCACGCGCCTGAAGGAACTCATTCACCGCGCGGGAAAGGTGCTGGTCGTGCTGCACCCGCCGACCGCGACGCACGCGCGCATCATGGAGCAGGCCGGCTGCGAGGCGGGTTTCGTCGGCACCAGCGGGGTGGTCGGCTCCTACACCGGGCTCTCCGATGTCGGCACCGCGACCATGACCGAGTGCGTGCAGATCGCCGGGTGGATCGCGCAGAGCGTGAACTTCCCGGTCATCCTCGACGGCGACACCGGGCACGGCGGGATCATGGCGGTGCGGCGCCTGGTGCGCGAGTGCATCCGCGCCGGCATCGCGGGCGTGCGCATCGACGACCAGCCGATCGAGGGCAAGCGCCGCACGCAGAGCGCGGGCGTGGAAGTGGTGCCGCTCGAACAGGCCATCGCGCGCTACCGCGCCGCGGTGGACATGAAGAACGAGCTCGACCCCGATTTCGTGATCATGTCCCAGTGCTACGCGCGCGACGCCGCCAACGGCGGTCTCGAGAATTGCATCAAGCGCCTCCAGGCGTACCGGAAAGCGGCGGGCGTGGACTGGGTGCAGATCGAGTCTCCCCATTCCGTGGAGGAAATCAAGGCGGCGCGCGCAGCGGTGGAAGGGCCACTCTCGTTCATGAAGGGCAAGCTGCCGCGCCACCTCGGTCTGGACGAGCATCTCGCGCTCGGCATCAACATCGCCTGGTTTCCCGGCTTTACGCACCAGGTCATGTGGGCGGCGCTGTGGGACTTCATGCAGGATTTCCAGAGCCGCGGCGTGGCGGCATGGGAGAATTTCCAGGCGAGCCGCAAGGACCGGCCGTACCCGCGTCCCGACGTCGGCCCCGAGGGCGAGGGCGGTGACAAGCAGCGCGAACTGGAGGAACGTTATTACTCGCCCGCGACGCTTGGCAAGTATCGGCGCAAGTGATGGCACAACGGAAGTAGGACAGAACCGATGGCGAGAAATGGCTTCAGGATCTTTGATTCCGATACTCACGTCGGCCCGGTCATGGAAGTGCTCGAGAAGCACCTTTCCAGCGCGGAGAAAGCCAGGTTGCCCGCCTGGGAGCAGCACAAATCCGCCAACAAGCGCGGCCACGTTACTTACACCAGGGGCCAGCGCCGTTATCGCCGCCGTCTGGGCAGCGCGAAACCGGAAGAAACGCCGGGCGGATACATGGCGGGCTTCACCGGCGTCAAGCGGTCGAGGGAAGCGACCCCGCTGGTGGACCACGATCCCGCCGAACGCATCAAGGACATGAATTACGAGGGGGTGGACGTCAACCTCACGCTGCCATCGGGCTGGTTCGGCACGTGGACGGCGGGCGACGATCCGGCGCTCGAGATGGGGATGTACCGCGCCTATCACCGCTGGATGGAGGAATACTGCGGGGCGTTCCCGGACCGCCTGGGCGGCGTGTTGCTCGCCAGCGCGCGCGACATCGAGGGGAGCGTCGCGGAAATCAGGCGCTGGGGCAAGTCACGCTGGGCATGGGGCGTGCTGCCGTACGCGCCCTACGGCATGCCGCTCGATCATCCCGATCTCGAGCCGGTCTGGGCCGCCGCGCAGGAATTCGACCTTGCGGTTACGCTGCATACTTTCACGGTGATGCCGCCGTACGCTCCCGGCGGGCTCGATACCTGGGACAACCTGTTCCTGCAGCGCTCGGCCGCGCATCCGTGGTGCGGCATGCGCAACATGGCGGCATTGATCGGCAGCGGCGTAATGGACCGTTATCCGAAACTGCGCATCGCCACGCTGGAGGCGGGGCACGGCTGGCTGCCGTTCTGGATGAAGCGCATCGACGAGCACGCGGAGACGATCCGCGCGGCGATTGCGCCCCTCAAGGGCAAGCCGAGCGAGTACGTGATGGGCGGCCGTTATTTCCAGAGCATCGAAATACCGGAAGGCGAAAAACTGACCAACGCCGTAGCCGATCTGGTAGGCGAGGGCGTGCTGATGTACGCCTCCGACTACCCGCATGGGGAAAGCCATTTTCCGGAGTCGGTTGGGCTGGTGCTCGGCTGGAACATGGCGGAGGCGCGCAAGCGCAAGCTGTTCTGGGACAATGCCGTCCGGCTCTATGCCCGTTGCGGCTTGAGCCAATAACTCAAGCCGCAATAAAGAACCGGAACCCGGGGAAAGAGCGTGAAGCGTGGCTGGCTGATAGCGGCATTGGCCGCGACGTTGCTCGTGCCCGGCGCTGTTTTCGCGCAAGGATCGGGCGAAGCATATCCAGCCCGAACAGTGCGGGTGGTCATCGGACTCGCGCCGGGTGGCGGCACCGATCTCCAGGCGCGCCTGTTCGCGCAGAAGCTCTCGGAGAACCTGGGGCGGCCGTTCGTGGTCGAAAATCGCACTGGCGCAGGCGGAACGATTGCCTATGCACAGGTTGCCAAGTCGCCGCCGGACGGCTATACGCTGATGGGAGTCACCAGCGGCTATACGATCACGCCGGCCGTCTACAGCAAGCTGCCGTACGACCCGGTCAAGGACTTCGCGCCGATTTCGCTCGTTGCCCAGGCGCCTTTCCTGCTGCTCACGCACCCCTCGCTGCCGGTGAGGTCGGTCAAGGACCTGCTGGCTCTGGCCAGGGCAAAACCCGCGATGCTTGATTGCGGCTCGGCCGGCCACGGCAGTTCCACGCATATGGCGTACGAGCTGTTCCGGACCATGGCCGGCGTGAACATCGCCCATATCCCGTACAAGGGCACCGGGCCCGCGCTGATCGACGCGATGGCCGGCCAGGTGCACATGCTGTTCGGCAACGTGCTGTCTTCGCTGACGCATGTGAAAACCGGCAGGCTGCGGGCGCTGGCGGTGACGACGGCAAAGCGTTCCATGGTGCTGCCGGATCTGCCGACCGTCTCGGAATCGGGTGTGCCGGGATACGAGAACAGTACCTGGTTCGGTTTGCTCGCTCCGGCCGGCACGCCGGCAGCGGTTTTGAACAAGCTCAATGCCGAGCTGGTGAAGGCGAGCCAGTCGCCCGATATCGTCGACCGGCTCGCGCCCGATGGCGGCGAGCCGGTCGGCAGCACGCCCGAACAGTTCGGCCGTCATCTTGCCCTGGAAATCGCCCGTTGGCGCAAGGTCGTCAAGGATGCCGGCATGAAGGTCGAGTGAGCTCAGTATTTTGATTATCCTAATTGGGGCTGCAATAGATCGCCCTCACTTGGGTCCAATCATCGCGCCGCAGCTCTGCCCATCCTTTCGCCATTAGCGAAGCTTCGGGGTCATTCCTCATCCTTCATGCGTCTCGCCTCACCAACCCCGCTCTCCGCGGCCAGCGTTGACCGGCGGGGAGACCCGGGGTATCGTCTTACTTTCGTGTCTTACTTGGAGTTTGCCGTGGATACCATCCGGACGTCGAGCAAGGGACAGATCGTCATCCCGAAGGCGATCCGTGAAGCGCTGGACATCCGCAGCGGCACCGAGCTCAACGTCGAGCTGCTTCCCGGCGAGGGCTTCAAGGTCACCATCCGGGCCGTGGACCACGCGGCACATGTGGCCAGGCTCGCCGGCTCGCTCGCGCCGCGCGGGAACAAGGGGCGCTATGCAGGATTGGCCGATGACGAAGTGGTCGCGCTTGCGGCGCGGGAGGATGACGTCCGGGTCCGCGCTTATGCCCGCCGCGCGCGGCGGGGGCGCCGTTGATCGCCCTCGACACCAACATTCTTGCGCGCTACCTGCTCGACGACGAGCCGGCCCAGGCGCGGGCAGCGCGCCGCCTGCTCGCAGACGCACAGGCGGAATACTGGATACCGGTCACGGTTGTGCTGGAACTCGCCTGGGTGCTGCGCAAGTCCGATGCGCCGCGCGCTGTGATCATGGACCGGGTGCGCGGCCTGCTGTCCTTGCGCAACGTGCGCGCGCAAAACGCGGATCTCGTGTTCCAGGCGCTGGGCTGGGCTGGGCAGGGCATGGATCTCGCCGACGCGCTCCATCTCGCGCTGAGCGGCAAGGCGGAACGGTTCGCGACCTTCGACGAAGCGCTCATCATGCAGGCGCGCAAGCTCGGCGTGCAGCCGCCTGTGTTTGCGCCGTAGCGGCGCCTGTCACTCAGAACTCAGCACTCAGCACCACTCCGGGCTCGTCCCATCAGTCTCGCCTCACCCGTCTTCGTGATCCTCGGTTGGTCATGTGGCTCCCGCCGCGCGCCCGATTCGACAAAGCGGGCTACAGGTGTAAGTCTGGCCGGTGAATTGGACCGCCCCAATCTGGAACGCGCAAATGGCCTTTATGGCAGAATCCCTGTTGAATGCAATAACGGAGATACGAAGATTCCGCCCCTTTCAAGTCGGCGGCCGTCGCGCGCGAGCGCACGGCGGTGCGAGGCGAACGTCCCCGCGTTTTCGCCGGGGCTGATGCAGTGCAAGTAATCTACGCGACGACCGAAATCTATCCCGCACTCAAGACCGGTGGTCTCGCCGACGTGAATGCGGCGTTGCCCGGGGCCCTGCTCGATGCGGGGGTGGACGTCCGGATTCTGCTGCCGGCGTTTCCCGACATCCTGCGCGCGGCGCACGACGTGCACCCGGTGGTCCGGTTGAAGGCGCCTGTCGGTGGCGTGGACGTGCGCATCCTGCGCGGACTGCTGACGGGTGTTCCGGTCTACCTGATCGAGGCGGGACCACTCTATGCACGGCCCGGCAATCCCTACGTGGATGAAATGGGGCGAGACTGGCCCGACAACCATCTGCGGTTTGCGCTGCTGGGCTGGGTGGCGGCGCGCTTCGCCGATGGCGCCATTGACGGCTGGCGCCCCGATATCGTGCATGGACATGATTGGCACGCGGGCCTGGCGCCGGCGTACCTCGCTGCCCGCGGCGGCGCGCGGCCCGGCAGCGTATTCACCGTGCACAACCTGGGTTACCAGGGCGAGTTTCCTGCGACAGCGTTCAATGAACTCGCGCTGCCCGCGAGCTTTTTTTCGCTGCACGGCCTGGAGTTTTACGGCAAGGTCAACTTCATGAAGTCCGGGCTGCATTACGCGGACCGCATCACCACCGTAAGCCCTACCTATGCGCGCGAGATCCAGACTCCCGAGTACGGGTTCGGCCTGGACGGACTGCTGCGCTCGCGTGCCGGCGTGTTGACCGGCATACTCAATGGCGTTGATCGCGCCGTCTGGAACCCCGAGACCGACCAGGGCATCGCGGCCCGCTTCAGCCACGAGGATCCAGCGGGCAAAGCCCGGTGCAAGGCCGGCCTGCGCGCGGAACTGGGTCTCGCGTCCGGTTCCGGTCCGGTGTACGGCGTCGTCAGCCGCCTGACGGCCCAGAAAGGTCTGGACCTGGTGCTAGAAGTACTTCCGGAACTGGTCGGGCGCGGAGGCCAGCTGGCGCTGCTCGGCTCGGGCGACGCCGGGCTCGAGGCCGACTTCAGGGCGGCGGCTGCAAGGTATCCCGGCGTGGTGAGCGTCCGCATCGGCTACGACGACGCGCTGGCCCACACCATCATCGCCGGCAGCGACGTAATACTGGTGCCGTCCCGTTTCGAGCCCTGCGGCCTGACCCAGCTGTACGGGCTTGCCTACGGATCGCTGCCGCTGGCGCGCCGGGTCGGCGGCCTTTCCGACACGGTGTGCGATGCCTCCGCCGACAATCTCGCGGCCGGCACCGCGACGGGCTTCGTTTTTGCCGAAGCAAATGCCCCTGACCTGCTGGGCGCCATGAATCGCGCAAGCGCGTTATGGAAAAATCCCCGGCGCTGGGCGCGCGTGCGCCGTACCGCGATGCTGCAGGACTTCGGCTGGGCGCCCGTGGCGCGCCGTTACCTCGAAGTGTACCGGGAACTGCGGCCGCTGGCATGATCATTGCATGATTCAAGCGGGCACGGCCAGGTCGGGCAGCCGGCTCTTACTGCGTGATAATGCAAAGCCACAAAGCGCGGTCGACTGAACAGGGATTTTGATGAGTGTAAATTTGAAACCAGTGAGCAACTCGGAGACCGCTACGCCCGAAGCCGATGTCGAATCGCTGCGCGAAGCGATCACAAGGCATCTCGTCTATACCGTCGGCAAGGATGCGATTACCGCCTCCAAGCGCGATTGGCTGTACGCCCTGTCGACCGCGGTGCGCGACCGGCTCATAGAACGCTGGATGGACACCACGCGCCGCTCCTACCGCCAGGACCCCAAGCGGGTCTACTACCTGTCGATGGAGTTTCTTCCGGGCCGCACGCTGTCGAATGCCCTGATCGCGCTCGGCCTGCACGACGTGTGCAGCGAGGCATTGCGCGAACTGGGTCTCGACCTCGACGAACTCGACGCCCTGGAACCCGATCCCGCTCTGGGCAACGGCGGCCTCGGCCGCCTCGCCGCCTGTTTTCTCGACTCCATGGCGACGCTTGGCCTGCCGGGCTTCGGTTACGGCATACGCTACGAGTACGGCATGTTCGCGCAGCACATCAACGACGGCCGGCAGGTCGAGTACCCGGACCATTGGCTGGTCGCCGGCAACCCGTGGGAGTTCGTCAGGCCCGAGGTCAAGTACACGGTCCAGTTCGGCGGCCGCGTGGAGACCCGCGACCGGGTGGCGTGCTGGGTCGATACCGACGACGTGTTTGCCATGGCCTACGACACCATCGTGCCTGGCTGCGACAACCAGGTGGTCAACACGCTGCGGCTATGGTCCGCCACGTCGACCGAAGCAATCGACCTGTCGCATTTCAACCAGGGCAACTATACCGCCGCGATCGAGCGCAAGAACAATTCCGAGAACGTTTCGCGCGTGCTGTACCCGGACGACAGCACCGAGCGCGGCCGCGAGTTGCGGCTGCGCCAGGAGTACTTTTTCGTCAGCGCGTCGCTGCAGGACCTGCTGCGGCGCTACTTCGAGACCCACTCCGGGGTCGAGCAGTTGACCGAAAAGGTTGCCATCCACCTCAACGATACCCACCCGGCGATCGCAGTCCCGGAATTGATGCGGCTGCTGATCGACGTGCACCATATTCCCTGGACCCTCGCGTGGCGGCTGTGCACGAGGATCTTCTCGTACACCAACCATACCATCATGCCGGAGGCGCTGGAGACGTGGCCGGTCGGGATGCTGGAGCGGGTGCTGCCGCGCCACATGAAGATCATCTACAACATCAACGAGATGTTTCTCGACCAGGTGCGGCAAAGCCATCCCGGGGACATCGAGCTGATGAGGCGGGTATCCCTGATCGACGAGAACGACGGGCGGCGCGTGCGCATGGCGCACCTGTCGGTGGTTGCGAGCCACAAAGTGAACGGCGTGTCCCGGCTGCATTCGCAATTGCTGCGCGACACCGTGTTCACGGATTTCAACCGGCTGATGCCGGGCCGCTTCATCAATTGCACCAACGGCATTACGCCCCGGCGGTGGCTTGCGCTGGCCAATCCGGGGCTGGCGGGACTGATCGACCGCCAGGTCGGCGCGCACTGGCGCACGCGCCTGGAGTTGCTCGAGCCGCTCGCCGGGCTTGCCGGGGACCCGGGATTCCTGGCCGCGTTCCAGGCGGTGAAGATTGCCAACAAGCGCAGGCTCGCCGACTACGTCCGGCGGGTCACCGGCGTGGCCATCGACCCGGCCTCGATGTTCGACGTGCACATCAAGCGGATACACGAGTACAAGCGGCAGTTGCTCAACGTGCTGCACGTCATCACCCGCTACAACCGGATACTAGCCGACCCGCAGCGCGACTGGGTGCCGCGAACGGCGATTTTCAGCGGCAAATCGGCATCGGCGTATGTCATGGCCAAGCTGATCATCAAGCTCATCAACGACGTGGCGGCGACCATCAACGCCGATCCCCGCGTCGGCGGCCGCCTGAAGGTGGCGTTCGTGCCCAACTACGGCGTGTCGGTCGCGAGCCTCATCATCCCGGCCGCCGACCTGTCCGAGCAAATATCGACGGCGGGTACCGAGGCCTCGGGCACCGGCAACATGAAGCTCGCGTTGAATGGCGCGCTGACGATCGGCACCGAGGACGGCGCCAACATCGAGATCCGCGACGCGGTAGGCGCCGACAACATGTTCATATTCGGCCTGCGTGCCGATGAAGTGCGGCAATTGCGCGAGTCGGGATATCGGCCGCGCGACACCTACACGTCGAATCCGGAACTGAAGCAGGTCATCGACCAGGTCGCCGCGGGAGGCTTCTCGACCGATCAGCCGGACCGGTTCATGCCGATCGTGCAGGCGCTGCTCGACCATGGGGATCACTATCTGCTGCTGGCCGATTACGCGCAGTACGTCGCGGCGCAGGAACGGGCGGATGCGTTGTATACCGACGCGGACGCCTGGACGGCCAGGGCGATACGCAACGTCGCGGCGATGGGGCCGTTTTCGAGCGACCGGACGATACGCGAGTACGCAAGCCAGATCTGGGGCGTGCGAGCGCTCGATCCGTGATCCGCCGCTCCACCCGGTTGACATGTTGAGCCGCGACGACGTCGAAGCCCTTGCGGCCGCGCGCCACGGCGATCCTTTTGCCGTGCTTGGCGTGCACGAATACCAGGGCGCCCTCTGGGTGCGGACGGTTCAACCGGGTGCAGCGGGCGTGGAGGTGATCGACGCGTCGTCCGGACGCGCTGTGGCGAACCTGAAGCCGGTTCACGCGGATGGCGTATTCGAGGGGCGGATACCGCGCCGGCGCCGCTCGTTCGCCTACCGCCTGCGCGTAAGGTGGGATGCGGCGACGTGCGAGATCGAGGATCCGTACCGGTTCCCGCCGGTGCTGGGAGAGCTGGATGTGTGGCTGCTGGCGGAAGGCAGGCACACGCGTATCTATGAAAAACTGGGCGTGCATGCCGCCGCTGTCGATGGGGTGGACGGTTTTGCGTTCGCCGTCTGGGCGCCGAACGCGAGCCGGGTCGCGATCGTCGGCGATTTCAATCACTGGGACGGCAGGCGCCACCCGATGCGCCTGCGGCGCGAATGCGGCGTCTGGGAACTGTTCCTGCCCCAACTCCACGCCGGCGCCCGCTACAAGTACGAAATCAGAGATGCGGCCGGGGCGCTGCTCCCGCTCAAGGCCGATCCATTTGCCTTTGCCACCGAGCTGCGCCCGGCCACGGCATCCATCGTGAGCGTGCCGCCGGGTGGGGCGGGCGATCGAGCCGCCCCCGTCGAGCAAGCGATTCGCCTGCCGTCCGCGGCGCGCAGCCGGCCAGTATCAATCTACGAGGTGCACGCCGGCTCCTGGCGGCGCGGCGAAAACGGCCGTGTGCTTTCCTGGCGGGAACTGGGCGATCGCCTGCTGCCCTACGTGCTCGAAATGGGTTTTACCCATGTCGAGTTCATGCCGGTGATGGAGCATCCGTTCGATGGCTCCTGGGGCTACCAGCCCACCGGCCTCTATGCCCCGACCGCGCGGCACGGCGCGCCGGCGGATTTCGCCGCGCTGGTCCGGCATTTCCACGCGTCAGGCATCGGCGTTCTGCTTGACTGGGTGCCCGGGCACTTCCCGGCGGACGCGCATGCGCTGGCGCGCTTCGACGGCTCCTGCCTGTACGAGCACGCGGATCCGCGCCAGGGGCTGCATCCGGACTGGAACACGCTGATCTACAATTACAGTCGTCACGAGGTACGCAATTTTCTTGCGGCCAACGCGCTGTTCTGGCTCGAGTGCTACGCCGTGGCCGGACTGCGGGTCGATGCCGTGGCTTCGATGCTGTACCTCGATTACAGCAGGCCGCCGGGCGATTGGCTGCCGAATGTGCACGGCGGACGCGAAAATCTCGATGCCGTGGCTTTCATTCGCGAAACCAACGACCGGATCGGCTCCGGTCACCCCGATGCGGTCGTGATCGCCGAGGAATCCACCGCGTGGCCCGGGGTGTCGCGGCCTGCGCGCGATGGCGGGCTCGGCTTCCATTACAAGTGGAACATGGGCTGGATGCACGACACGATCGAATACATGCGGCGCGACCCGGTGCATCGCCGTCACCATCACGATGCGCTGACGTTCGGCCTGATTTACGCGTTCAACGAGAATTTCATCCTGCCGCTCTCGCATGACGAGGTCGTGCACGGCAAGGGCTCGCTGCTGGCCAAGATGCCGGGCGACCGCTGGCAGCAGTTCGCAAACCTGCGGCTGTACTTCGGATTCATGTGGGCGCACCCCGGCAAGAAGCTCCTGTTCATGGGCGGCGAGCTGGGGCAGGCGAGCGAGTGGAATCACGACGCGGAGCTCGACTGGGGCGCGCTGAACGACGAGCAGCACCGGGGCGTGCAGCGGCTGGTGGCCGATCTCAACCGCGCCTATCGCGATACACCCGCGCTTCACGAGTGCGATTGCGAGGCACGCGGATTCGAATGGATAGACTTCGCCGATCGCGACCAGAGCGTGATCGCATTTCTGCGCCGCGGCCAGCGCGAGGACGCCATGGTGGTTGCCGCCTGCAATTTCACGCCGGTGCCGCGCACGGGCTATCGCATCGGCGTGCCGCGGCCCGGCCATTACAGCGAGATCATCAATACCGATTCGGCGTGGTACGGCGGCTCGAACGCGGGCAACGCGGGCGGCGTCGATGCGGTGGCGGCGCCCTGCCACGGTCACGCCTATTCGCTGACGCTGACGTTGCCGCCACTGGCATGTGCGATGTTCGCGTGGCGGGCGGCGTGAGCGCGGGTCAACCAGCGGCCGCGCGGCCATGAGAAGGCGCGCCGGCGTCGACCACGCGGCGGAAGCGCGCCTGGAGCGGGGGCGTCCCGCTCCGTTGGGTGCGACCTGGGATGGAGGCGGCGTCAATTTCGCGCTGTTCTCGGCCCATGCCACGCAGATCGAGCTGTGCCTGTACGACGCCGACGCGGCGCACGAGGTGGCGCGCGTGGCTCTGCCCGCGTGCACTGACCAGGTATGGCACGGTTACCTGCCCGACGCGCGGCCCGGCCTCGTTTACGGGTATCGCGCGCACGGGCCGTATGAACCGGCCGGGGGCCATCGCTTCAATCCGCACAAGCTGCTGATCGATCCGTACGCGCGGGCGTTCGCCGGCGCCTTCAGCTGGTCGGACGTCCATTACGGGTATCGCGCAGGGCATGCAAACACCGACTTGTCGTTCGACCGCCGGGACAACGCGTCGGCGATGCTCAAGTGCCGTGTCGTGGATCCCGCGTTTTCCTGGCAGGACGATCGCAGGCCCCGTGCTGCGTGGGCGGACACCGTGATCTACGAAGCCCATGTCAAGGGCTACAGCATGATGAACCCGGCGGTGCCGGCCGCGCTGCGCGGCACCTACGCGGGCTTGGCGCATCCGGCGTCGATCAGTCACCTGCAACGCCTGGGCGTGACCGCGATCGAGCTGCTGCCGGTGCACGAGTTCATCGACGAGCGGCGACTGGTGCAGGGCAACCTGGTCAATTACTGGGGCTACAACTCGCTGGGCTTTTTTGCGCCGGCGGCGCGTTATGCCGGCGGCGGGGATCCGATATGCGAGTTCCGCGCCATGGTCGGGCGCCTGCACGCCGCGGGGATCGAGGTCGTCCTCGACGTGGTCTACAACCATACCTGCGAGGCGGACGAAACCGGCCCGACGCTCGCGTTTCGGGGGATCGATAACGCAAGCTATTACCGGTTGCGCGACGGCCGGTGGCAAGATGACGTAACCGGCTGCGGCAATACGCTCAATGTCGCGCATCCGCGCGTGTTGCAGATGGTGATGGACTCGCTGCGCTGGTGGGCGAGCGAGATGCACGTCGACGGTTTCCGCTTCGATCTCGCGACCGCGCTCGCGCGCGAGGCCGGGGGCTTCGACCCGGGCTGCACGTTTCTCGACGCGCTGCGCCAGGACCCGGTGCTCGCCGGAGTCAAGCTGATCGCGGAGCCGTGGGACGTCGCGACCTGCGAGACCGGACGCTTCCCGCCGGGCATCACCGAGTGGAACGACCGCTTCCGGGATGCCGCGCGCGGCTTCTGGCTGACCGGGGCCACCCGCTGCGGGGAGTTCGCGTCCCGCCTCGCCGGCTCGAGCGATCTCTTCCGTCACGGCGGGCGCATGCCCCAGTCGAGTCTGAACTTCGTCACCGCGCACGACGGTTTCACACTCGCCGACGTGGTCGCCTACGAGCGCAAGCACAACGAAGCGAACGGCCAGGCGAACGCGGACGGCAACAACGATAACGCCAGCACCAACTGCGGCGTCGAGGGCGCCACCGCGGAGGCCGCCGTGCGCGCGCTGCGCGCGCGGCTGCAACGGGCCTTGCTGGCTACGTTGATGCTGGCGCAGGGGGTGCCGATGCTGCTGGCCGGCGACGAGCTGGGCCGGTCGCAGGCCGGCAACAACAATGCCTACTGCCAGGACAATCCCACGTCATGGATAGCCTGGGAAGGCATGGACCGTGAGTTGTGCGAGTTTACGGCGAGGCTGATCGAATTACGCCGCACCCATCCGGCACTGCGCCGGGTCAACTGGTTCGACGGCTCGCCATCGCCGCTGGGCGAGCGCGACATCGCCTGGCTCTCTTGCGATGGCGGCGAGATGACGCGCGAGCACTGGGAGGACGGGGCGAACCGGTGCTTCGGTTTGAGGCTGGGACGCGATAACGCACAGGAAGCGGCGTTGCTCGTGCTGATAAACGCGGGCAGCGCGGACATTCCATTCACGCTCCCGCCCGCGCCCGGTGGCGCATGGGAAATGGAACTCGACACCGCGCGGCCGGACCTGTCGCGAGCGAGCACAGGCGTCGGGGTGCCGTCTGTCGCGGTGCCGGCGCGCAGCCTGCTGGTGCTGTCCTCCGCCCCAGGCGCATCGTGAACGAGGCACTCATGCGCCTGGCCGGCGCTGCCGGTATAGAGAGCGTGTATTGGGACGGTCTGGGGGTTCGGCGCGAATTGCGGGAGCCTACGGCCGCGGCGCTGCTGGACGCGCTCGATTTCAAGTCATCAGCCGATGCCGACGCGCAATGCAAGGCGCTCGAAGACGACGCGTTCCTGCGGCCGTTGCCGCCGTCGGTGGTGGTCCGGCTCGAAGCGCCCCTCGCTTTAGTGGTGGCGCTGCCGCTGCAGCAACTCGATGAAACGATACCCTGGGAACTCGCGCTGGAAAGCGGTGAACAGTTGCGCGGCGAGTTCGTTCCGGCGCTGTTGACCCAGGTGGAGCAGCGCGAAATCGACGGCCGGCTCTATGGCCGGTACCGTTTGCCGTTGCCCGCAGCCATTCCTCCCGGCTACCACCAGTTTCGCCTGGCGTCGCTGGCCTGTGCCGCGTTCCTCATCGCAGGACCGGCGCGCTGTTTCATTCCCGATCCGCTGGAGCGCGGCGTGCGCTGTTGGGGGCTGGCGGTCCAGCTCTACGAATTGCGCTCGTCGCGCAATTGGGGCATCGGCGACTTCGGGGACCTCGCCGCATTGGCCACGGCCGCCGGGCGCGCCGGCGCGGCATTCATCGGGCTCAATCCCCTGCATGCCCGGCACCTCGCGCGGCCCGACGAGGCGAGTCCCTATGCGCCCTCGTCAAGGCTTTTTCTCGATCCCCTCTATATCGACGTCGAAGCCGTCGACGACCTCGCTGCCTGCCCGGAGGCGCGCGCCGCAATCGCCGCTGCCGAATTTCAGGCGCGGATCGCCGCGGCGCGGAACGAGCGGCTGGTTGATTACCGAGCGGTGACGGCGCTGAAACTGCCAATCCTGGAGCGACTGTTTCGCCGCTTCCGGCAACGGGCCGGGAATCCGGACGATGCCCGCGGTCTCGATTACCACGCCTTCTGGCGCAGCGGTGGCGAGTCCCTCGCGCGGTTTGCCGAGTTCGAAGCGCTGCGCCTCCATCTCCGGGAAGCGACCGGCCGGGCTTCGGAATGGTATGACTGGCCGCAGGAATTCCGGGATCCCGCGGGCACCGGGCTGGCGCGTTTCCGGAGCGATGCCGCTCACCGCATCGAGTTCCAGATCTACCTGCAGTGGGTGGCGGCCATGCAGTTGCGGGACGCGGCCAGGGCGGCAAGCGCCGCCGGCATGTCGATCGGGCTCTACCGCGATCTTGCGGTCGGTGCGGCGCAGGACAGTGCCGAAGCCTGGAGTGAACAACACCTCTTTGCGCGCAACATGAGCGTCGGCGCGCCGCCCGACATGCTCAACCGGCAAGGCCAGACCTGGGGCCTGCCGCCATGGAACCCGCGCGCGCTCGTGCGACAGGGATACGCGCCGTTTCGCAGGCTGCTGGCTGCCAATATGCGCGAAGCGGGAGCGTTGCGCATCGACCACGTGATGGCGCTGACGCGGCTGTTCTGGATACCGCAGGGTATGAACGGCACGGATGGCGGTTACGTGCGCTACCCCCTCGATGAGCTGGCGGCCATCGTGGCGCTTGAAAGCACGCGCCACCGCTGCATGGTCATCGGCGAGGATCTGGGCTCGGTGCCCGAGGGCTTGCGCGCGCGCCTGCGCGATTGGGGATTCCTGTCTTATCGCGTGATGGTGTACGAACGCCACTGGCGGGGCGACGGGCGCTTTTGTCTTCCCGACGAGTACCCGCCACAGTCGCTCGCGATTGTCGCCACGCACGACATGCCAACCATGACGGAGTACTGGCGCGGCGACGACATCGCGCGGCGCGCGGCACTGGGGATGTACCCGGGCGAGCAACAACGCGAGGAGGACGCGGCACGGCGCCATGCCGAGCGCGCGGACCTGTTGCGGCTGCTGGGGGAGATCGGCCTGTCGCCGGCCGACCCCTCGGCTGCCGGGGACGTCGTCGGGTCGCTGCATGCGGCCATCGCGCGCACCCGTTCGATGCTGGCCGTGGTGCAACTGGACGACCTGATTGGCGAAACCGAACCGGTCAACATACCGGGCACCCATCGGGAATATCCGAACTGGCGGCGCAAGCTGGCGCTGCCGATTGAGGAAATAGTTCGCCATGAGCAATGGTCGCGATTGACCGCGGTCATGCGCGAGGCCGGGCGCAGCTGAATCAGCCGCGCCTGCATTTCCCTTCAGGCGCGCCTAATGCAGGCGGTCGAGCATGTTCCGGGTGACCAGGGTCACGCCACCTTCCGTGCGCTCGAAGCGCTTCGCATCCTCGACCGCATCTTCCCCAATGACCATTCCCGCGGGAAGGGTGCACCCGCGGTCGATCACCACGCGCGTCAGGCGGCAATGCCGGCCGACGGTGACGCTCGGCAGCAATACCGCTTCCCGCAGGCTGCAGTAGGAGTTGATGCGGCAGCTGGAGAACAGCAGCGAGCGATCCACGTGGGAACCGGAGACGATGCAGCCGCCGGAGACCAGCGAATCCACGGCCATGCCGCGCCGGTCGTCCCGGTTGAATACGAACTTGGCGGGCGGCAGCTGCTCCTGGTAGGTCCAGATGGGCCACTTGGTGTCGTACATGTCGAGCGTCGGCTGGACGGCGGTCAAATCGATGTTGGCCTCCCAGTAGGCATCGATGGTGCCGACGTCGCGCCAGTACGGCTTGCTGCTCCTGTCCGTGGTCACGCAACTGGCCTCGAACGAATGCGCCGCCGCGACGCCTTCCCTCACCGCACGGGGAATGACGTCTTTTCCGAAATCGTGGCTGGATGTGCTGTCCGCCAGGTCGGCTGCCAGCGTCTCATACAGGTAGCCGGCGTTGAAAATGTAGATGCCCATGCTCGCCAGCGCGGCCTCCGGCTTGCCCGGCAGGGCCGGCGGGCGGGCGGGCTTCTCGACAAACCCCGTGATCCGGCTTGACGGATCGACGGCCATCACGCCGAAACCGTGTGCGTCCTTGACGGGGACCTCGGTGCAGGCAACGGTGCACTGCGCGCCTTTCTCGACGTGGTCGGCAAGCAGGATCGAATAATCCATCTTGTACACGTGGTCGCCCGCGAGTACCAGAATATATTCCGGATTGTTGGCCTGGATGATGTCGAGGTTCTGGAACACCGCGTCGGCGGTGCCGCGATACCATGCGTCCTCGGAGATCCGCTGCTGGGCGGGCATCAAGTCAATGTGCTCGTTGAGCTCGCTCTTCATGAACGACCACCCGCGCTGCAGGTGGCGCAGCAGGCTATGGGACTTGTACTGCGTGGCCATGCCGATCCGGCGGATTCCCGAGTTCAAGCAGTTGGACAGCGTAAAATCGACGATGCGGAACTTGCCGCCGAAATAAACCGCCGGCTTGGCGCGCCGCTCGGTAAGCTGCTTCAGGCGGCTGCCGCGTCCGCCCGCGAGCACCATGGCAAAACATTTTTTCGGCAGCCTGAGCTGCTCGACCCATTCAGCGCGCGTCGCCATGGCCCGGTTCCTCCGCTAGCCGGTTCGAACGGCCGAACCTGGCATCGCGCCGGCACCGCGTGCGCAGGAATTCCAGCGGCTATCATGCCACATACCTGCGTGCCAACGGTTTGATCCTGCGCAAGGAACGTTCCGGTCAGCGGGCGCCCGGGACGCACGGTATTCGGGAGAAAGTGCTCCCGGCTAACCGCTGTTTCGCAACCCGGCGGCGACGCCGTTTATGGTGAGGTGTATCGCCCGGCGGGTGCGCTCGTCGGTGTCGCCACAGCGATAGCGGCGCAGCAGCTCGATCTGCAGGTGGTTCAGAGGATCGAGGTACGGCAGGCGATGGCGAATGGTGCGCGCCAGTTCGGGCGTTCCCGCCAGAAAATCTCCGGCTTGCGTGATGGTCAGAAGCCAGTGGCGCGTGCGCTCCCATTCCGTGCGGAGCAGCGTCCAGATCCGCTCGCGCAGCGCCGTGTCGGGCACGAGTTCGGCGTAGCGGCGCGCAATCCCGAGATCGGATTTCGCGAGCACCATGTCCATGTTGGCGAGCAGCGTGCGGAAGATGGGCCAGTGCCGCGCCATGTCCTGCAGCTCTTCGACTGTGCTCGCGGCGGCGGCGACGGTTTGCTCTGCGGCGCTGCCGAACCCGTACCAGCCGGGCAATATCAGGCGGCATTGGCTCCAGCTGAATACCCAGGGAATCGCGCGCAAGTCCTCGATGCTGCCGGACGCCTTGCGGGAGGCGGGCCGGCTGCCGATATTGAGGTCCGCGATCTCCGCCAGCGGCGTCGAGGCGCGGAAGTAGTCGAGGAACCCCGGCGTTTCCTTGATGAGCTTGCGATAGGCGGCGAAGGAGCGCTGCGACAGGTCCTCCATCATCGCGCAATAGCGATCCGACTTCTCCGGCGGAACGGTGTGCGGCAGCAGGCTCGCTTCGAGGGTCGCCGCCGCCAGCGTTTCCAGGTTGAGGCGCCCCCGGTCCGCATCGGCGTACTTGCTGGCGATCACTTCGCCCTGCTCGGTCAGGCGCAACATGCCGCCGACACTGTCGGGTGGCTGCGCAAGGATCGCCTCGTAACTGGGCCCGCCGCCGCGACCTACGGAGCCGCCGCGGCCGTGAAACAGCCGCAGCCGCACGCCGTGCCGGCGGCACACGACACCGGCGAGCTCGGTCGCTGCCTTGTACAGCGACCAGTTGGAGGTGAGGTAGCCACCGTCCTTGTTGCTGTCCGAATATCCAAGCATGATCTCCTGGCAGTCGCCGCGCGCAGCGACCAGCGCGCGGTAAAGCGGCAGGCCGAACGCCTGGCGAATGATGTCCGCGCAAGCGGCGAGGTCGGCGATGGTTTCGAACAACGGGACGATATCGAGATCGAGAGCCGGCCGCGGCCCGGGCCGCAGCAGCCCGACTTCCTTGAGCAAGATGGCCACTTCGAGGAGGTCGGAAACCGATTCGCAGTGCGAGATGATGTAATGCTGAATCGCGTCACGGCCGAACTTGCGGTGGGCTTGCGCGACCACGGCGAGGATCGCCAGCTCGGCCTCGGCATGCCCGGAATAGGCGAGATGCGGCGAACGCAGCGGCCGGCTGCCGGCAAGCTCGCGCGCCAGCAACTCGATCCGCGCCGGCTCGTCGAGGGCGTGATAGTCCGCCGTGACTTCGGCCTTTTGCAGCAATTCTCCCACCGTGGCGGCATGTTCCCCGGAACTCTGCCGCAGGTCGATCGACGCGAGGTGAAAGCCGAACAGGCCGACCGCGCGGCGCAGGTTTTTCAGGCGGCCGTTCGCGAGCAAGCCCGCGCCCTGGCCGGACAGCGCTCGCGCAATGAGATCCAGGTCGGCCGCGAACTCGCCTGCCGACGCGTAGGGCGGTTTAGTTATCTGCGGCTCCTTCACCGCCTGCAACTGCGCGAGATGCGCGGCGGTCGCCACCAGGCGCGCGTGGATCGCGGTCAAGGCCTGCCGGTACGGCTCGTCGCTGCGGTGCGGCGACCGGTCGCCCGACGCCGCCGCGAATTCGAGCAATGCCGCCGGTATGGGCGCCAGGCGCGCCGCGATCGACAGCTCGTTGCTCAGCAGGCGCACTTCCGCGAGATAGTGTTCAAACGCGAGCCGCGCCTGTGCCGTGAGCGCCTGCTCCAGCACGCCGGCGTTGACGTTGGGGTTGCCGTCACGGTCGCCGCCGATCCACGTGCCGACGCGCAGAAAGGGTGCGAGCAAGACATCGCGCGCGAGGTTGAATTCAGCGGTGAGCGCGGCTTCGAGATCGGCATAGAGTCGCGGCAACTGCTCGAGGAAGGTAATCCGGAAATAGGTGAGCCCGTTCTCTATTTCATCGGCAACGGTGAGCCGGGTGAGCCGCAGCATTGCCGTAAGCCAGAGCCGCAATACCTCGCGGCGCAGCGACAGCTCCTGTTGCGCGCGCAAGGACGGATCACCGTGGTCGGCGGGCAGCGCGAGCAAGCGGGCGATCTTGCGTTCGCAATCGAGGATGCTCTGGCGCTGTACTTCGGTCGGGTGCGCGGTGAGCACGGGCGCGACAACCGCCGTCGCAAACCATTCGACCAGCCGGGCGCCGCTGATGCCGTGATTCTTTGCGCGGGCAAGCGCCCGGGAAAGATCTCCGTGTCCCGCGGCCGATTCGCCTGGCCGGGAGCGGTTCCGGCTGCCAGGCGGGCAAGTATCCTCGGCAATATTGACCAGATGCAGGAAATAGCTGAATGCACGCACGACGTGCAGCGTGTCGTCAATGGACAGGCCGTTGAGCGCTGCTTCCAGCCCGCTGCGGGCCTGGGCCATGGATTTGCCGTCCTGGCCCTGTGCTTCGCTGCGCCGGAAGTCGACGGCGGAGCGGCGGATGTTCTCGATCAATTCGAGCGCGCCGGCGCCGATCTGCTCGCGGATGACTTCCCCCAGCAAGCGGCCGAGCAAGCGGCGGTCGGCCTGCAGGCGCTCCTCGCGGGGGTCGCAGATAGCTGGCGGGCCGGGCGCCATCTGGTTCATGGGCAATGGCCGTTGCAAGAAGCGAGCCGGGAGCCAGCCGGCCCGGCGGGCCACCGCGGCGCCAGTTTCCGCTGACTACGACCGGCAATCTGCACTGTTCCAGAGCGATCCGTCGACAAATAGCGCTGCTTTGGTGCGGATCGTCAGCGATCTGGCCGCAGCCGCAAAGCGGCACCGGGATGCTCCCGGATGCCGGCGTCGCCGTCCTGATGGATCTCAGGACCCTGGGGGACTGACTAACCTTGCCTGTCTCCGGAAGACAACACCCGACGTTACGTCTTGTAACAATTTTCCCGCAACCGGCGCCCGTGCATTGCTTAATATGATTGGATGAAAAGATCTCTTGTTACCGAGGAGGCGTCATGAAGGCACTCAGCGCAAGATGGCTGTCCGCCGTTGTCCTCGTGCTGGGCGTGACCGCCACCACCGCTGCGCTGGCGCATGGCGGCGGCTACCCGCGCGCGCGGGTGGGCGTCTACATTGGGGGGCCGGTGTTCGCGCCGTGGTACTACGGATACTACGGATATCCGTATAGCAATTACTATTATTCCCATCCGTACGCGGTGGCGAAGCCGTCCGGGCCAACGGAGTACATCGAGCAAGGGCAGTCGTCGTCCGCGCCTGGCTCGGACCCGTACTGGTACTACTGTCCCGAAGCCAAGGCCTACTATCCGTACGTCGACAAGTGCTCCTCCGGCTGGCAGCGGGTGAAGCCGCAGCCGCCGTCCTGACCGGGAGGCCGTCATGACCCGCTTGAATTCGTTGCTGCTCGCCGTGCTGCTCGGGCTCGGCGCGTGCGCTACCCTGCCCACCGGCCCGGCCGTCATGGTGCTGCCCGGTACCGGCAAGAACTTCGACCAGTTCCGCTTCGATGACGGCGCGTGCCGGCAGTATTCATACGACCAGGTGGCTGGCGTTACGCCGTCGCGCGCGGCCGACGACAGCGGGGTGCGCAGCGCAGCGGTAGGCACGCTGCTTGGCGCCGCAGCCGGCGCCGCGATCGACGGCGGCTCTGGCGCGGCGGCAGGCGCAGGCATCGGCCTGCTGTTCGGCGGACTGGCGGGGGCCGGTGCGGCCGAACGCTCGGCCTACGGCGCCCAGCGCCGCTACGACATCGCTTACCAGCAATGCATGTACGCCAAAGGGCACCGCATCCCGGTTGCGGCGCGCTTCACGCAGGCGCGGTCCGCGACCAGCTACACTCCGCCGCCGCCCCCGCCCAATCAGCCGCCCCCGCGCTGACGTGGTGCACCCGGGGGTTTGTCGGCATCAGGTCCGGCAAACTCCTAAGAGGTCCGCGCCGCAGTACAATATCCGGGCAAATCAACCTCAAGGGCGGGGGGTAAATGACTTACCTGGTAGAAGGCGTGAGCGGTCACGGCGATGCGGATAACAGCAAGGTTCGCCGCATCGGGGAGTACGACGCGCTCCCGGACGCGATAGCGAGCGCGAAACGGATCGTCGACGGATTTCTGCGGCGGGAGCACCGACCGGGCATGGATCCGGGGATGCTGCTGGCACGCTACCAGGAACTGGGCGAGCACCCGTACCTCTTCCGCGACGACGACAAGACCTTCAACGTTCCCGGCTTCAATCATCTACAGTACGCCACCACCCGCAGCGCGGACATCTGCAGCGGAAAAAAATAACGTAGCCAGGGCGTTCTCGCGTGCGCGGACCGCCTCGGGAAGGCTGCGCCTCGGCGCCTGTGCTATCGTTCCCCACTTTCAACGTCGGCGCAGGAGGAATGTGACATGCTGAATACGGCGATCTACGGGCTGGGGCGGTGGGGCAACCGGCTGACGGAGGCGGTGCAGGCGAGCGACAAGATCCGCTTCGTGAAGGGGATTTCCCGCGACCCAGAGCGCCACAAGGAATACTCGCAGAAAACCGGAGTCAAGATCGTTTCGTCCTACGGCCGGGTGCTGAAGGACCCCGAGATCGGCGCCGTCGTGCTCACCACGCCGCACTCGCTGCACATGAAGCAGATCATCCAGGCGGCGAAGGCCGGCAAGCATGTCTTCGTCGAGAAGCCGATGGCGCTGACGCGCAAGACCGCCGAGAAGGCGATCGAGGCATGCCGGGCCGCGGGGGTCACCCTGGGCATGGGCTTCAACCGCCGCTACGCGCCGTCCTTCGTCGAGATGATGAACCGCATCCGCGCCGGCCAGATCGGCGACGTGCTGCACGTCGAGGCAGCGCATTCGGGGCCCACCGGGTACAGCCTTGCTCCCGACAGCTGGCGGGCCACCCGCGCCGAGGCGCCGGGCGGGGGAATGACGGCGCGCGGCATCCACACGCTGGATGCAATGATTCAGGTCGGGGGCCTCGTGAGCAGCGTCTACGCGTTCAGCGACAATCGCAAGTTGCCTGCGGGCGTGGACATGGACGACACGACTTCGATGCTGCTCAAATTCGCGAACGGCGTCACCGGTTACCTGAGCAGCCTGTTCACGACCGCGGAACTGTACCGCGTGCACGTCTTCGGCTCGAAAGGCTGGCTCGAGCTGCGCGGCGACACCGAGCTTACCTTCCGCGGCCTCCAGGGTGCTCCCGAGAAGATCACGCTGCCGGCGGTGGACAAGGAAAAGCTCGGGCTCGAGGCGTTCGCCGACGCCGTCGAGGCGAAAAAACCTTTCCTGGTGCCGCCCGAAGAGGCGATCAACGGCGTCGCGGTGCTGGAAGCGATTGTCGCCTCGGCGGCGAAGGGCAAGCCCGTTCAGATCAAGTAGGGCGAGAGGCGCCGGGAGAGAGACGAGAGGCGTTAGAAGTGCAGGCCATTTCTCCGCCTTTCTCCTCTCGTCTATCGTCTCTCGGGTCCTATCAACCGCGGTCGAGCACCTGCTGTACCGCTTCTTGCGAGACCTGGATGTCCACGCCGGCGCGCTCTTCCTGCAGCAGCATGAAGATGCGCGAGTCACGCTTGGCCCACCCTTCGCGGTTCAGCGCTTCCGTCATTTCCTGGAGCACCGTGTTCGCGAGCTTCATCGGGACGTGAAATTCGCGCCCAAGGTCGGTAGCCAGCGTCACGTCCTTGTGAGCGAGCTCGAGCGAGAACGCGGGCGGGTCGAACTTCCCGAGCAGGAACTGCTCGGCGAGACGGTCGAACGATCGCTTGCGGCCGAACGCGCCCTGGCGCACCGCCGCCCACAACGCGAGCGGCTCGACGCCCGCCTTCACTCCGAGCGTGAACACTTCGGCGAGCGCTGCCAGGATCGAGTAGCCGGCGCAGTTGTGAACGAGCTTGGCGACGGTGCCGGCGCCGACCGGGCCGATGTACACCGCCTGGTCGCCGATGGCGTCGAGCACGGCCTTGTGCTTGTCGAAAGCGGCCTTGTCGCCGCTCACCCACAGCGCGAGCTTGCCGCTCTTCGCGCCCGAGGGACCGCCGCTCACCGGTGAGTCGAGCATCGCGATGCCCCTGGCCGCGAAGCGCCCGGAGATTTGCCGGACCACGGTCGGCGAGTTGGTGGAAAGATCGAACCATGCCGTGCCCTTGCGCATGCCGGCGAGCAAATCCTCCGCAACAGCCTGGACCTCCTTTGGTCCCGGCAGCGACGTGAACACCACGTCCGCCGCCTCCGCCAACTTGCGCGCCGAGTCCGCCCAGGTCGCGCCCGCCTGGAGATGCGGGGCTGCCAGCTCGCGCCGGATGTCATTGACGATTACTTCGTAACCCTTGGCGCGGACGTTGAGCGCCATGTGGCCGCCCATGGTGCCGATGCCGATGAAGCCTACTTTCATGCGTCGTTCCTCCTGAGATGCGTGATAAGTGATAGGTGATAGGTGATAAGTGCTAGGGTCTACTTGTGAATCGCCCGCGCTCGCGCGGGAGTTGGCTCCTATCACCTATCACTTATCACCTGTCACGCCTTTGCAGCAGCGGCGAAGCCGCGCTCGAGATCGGCTATCAGGTCGTCGGGGTCTTCGAGGCCGACATGGAGCCGGATCGTCTCGCCGCCGGGATTCCACCTGGTCGCGGTGCGGATCTTCTCGGCGTGAGCGACGCTGACGAGGCTCTCGTAACCGCCCCAGCTCGAGCCGATGCCGAAGAGTTCGAGCGCATTGACGAACGCGGCGGTCTGCCTGCCGTCCGCGACGGCCATCACGAACGAAAACAGGGCGGCCGCCCCGCTGAAATCGCGCTTCCAGATCGCATGGCCGGGATCGCCTTCCAGCGCGGGGAAGAGCACGCGCTTCACCTCGGGCCGCGCCCTGAGCCAGCCCGCGACCTTGAGCGCGCTTTGCATCTGGTGCTTCAGGCGCACGCCCAGCGTGCGCAGGCCGCGCAGCGCGAGGTAGCAGTCGTCCGGGCTCGCGCTGTACCCGTAGTCGGCGACCGTGCGGCGCACCGTGCGCCAATGCTGCTGGTTGGTGACGATGATCCCCATCATCGCGTCGGCATGGCCGACGATGTACTTGGTTGCGGAATGGATCGAGATGTCCACGCCGCGCTCGAAGGCGCGGAAGAAATAGGGCGTGCCCCAGGTGTTGTCGGCAAGCACCGGTATTTCACGGGCATGCGCGGCTGCGGCGATGGCGGGGATGTCCTGCATCTCGAAGGTGAGCGAGCCGGGGGATTCGCAAAAGATCGCGCGCGTGTTGGGGCGAATCAGCCGGGCGACGCCGGCGCCGATCAGGGGATCGTAGTACTCGACGTCCGCTCCATTGGGCTTCAACCGCGCGTTGCAGAAGTTCCGCGTCGGCCCGTACACCGAGTCCACGACCAGCAAATGGTCGCCGTTCTTCACGAAGGCGCACAGCGATGCCAGGATGGCCGCGAGCCCGGAGGGCACCGCTACCGCGCGGTAACCGCCTTCGAGGCGCGCGACCGCTTCCTCCAGCGCCCGGGTAGTGGGCGTGCCGTTGCGCCCGTAGCTGATTCTCTGGTAATCCTCGTCGCGCGGCGCCTCGTACGATTCGAGGTCGGGATGCAGGACCGTGGACGTGCGGAATACCGGCGTATTGACCATCCCCTGGTAACGTTCAGGGTCGCGCCCGGCGTGGACCAGCAACGTATCCTTTTTCATCGGCGATTGAGCGATTAAGTGATTGAGTGACCGAGTGATTGAGTAACTGAGTGAGCGGGCAATTTCCGGGGAAGATGCGACCTGATCACTTAGAGATGGTAACGAAATGAGGGGATATTCCCCTCATGCTCCCCTACATCAGGGGCCGTTTCAGTCATTCTAAACCGGCCTCTTAGCCACTCAATTACTCAGTCACTTGGGCCAAGCGCGCTATTGTGCGCGGTGCGCCGGGCAGGTGCAATAACATATGGACTCGCGGATTGCTGGCCGGCGCGGTATGCCGGATAATCACCTGCAGCCGCCCCTCGGCGCAAGATCCGCACCGAGGCGCATTCCCGCGGTTCCAAATAAAACGGACTTTCCCGGAAGATCGTCATGACGGACGCGCACGCACATCATTTCAGCGGCAGGGTGGAAGACCGCCGGCTGGTCACCGGCACCGGCAAGTACGCCGCCGACTGGAGCCTGCCCGGCCAGCTCTACGCCTGTTTCGTGCGCTCGGACCGCGCGCACGCCGAAATCGTCTCGGTCAACGTCGACAAGGCGCTCAA
>Ga0137423_1000131_pt1 | contig 25422 bp, 22 predicted proteins | sample EasRivERMZT600_2_FD_102326 | JGI IMG/M metagenome (GOLD analysis project Ga0137423, IMG submission 102326) | Soil microbial communities from meander-bound floodplain in the East River, Colorado, USA - East River MetaG ERMZT600_2 | ecosystem: Environmental > Terrestrial > Soil > Floodplain ...
CTGAAGCTGGAGAAGCGATACCTGTTCCTGCAGGGGCAACTGGTCCAAGTCCTGTAAGGACCGGCAAAGGTTTCCAATTTCAGGAAGGGCAAGGAGGTCCGGGCCTTGATCCGAAGGTGACTGGTGTTAGGATCATGGACTCCACAGCTCCAAAAGGTCCTTCGCCGGGCTATCCTGGTGGATATGTGGTCTATAACAAGAACACGGGTCAAGCAGTGAATCCACAGACGGGAAAACCAATATCTCCTTCTGATCCTGCTCGACATATTCCCTTGCGTCCGAAGAAAGCATGTTCCACGGAAGGAGGCCCGGAATGTCCATGATCAGTGAGGCAGAGATTCGAGGCCTGAAAGATTCCATGTCGGAACTCATTGGTCGCGACTTGAGTTCCGTCGAGTTTGTCCAAGACTACATGCAGTTTCATTTCGATGGGTCACACTTAAGTACACTCACACTGCCATCGGTTCGAACCGAATTTGGGATTCTTATATTAGGGCAGCTGGGTTACCGTGACGCGCTTTGCGAACTGATTGGTAAGAACGTCACGGCAGTCTCTGTGACCAGTGAAGAGCTGTCAGTATTTTTCAACAACGGCGAGTCAATTACGGTTTCGCTTCGCGATAACGACTATCGCGGCCCTGAAGCTATAAACTACATCGCCGCAAACGGAGAGTGGACTGTAGTTTGATCGTGCGGCACGGTTTCCCCTTCAGCGTCTTCAGGCGAGCGGAGGAGCAGTGCTCTTGCCGCCTGTCGGCTGTGGCGAATCAACCGGTTAACGTTCGTTAACGAAAAACGGGGCAAAACGGCGCTGAAGCGCCGGCTGTAGAAAAGTGACACGTCACCCTGAAAGGGCGCTGCAGAGCGCGAGGCGCGGCGCTGATTGTTAACGTGTTGAAATGGAACGGAATCGCGCATTGACGAACTACCTTCAGATTGAGCGACGAGTTGTTCTAATTCTCTTGAAGATTCGAACAACTCGCCGCTCAAGTGAAGGGACTGTATTTAATGATTTGGGACGCGGCACTCTGGAATGGCCGGAGGGATTGCTAATTAGTTAAGGAGACAAATCTACCGAGTAGGGTTTTAGATGGTGCAGGTATGTGGCACAACACCGGGACACGGGTCTCTTTAAAATTGACGTTTATTTAAATCCGTAGTTATATCCCGGCGCAAACCTGCAGCAAAGGGTTACACATGAACTCGTCGCTAGGACACGCACTGCTCAACGGTGCGCTTTGGTCTATCCTAAGCATCATCGCGTTGGCAGCGTTCAGCGAGCCGGCACACGCCAACTCCATTCTTTATGAAATCGTTGAAGATCCGCACGCATCTTTATATCGCAACGGTGTGCGCGTCGGTTCAATTGGATTTGGTGGGACCAGCCTCGCTTGGTATGCAGAAGGAGGCGTGCTCCTTACGATAAGCGAGACAGCCTTTGTTGAAACCATTATTGCAATCGACCCCCTCACCGGAGCAGGATCTGCGCGAGGTTCCTTCAGCTCCGCAATCACCAGCGGCATCCATGGGCTTGAATTTAACCCATTGACTGGTATTCTCTACGGCATCGACACGACTCGTCTCTACACAATCGACCCCAACACTGCAGCCATCTCGTTCGTTGTTACGCTTGCCGGACTTACCGGGGCTCAAGCGTTAACTTTCGACGGTAGCGGGAATGCTTTCGTATATGACAGCGACCTGAACGGCCTTTACAGCGTGAATATTGCAACGGGCCAGACAAGTTTATTGTCGCAGCCGACCCAGTATGTCCGAGGTTTGGCTTGGAATCCAGACACTGGACAACTCTACCTTTCACCTAATAACGGAGCGACAATCGTACCCGGAACGAGCAGCCCGGTCCCGGAGCCATTCTCTATCGGGCTCCTCGCTGCTGTCAGCATTGGGCTTGTCGCTCGGCGGCAAAGTGGGAAGACGCAGACTTCACCCACTGTCACCTAAGCCCCACCTATTCACTACTTCTGACGTCGACAGGTTCTCAGTATCAGCTGCTAACATCCACGCAATCACCTGCTCGCGTCAATTTGATATTGATGTGTCGAGAGAATGCCCGTAGGGTCATTGCAACACAGGCTTCTCAACGTGATCGATGATGAGTTTCTTGACGGGGATTTTTGCCGATTCCAGCTTCAGGCCGAAGCGCTCCTCCAGCACAGTCACGACTGAAGGCCCGGTCTCGTCATTGTATGCACTGCGAGGCAGGAACAAATCGAAGTTACCGGTGATGTTCGTCTTGTCGATAATTGGTGCGCCAAGGCTGTTCTCCAACGACTGAATCAATCCCCTGATGGTCGCGACGACGCGGATCAAGGGATTGCGCGGCGCGTTCATGTCGATGGGCTTTGCCTTGAATCCACCTTTTGCGACGACAAGCGCGAACCCGTTTACCTCCTTAGTCTCTTCGTGAACCTTCAGCTTGAAGCGATCGGCAAACAGACTCTGCAGCATCAGCCGCAATTCGGCCCGGCTCGCGGAAGGATCGGACGCGGCGGCTTCGATATCGTATTTTTCAGTGAAAGCCCACCTTGGTAATCCGGTGAGGTATTGTTCCGCGGACAAGATCGGCACGCTGTACGCCTCCGCAATGAGCGCGAACAACGGAACATTGACCGCCCGGCACCTGCCCGCGGCTATGCCTGCGGGCCCGGCCGTTGCCCCATTCGCGCAGCCGAGAAATAATTCAGCCGTCGAATGATTTTCCTTCACTGATGCGACCTCGAACGAAGGCAGACTATTCGACACCTGTTGAAGCGGACTGATCGCGATAAGCAGAATGCCGGACAGCAATGCCTGTCGATTCATTCGATAGCTCTAAATCTTCGAGCGGCGGGACCTCGCACTCGCTTTCGAACGCCAGCCAGTGTATGCAAATCCACAAAGCGAGTTGCGCCATGCGTGCCCGTACTCTTTAGAAAGCGCATGCCGAATCATAACTGGTACTGCCTTCACGAGCGATGAATCTGTTCTAGCAATCTGTCGGCAATCCTGACACAGGTGATCATATCCACTTGTGCGGTATCCCGGTTATGCGGCTTTTGGCAACGATCACTAAAACCTTGGCAACATTCGGGGGATGTTAGTCGGCGTAACGACTTCGCCATTTCGCAGGGACAGAGCTGTGCACGAGCAATCAAGCTCCCTCACTGCAGTCCCTTGTACCTATGCCGGTCGCACTGCCAGTTGCAATCTGCCGCGGTTCAGAAAGCACCCGCGATTGAAGACGCCGATATCCAACGGGTTTGGCAATCGAACATCTCCGAAACCGGGAAAAGGTTGTTTGCAAGCATCATAGTGCCGGTCGATTTGAGACAAAAACACGATAATCAACTGACGTTCCCGAGCAAGGGCCTTGAGTCGCTGGAGTTGATCCGCAACGCTCGCATTGAGACGCTTCTGGTCGAGTAATTGCAAATAATCGATGATCACCAGCATTTTCGCCGGGGCCGCCGCCAGTCGAGTAGCTATGTAATCGGCACAGATCTGATCCGAATCATCGATTAGAAGCCGGTCTGTGAAATTAGATAGGTTTTCATCCATGATCTTGAAACACTCGGCGACATCCGCCTGAGTGAACTCCAATGTGAAAAACGCCGCTCGATTGCCTCGCCTCATCGTCTCGACGGCGAGTTCCAAGCTAAGCAGGGTCTTTCCTTGTCCTGGCCGGGCGGCTATGAGCGCGAGATCGCCTGGACTCAGCTGTTCAAGGAACCTCTCACTCGCCCTGTCCGAGACGGCCTTGGCGGCAAGTAGACTCCAGGCATTGAATCCTTCCCGCGCCGCGATGCGGTCCAGTGCTTCGTGAAGCGGGACTTTCTCTCTGCGAGACAAAGCTTTGGCGTGTTGCTTGAGAATAAAAATCGGTGCGGTGAATTTCATACAAACCTCCGGTGTTGAGCGTTTCTCGCAACCCCTCGTTATGCGATCGTTCAACCCTTGAGTTTTGATGAACGGCTTAGCCCTGCACGCTAGTACTTTCCCAGTCGAGGGAGGAGGCGCGGGCTCGCGCCGAGGCAGATTATGACTCAACGCAATTCAGCGGAGAACCTTAAACTCTGGGTCCGGTCAAGTCTATGAACAACCGGTCGACAAACCTGAGAGCGACGGCGTTTTAGCCATCGCCCGAAGCTTTTGAATGTGCTCGTGGGTGAACACCCGCCAATCACCATTTTCACGAGGCGCGTCGGGATATTTGCCGACCTTAATGCGCCAGCGAGGCCGAATCGAACACTCTTCCGGGATTGCCGTTATACGGACCGTTCAAACACAGATGAAGGAAGTGAAGAGAAGGCTCCCATCCTACCGCGTTCTCAGCCCGTTTGACGCGCTTTGAGCCCGGCGGCCTAAGATCTAAGATCTCATAGGTCCATATCCGAAACCTCCGAATAGCCCACAAAGAGTCTCCCAAAATGTCACTTACGTCGTTACGGCCCGGCTCAAACCAGCAGCCGTGCTGAACATATGTAAGTCAGAACAAACGTTTGACAATGGCCGAACGGATCGATTGAATACGATGTCAGGTTTCACAGAGCCCAATGTCGCGCGCCGTCACTGCAGACCACGTCCTGTTTGATGAATGCATCGATACCTTCCGGCAATACGATGCCACACAGTCTCCACTAATTGAGGGGAAGGCCTGCTCCTATCTTCTTACTAGCTTCGAACTTCCAGAATCATGGCACTTGCCTCGCTGCACCGTCCAACCCTCAGTGCGAATTCAGCTGCCGGGAGCTATGGCTGCGTTCATTTGTCACGTTGAGAATCCCGAATGGGTGGGTCGTCACAACTCACACCTCTACGGCATTGCATTGTCTTCTGTCGTTTCCTTCGCGACAGGAAGGCTTTGCAAGTCGACGAGAGACGACTATCTCTGTACCCTCCAAGAGCTCCGAGACGATGATCTTCTCCAACTCGCGCTGCTGCACCCCGTTTTGGTCGCAGGTCCAGGCTGCGTTCACACCACGTTATCAAGCGCGACAAGAGACGAGTACAAGACAGCGCTTTCCTCGCTGATCACCAGGCTACACTCCATGCCTTACAAGACGTACGTGATCCTGATGCAGGCAATACGACTCGTGCATCTCTCGTTGTTGAACAAGAGAGATGACTTTGGTCTTGCATATCTGTTGCTCGTTTCTGCTATCGAGTCTGTTGCTCAGCAAGCGGTGAAAAGGGATTCCGTAAGGAGAACCCACCCCTCTGAGGAAGCATGGAAACTGAAGGCGGGCGAGGTTCCCGCGTTCGCAGAGTTGCTCGCAGCGTACCGCGAGCTAAGGGGTCACAACCAGTATCTCCAAGAAAGGTACATTGAGTTCATCAATAGATTTGCTCCGCCTGAAAGCTGGGAGGACATAGTGTCTCATCCGCTTCAGGACATCGTCGACTCCATCAAGGAGATCAGCCCGTCTCGTGATCTTGAGCACGTGGTAAGGAAGCATTGGTTTGAGAAGTACCCGGCCGATTTGTCTGCAGAGCAGATTAGAGAGATCCTTGCGGACTCATACACACACCGATCATGCTTTATACACAGAGGAGAGCAGCCACCTCATCGGGAACCCACCTCTTTTAGCCGGTTCTTTCAGGAGATCCATGACTTCGATGGGACGCATGTTGTCGAGAAACGTCTTCTCAATTACAAATTACTCCTGGGCATTGCGCAGCGTTCAATCGTCGCGTGGGCCGATACCAAGTGAAAACTGACTTCGCGATCAATGCGGCCCGGGCAACGGGTGGCGATTCGCTTGCTGTGCCGTAGGGTTATAGCGGCGGCGTTGAGTGGCTCACCACAAACGCCATAGCGTTTTAGGTAGCGCACTCTAGGTGGCCATGCAGTCGAGCAAACCGGAAAGTGACGGGATCTAGTTTAGGCCATCGCGCGAAGCTTTTGGATGTGCTCGCTCGTGAAGAGCCGTCGAGTTCCGTTGCCGTGAGGCACGTCAGGATATTTGCCGACCTTGATGCGCAAACGCAGGTTGTCTGCCGAGATTTCGGAATAACGAGCTGACTGACGGTCATTCTCCGGGATGGCGGTATTACGTCCAAGTGGACGCGGTTTTGTTCCCTCAAGAAGTGACAAGTGGTTTTCGCACGCGCTCAAGGTCTGAATGCATCGACACCGCGGCGTTTGAGCTCGCCGGGAATATCCTGATCCCAAAAGCGACACGACGCTCCGATCCCTTTCAGCACGGCATCGAAGTGTGCAAGTGTCAAGCCGCGCACGAATAAATGCGCCTGTTCCCCCGAACACAATTCCTCGATCGGCCGCATTTCCTTTTGCATATACGCCCAGTCGCCGCTGGCCGGCATCGTGCGCATGCGCTCATGCTCCTGCTCGACGTTGTCTACGAAGTGCGCGTGATCCGACCGCCGCAAGACGAACAGCCGCTTGCTGGCCCGAGTGCGTTCGATTAACTCGTATATCCCGTCCAGTGGAATCGGTACGTCATTCTCCGCCGCGAGGTACAGCGTCGGCACGTTGCGTCCCCAATCGAAAGTCAGGGTGACCTTCAGAATGCCGGGTCTCGGTTTCGAATTTCCGCCCGGAGCGAGCGCGACGACGGCTCTTATACGCTGATCGACTTCGGGTGTAGCAAGCACGGTCCAGCCTCCGAAGCTGTGGCCGACAAGTCCCACTTGATCGCTGTTGAAATCCGGATTCTTCAACATGTGATCAATCACGAATCGCACATCGGGAACGCGGCTCGCGATCCAACCTTCGGCTCGCGTCGCGCGTTCTTCACGAGACATGTCCGGCCTGAGCGCGAGTTCCGGAACAAACGTCTCCGAATGATCCACGGCCGCGACAACATAGCCATGACTGCATATGTGCTCACACAGGAAGCTCGCAGCCCGGCGATTCCCGCCACTGAAATGCGAGTAAACAACCAACGGATGGGTGCCGGCCGCAGAGGGATTCCAGATCTCACATTTGAACACGCGATCTCGTGAAGTGTCGTGCGCTTCGGTCGTCCGCGCCTGCACTGTGAACGGGCCTCGAATAAATGGATCGTAGTCGCTCATGTGTCGCATCTTACGACGGATTTGTTCATATCAAGCGCTGGCCCCACCACTCTTTTACAACTGACCGGAGGTGGATATACAGGGCTTATTTGGACTAGACTTCCCGAACCATGACCTCACTTATTTTGGCGTTGCTGCTGCTTCAGTTGCCGCTGAATCAAACCGGCACGATTGATGGAATCGTCATCAAAGCTGGAACGACGGAACCGCTGTCCGGCACCAAGATCGGTCTCACGCGAATCGACGGCGGGGCTCCCACAAACGCGCTGAGCACCATTCCGACGGGCGGCGCGCCGCCGGCGCCAACGCAGACGGCGACGACAGGAACGGACGGCCGGTTCCGCTTCACGGACCTCGCGCCCGGTCTTTATCGCATCAACGCGTCGCGCAGTGACGGCTACATGCCCGCCGAGTACGGACAGACGCGACCTGGCGTGCGCGGACGTCCGATCCGAATCGACATCGGAGGCGCCGCGAAAGATCTGCAGGTCCCGATGTCGCCCACTGCGACAGTGACCGGCCGCGTTCTCGACCGAGACGGCGATCCGATCGGCCAGTCGCAGGTCGTGGCGTTACGCGCCGTGTACGATCGCGACGGCCGCCGTGTCCAGACGATCACGCAGTCCGTGCAGACGAACGATAACGGCGAGTACCGGCTGTTCTGGCTGCCGCCGGGCCAGTACTACATCACCGCGAAACCCGTCGATACGAATGTGCGCTCGATTCAGGCCTACATTCGCCGACCGTCGGACAACAATTTTCACGAGCAAACCGCGTCGCCCATGGTGCGCAAGCGAGTCACGGAGAACGGCGACACCATTGAAGAGTTGGTCACGGCCGCGTATTTCCCCGGCACGTTCGACGTCGAGTCCGCAACACTCGTCACGATCCGGTCCGGCGACAACATTCGCGGCGCCGACATCAATATTCCCGAAATGCCTGCCGCGCGCCGCATCAAGGGAACGGTGATCGATGGCGTCACCGGGCAGCCCGTTACGGCAGGGGCGGTGCGCGCCTTCCTCGTCAATACGGGACCGGCGGTTGCGCTGGCGAACGCGGCGATTGGCGCGGGCGGCAGTTTCGAACTCACTGGAGTGATGGCGGGAACGTACTACTTGTTTGCGACACCCGGTGCGACGACGGGCTTCCTTGGAGGCCGCGCGGGCCGCCTGACCGTTCAGGTCGGCGCAAAGGATTTGGAGAACGTTGCGCTCATCGCCCCGGGCGGCTTCAACATTCCGGGAAAGATCTTCGTTGAAGGCCGAAGCGATCTGGATATGACGAGATTCCGGATTTTCCTGACACCTGACCCCAACGGCATGGGAATGCCGTTCGCGCAACGTTCGGTGCAGTCCGGGCTGCCCGATCCGAATGCCGTTTCGCCGGGAGGAACCTTCAATCTTCCGGAGGTCGGAGCAGGTGATTTCAAAATCAGCGTCCAGTATCCGGGCGTGACCACGTTCATGAAGTCCGCGAGCATCGGCAACGCGGATGTTGCGGTGGACGGTCTGCATCTCGAAAAACCTCTGGAAGGCGCGCTCGAGATCGTGATGAGTACCGAGACAGCGACCGTGCGAGGAAGCGCCGTCAACGACAACAACGACCCGGTGCCGAACGCGGCGATCGTGCTCGTTCCCGAGGGCCGGCTTCGCGCACGCAAGGATCTCTATCGTGTAGGCAGCAGCGATGCCTCGGGCCGCCTGACGCTAGCGAACGTTCCGCCCGGAGACTACAAAGTCTTCGCGTGGGAGGAAATCGAACGCGGCGCGTGGCTGGATCCGGTCTTCATTCGCGATTTCGAAGCGCGTGGAACCGTCGTGCATCTGGGCGCGGGCAGCACGGAAAGTATTCAGGTCACCGTCATCCGATCGAGGAGGCCGCAATGAATCTCATCCTTCTCTTAATGGGCGCACTGTTGGCGCAGACGGCGTCGATCGAGGGCCGCATTCTGCAGGCGCAGACGAATGAGCCCGTGCGCAAAGCGAATGTGGAACTGCGGGCTTTGGAGTCGGACACACTTCAGTACCTCGCCGTAACTCGCGATGACGGGCGATTTTCGTTTCAGAATGTGAAACCGGGCAAATATCGCATGCGCGCTTCGCGTCAGGGCTTTGTCACCATCGAGGACGGACAGCGCAAGGCAAACGGTCGCGGAAACCCCATCGATGTTCTGGCGGCCCAGGCAACGTCGGGCATGCTGCTTCGCATGACGCCGACCGGCGCGATTTCAGGCCGCGTCTATGACGCCGACGGACAGCCCGTGGTGAAGGCGACGGTGCAGGCATTGAAGCTCGGATACACGGACGGCAAACGCGCCCTGACCGTCATGCAAACGGCCCTGGCGAACGATCTTGGCGAGTATCGGCTCTTCTGGCTGCCGCCCGGACGTTACTACCTCGGGGCTGTCGTTCCGGATTGGAATATCGCGGGCGATAACATCACGCTCAACGGCGGCGCTCCCGGTTCGTCCGTTCAAGGCAGCCGATTCGGTGCCGCCATTCCGGACCCGGTTTCCGCCAGCCAATTGCCGCAAAATGTCACGGCAGACACCAACACTTATCTTCCTATCTATTTTCCGAATACGACCGATGAGGAGGCCGCCGGAGTTCTCGAAGTCGGCGCGGGTGCGACGCTCAGCGGAATGGACCTCCAGGTGAGACCCGTGCGCACGCGCATGCTTCGCGGCGTTGCGCTCGACGCTGAGACCGGCAAGCCGCCCGCAGCGACGCCGCAGTCGGCGCAGCTCGTCGTCTCACCGAGAGCGAATCGCGCCGGTCTCAGCCCGTTCGTCAACGCGCAGACGGGCGCTTTCGAGGCTACGGCGATGCATGCCGCAACCAATATCGCGGTGGTCGGCGGCCTGAAAGTGGGTCGAGTGGCAATCCCAATCGGTGAAACCGATATCGACGGACTCCAGGTGGTCATCTCCGCGGGTGTTCCCCTGCCTGGCGAAGTCAAAGTCGAAGGCGGCGCGACACTTCCGCTTCAAACTCTGCGGCTGTCTCTTCGTCTCGACCCCTCGACTCTCTTCGGTCCACAGCCTCCACCGGGCAGCGGCGTGCCTGCCGCGAATGGAAGCTTCACAATTCAGAACGTCACGTCAGGAGACTATCGCGTGCTCGTCACGCCACTCCTCAACGCAGGCACGCTCACGCCGGCCATCCCGGAACCGCTGAAGAAGGTCTATGTGAAGTCGATGCGTTACGGCGACGTCGACGTGTTGAACAACGTCCTTCAAATCCGCGGTAGGCCTGAAAATGCACTGCTCGTGGTTCTCGGAACGGACGCGAGCACGCTCTCCGGAACAGTCATCAATGCGGATCAGAAGCCGGCTCCGGAATCCACCGTCGCGCTCGTCCCGGCGAACCGAACGCGCTTCGACCTATTCCGCTCGGCGGCCACGGACGCTGCCGGCGCCTTCAAGCTGGAGCGCATCCCTCCGGGCGAATACAAAATGTTCGCTTGGGAAGACGTCGACACCGGCGCGTGGTTTGATCCGCAGTTCCTCAAGACGTTCGAGGACCGCGGCATTCTGGTGACGGTCAGCGGCGATAAAGAGTATCGCCTGCCCTTGATTCCAATGCCCTGAACGAACGTGTCGATCGCTTCGTCTGCGACCTTCGGCTGATGCGTCGCGTTCTATCCATAGAACTAGAGAAACAGGGCAATTACTTTGGGAAGCCCTGGTTGTTCGGAATCGTCATTCTCATTGCGCTCGTGCAGTTCCTGAACGTATGAGGCGATGTCCAGCGATGTTCTCAAGAACGGGGAGGTCCGTCTCTCCATCTTTCGAGGAGCAGACCTCATTCCTTGCTTGAAAAAACGGCGGTCTTCAACTCTTCAAACCAGTTGAGCACGATGTGGATTTGAGTTGCGGGTCGGGCGGCCTCGGCCGGCTGAACCATTAGAAAACGGCGGCCATCCGGAGAGACGTCATATGCGGACACGCCAGTGCCGCTAAACTGGTAGCGCCCCTCAAACAGCATCTTTGGAACTGCGACAGCGAAAGTCGAGCTTGTTTCCACACTCACCGCCATCATCTTGCCGCCACTTCGGTAGAACAGTTCCCGGCCATCCCGCGACCAGACAGGCTCACCCGCACCGTCAGCGGAGATTTTCCACTTGCCATCCAACTTCGGGAACGGTCGCACATAGATCTCGGCGCGACCAGACTCGTCGGATACATAGGCCAACCAGCGACCGTCCGGCGAGAGGTGTGGGTTGTATTCGCTGGCGCGAGTCTTCAGGAGTGGTTCAGCCTTGCGATCCGCTCCCAGCGTCCAGATATCCGATCCTGTGACCGGATCCGAATCCGCGAAGACAAAACTCTTTCCGTCCCGGGAGAAAGACCCGGGAGTCTGGAGGCCGTCGCTTGTGGTCAGGCGTTCCTCATCGCCGCTCGCGTCGGCGATCCGCTCGAAAAGGTTCCGCGAACCCGTCCGGGTTGCGCGATACACAATTCGTTTTCCGTCGGGAGTCCACACCGGCGCCTGGCTGCTGCCGCCGAAGGTCAACGGAGTCAGCGCCGCTCGTGCGAAGTCATAAATCGAGATACCGTATGCAGGTCCGGCAATGCTGACGGCCACCTGACGGCCATCCGGCGAGATCACCGGTTCCTCGTACCCCTGCGGCGACGCGGGTAACGGCTCGACGATTCCGCTCCGGCCGACCCAAACCAAACGGGACTCATACCACAGGGGAGTGCTTGGAACGTAAGCGAGCGTGCCGGAATTCGACACCGCATATTCGCCACCCTCGCTCGTATCCCGAACGCGCTCGACAAGTGTTACCGGAGGTCCACCGGTAATCTGCAGGCGATTCAGATCAAAGGGCACAACCATGAGGGTGTCCGGCCCCTGGCGGAAATAGACCAGATGACCGGATGCCACATAGAGTCCGGAACGCGCTCCCTGGACCAGGAGACGACGCTCGCCGGTAGCCAAGTTGAGCAATTGCAATTGATTCTCATCCCAGCCTGGTCCCGTCCACACGGTGAGCAGAAGCGCTTTTCCTCCGGGCAGGACCTGTGGCCAACGATGACTCACTTCTCCTTTTGCCCGGTTTACCGTTGTAACCGCCTGGGGCGTCCCGCCTGCGGCCAAGACTTTCCATATGGCTGAAGTGCTGAACGGCGCAAAATAGATCGTGTCATCCTCAGCCCAGCTTCCGCCTCTCCCATTCGGCACTTCACACAGCGTTTCCACAACGCCACCGGTTACGGGAACCTTCTTCAATTTGCCTTGGGCGAAGAATCCAACCCATTCTCCATTTGCCGAGAAAAAAGGATTCACCGCGCCGTCTGAGCCGGGCACGGCTTTCGCTTCCGGGTTGTCCATGTTCCGAAGATAGAGGAGCGGTGTCGCGTCTCGCCGCACGCCTGCATAAGCGAGAATCGCGCCGTTCGGGGACAACGCGGCAGGGGGACCCCCCCCACTCCGAAGTTCCTCACCGGGCTGCAGGGTCACGGTCAGACGAGAGATGTTAAAAGGACGAGCCGGACTGATGGGTCTGAGAGTCCAGACAGCAACGGCGGTGATGAGGATCGCGATCCCCGCAACTGCTGCTGCGATCGAAACGGGGACCGCTCGACGCACGACCGGCGCCTTTGCTTCGACTTGTGAAATGTCTTCAGCAACGCGCTTTAATTCGCGACACAGGTCGCGCGCCGACTGCCAGCGATCTTCGGGATCCTTTGCCAGGCAGGTCGCAATGGCCCGATCCAGCGCATCGGGAGCCACAGTCTGCAATGACGAAACCGGTTTCGGGGCGTCTTTCAGAATCGCGCTCATCAGACTCACGACACTTTTCCCGTCAAACGCCTTCTGTCCGGTCACCATCTCGTGCAGCACGGCGCCGAAAGCGAAAATATCCGTTCGCGAATCCGCCTCAATTCCCTCCAACTGCTCTGGCGCCATATAATGCAGGCTGCCGATGATTGCTCCTTCCGCCGTCAAATCCGCCTTCGTGGCCGCTTCCGAAAAAGTCGACACATTTGGGGTGGACCGCAGCTTGGCTAATCCGAAATCCAACAACTTCACGCCACTCTTGGTCAGCATTATGTTGCCGGGCTTGATATCCCGATGAGTTACCCCGTTCCGGTGGGCCTTGTCCAGCGCGTCCGCAATTTCGACAGCGCACTTCAACGCTCCGTCCAGCGGCAGCGGCCCGCGCTCCAAACGCCGCGCCACCGTCTGCCCTTCTAGAAACTCCATCACCAGGAAGTCGCTGTTCTCGTGGCGGCCAACGTCGTAAACGACACAGATGTGAGGATGATTCAGACCGGCAATCGTCTGCGCCTCGCGTTCGAACCGCGCGCGCGCTTCTGGCGCATCGGAGACGTGATCGAGCAATACCTTTATTGCAACCGTGCGGTTGAGACGAGGATCACGAGCCTTGTAGACCTCGCCCATACCGCCAGCGCCAATGCCCTCGATGATCTCGTAGTGACCCAGACGTGTACCGGCAGTTAGCGACAAGCTCTCTCCGTATGCGGACCACGTCATTATATAGGTGCTCCGTAACTACGGCGAAACTGTCGTCGTCTATATCAAAGGCGTGGAGCAATTCAAGAGTCGGAAAAACCCGACGTTCTTTCCGTCTCCAAGTGCGTCTTCAGTTGGCGCTGCTGCCCGCAGGACTGGCAACGAAGACGGAGAAAGCCACGGGCCAGAATTCCACAGTCGAGGAAGGAACGGAATTCCCGCTCGATTAATGTGGAAGTGGCCGGTCACGCTCCCGTTGCCTGGCGAGGAAAGGTTCGAGTTCCGATTTCTTTGATAGTCTGCATACTATTCGGTATCATTGGCCAGCTTTCGGAAACCACACAACACAACCCAACACAACTGGCAGCAGTATCGCCTTCGCAGGAGGTATCCATTGGGAAATCAACGCATGGGATTCCGGCCGTCTCATTTCTTTGTTTGTCGTTCCGCATGAAGTCATGGAAATCGCTCGCCGTGCTCATGGTTCTAGCTCTCGTCACCGCCTGTGCCTCATCGACACCTCCCGCCACCAATCCGACTGCCGAAACCGCAGTCCCTGCGCGCGGTCCACTAGAGGGCGTGTGGCAACTGACTGAGGCGGTTGTTACGGGCGCCAATCCGAGAACAACGACCCAACCAGGTCTAGTGATTTTCGCCAAGACGCATTACAGCTTTGTGCGAGTACCCAGCAGCGGGCCTCGGGCGCTATTCAAGACCGAGGATCCTACCAACGAGGAGAAAATTGCAGCCTACGATTCCATGAACGCGAATACGGGGACTTATGAAGCGCGTGGAACCACATTGACGCTTCGACCGGTCATTGCAAGAAATCCAAACTTCGCAGCCGGGGGTTCCCAGACGTATCAATTTCAGATTGATGGAAACACGTTGACGCTGACAAACAAAACCACGGACCTCAATCTACGAATCGGTGACGCAATAGTCACGGCAAGCCCACCTGTCGACGAAACTAGACTTAGGCTGACCAGAGTTGAATGAACGGGTTCTCGTTTTGCGAAATTGAGCCCGAAATGCATCCGGGCTTTTTTGATTGCCATTTGGGTGCACCGGGGACACTGAACAGAATTTGTTCATCCGTACTGACGGGGGATGGAACGCACGGCCTCTCGCTAGAAGAGGTCGAACCGACCATGGCCAGTTTGCGTTAGTTAACTGATCGGCTTCTGGGAATTGCTGGTGAGGTCGTTGCCCAATGGTTCTCGACCCACTAAAATCACTTGCCCGAGTAGCCGACTTACCAGGTAGTGCTAACGCATTAGCCATGCCTCACGCAAAAGCGGAATGGCCATTAGGCAACAGGCGGGCAACGGTCCATCCTCTGGCTAGGCGGTTGCGGTTACCGCCGATCACTGGGGCCGTAATGACTCGATCGAAACTGGATCGCAGTTTGATGCCCCAACGGCGAGCTTCCTTGGTGACGATGTACAGCGACTCCATGCTGGCGATGATTGTTCCGTCCTTGCGGTAACGGGTAAGTTCGGTGTCTATGTGGACCTTGGAATCGGAGATGCGGATGATTCGACGCCGAGTCCAAGAAGTGTGATCCCAGCCCGACTCTCGCAGTGTCTTGTAGGTGCCATTCATCCACTCTTTCTATTTCTGTGCCAGGCGCGCTCCATACAGACATCTGATCGTTGGCGAGTCGAAAGTGTGGAAAGTGGTAGGTGCGCTTCGGCCCCGGCGTCCTGTCGATTGAAAGCAGCGACGAAAGCGTGCAGAACTGACATGGCTTCCTGTTCAACCTGAATCCGATCAAAGGGTGCCTGTGAACCAGCGGCCAGAGGTGAGGCTAAAACCAACAGCACAAGAGCAGCGTTCAGCCTCGTAACTTTTCCTCTAGTTCCCGAATTAAATAACAGTTTCCTGCAGTCAAACTCGATCCACAGTTATGTGGCACGAATCTGTGTGCCAGGCGATCGGCCAGACGGCATACCGTCTCCCGCCCGGTTCGTTCAGCGGATGGATAGCTGCGTATCCTTCGCGGTAATGCGCCTCATGTCATTTGCGCGCGCAGGCCAGGTGAGCGGCTGCCCGCCCTCGAATGAGCTTTCGGACGTCACGATCCGGGCCCCTGGGTCACTTTGGATTCTTCCGAGAAGCCACTTGCCGTTGTCGCGCGAGGAGGTGACTATGGCGCGGTTTGAGGCGGCTTCCGATGATGCGTCGCCTGTTCGTACGCATAAGCGATCTTCAAGATCGTGCCTTCATCATATGGCCGTCCCATAAAAGTGATTCCAGCGGGAAGATTATCCGTTGTGAATCCCGCAGGAACGGTGACAACCGGAACGAAGACGAGAAACGTGTTGAGATGGTTTGCGCCTTTCGTGTTCACAAACGGCGGGTTTACGCCGTCTTTGATCGGCGTCGGCTGATGTTCCACCGACTTGTACACGAGGGCCTCGAGGTTATTGTCGGCCATGATTTTCATGACGTTCGTCATGAGTTCGTCCTGCGCAATGAGAGATGCGTAGTGTCTGGTTGCATCCGACGTCCGGCGGAGACGATTCTGCCCGTACGGATGCACTTTGACGAAGTCCGGGGCCCGCAACAAGTCGTCAAGATTCTTGAATGGAGGGTTGGCGCTGCGGCCGAAATAGTTCTTAAATGAATCCTGCATCTCAGTGGGGCCGGCGATCCGCCTCGCCATCAATTCATTCAGCCTGGGAATGGTGATAGGGTCCGTTAACGATGCTCCAGCCGCTTTCAATTCGGAAATCGTTCTGTCGAAGACAGTTGTTATCTTTGCGAAGTCCTCCGACATCGGTTCGGACCCGAGACCCATGGATTCGCGTAGAACACCGATGCGCGCGCCTTTCAAGCCGTTCTTGTCCAGTAACTTGGTATACGTATCTGGGGAGTGACCGACGCCCCTGGCTGTGAGCGGATCTTCAGCGTCGTAGCCAACCATCACATCAAGGAGTCTAGCCAGATCCGTTACCGTACGCGCCATCGGCCCCAGCGAACCGACCACACTGGGCCAGCCATCAAACATTCCGGTCCGGCTGACAAGGCCCGCTGTCGGTCTCATGCCCACGATGGAATTCCAAGCTGCCGGACGGCGAATTGACGCCAGTCCTTCTTCGGCGACGGCCACTGTCGCGAAATTGGCTGCGATACTCGCAGCGGTTCCACCCGACGAGCCGCCCACCGTTCGTTCCACATCGTAAGGGTTGCGTGTAGAACCGAACAACGAGCCGTACGTATCTCCCCCTCCTAGTTCGCCGAGCGTTGTTTTACCCAAAACGATCGCGCCCGCTTTCCTGAGTTTGTCGGCAACAAAAGAGTCTTTGTCCGGGTAATAGTCCTTGAGCAAAATTGATCCCAGCGTCGTGGGCATTCCTTTTGTGTCCAGTTGATCCTTGATGAGGACCGGAATGCCATGAAGCGGACCTGTAAGTCCTGAAGTTTTGAAAGCAGCGTCAAGCCGGTCCGCATCCTGCAAAGCATTTGGGTTGAGCGTCAAGATGGAATTGATCGACGGGCCTTTCTTGTCGTACGTATCGATACGATTCAAATAAAGCTGCACGAGCTGGCGAGAGGTGAGCCGCCCTGCCTTGTAAGCGTTATGAATGTTTTCAATGGTCGCTTCCTGAAGGCGGAACGATTCAACCTGAGTCTGCGCCGGCGCGATTGTCGCCAGAGCGATTAGACCAATAGCTAAGTAACGGCCCATGTGCGTCTCCTCGAGTCGTGCGGGACATCGTAGATTCGTTACTTGAAGATCGCGAGAAAAAACGCGCGGACCATTTCCGCGGGCGACCTGTTTTGCCGATGCTTGGAATCGCGAAAGCGGCCGTCAGGCCGATCGAACGTTCCGTGAATGTCAAATTGGCGAGTAACCGCCATCCCGGAACAGTGATCGATTCGGCCTCGCTGGCGAATTAAGGTCGGCAAAATATCCCGACGGGCCGCGCGGCAAAGGGGAGCGCCGCAAGTTCACGAGCGAGCACATTAATAAGCTTCGGGCTAGCGCATAGATCTTTCAAACGGGGTACTGCAAGTATGGGGAGCCGTTCACGACGTTCTGGAAGTGTCGCATAAAGTGTTTTCTTAAGGTTTTTCGGGGTAGCGAACGATTTTCTCTCTCTGGGGAGGCCGGCTGCTGCAATTCTTCTCGCAGGTTCTTTTCGGCGACAGCGACAAATAAACAAGCCTACAATGCGCAGCGTTTAGCAATCGTTCCGGCCCTGCCTCAACCATCAACTGGACGAGTAACCGCCTTACCGGAAGCTGGGCGCGGTTTCGCTTCACAAAGCCACGCCCCAACTATTGATTCATTTTGTGCCTCCAATTCCAATTAAGATCAGTCTTGGATTTGTCTGAAATGCTTCCATATTTCAGCTTGTCTCCGCGCATGTTAGCGTTTCGTCACGCATGAGGATCCTTGTGACAGGAAGTGCCGGACATCTTGGCGAGGCACTGATGCGAACGCTGCCAGGAACGGGCCACGAGGCGCTTGGAATTGACATCAAGGCTTCGCCGTTCACGCACGAAGTCGGAACGATCGCGGATCGCGACTTCGTCGGAAGAGTAATGCGCGGAGTGGACGCCGTGTTGCATACGGCGACGCTGCACAAACCGCACATCGCCACGCACTCGCGTCAGGATTTCGTGGACACCAACATCACGGGCACGCTCAATCTGCTGGAGGAAGCCGTGGAGGCGGGCGTCGGCTCCTTCATTTTCACCAGCACCACGAGTGTGTTCGGCCGGGCATTGACTCCGCCGCCGGGAACGCCGGCAGCGTGGATTACCGAGGCTGTCGTTCCGCTGCCGAAAAACATCTACGGAATCACGAAGGTCGCGGCCGAGAATTTTTGCGAGTTATTCCACCGGGCGATGGGGCTGTCGTGCCTGATCCTGAGGACGTCGCGTTTCTTTCCTGAGCCGGACGACCGGAAGGAGACGCGGGAAGCTTACGAGGATGCCAACGTCAAGCTGAACGAGTTCCTTTACCGGCGCGTGGACACGGAGGATGTCGTCAGCGCGCATCTTCTCGCTCTCGATAAAGCGCGCGCCATCGGATTCGGCCGATACATCATCAGCGCAACCACGCCGTTTACTCGCGACGATTTGCAGGAGTTGCGCAGGGATGCGGTGGCAGTGGTACAGCGGCGTGTCCCCGCTTACGAAGCGGTGTATGCGCGGCGTGGTTGGCGGATGTTTCCGGAGATCGAACGCGTGTACGTCAACGAACGGGCGCGCAAGGAACTCGGCTGGAAGCCAAAGTATGATTTTGCGCACGTCGTCGAACTGGCAGGCGTCGGAAAGGATCCGCGGAGTGCGCTGGCCCGAACGATCGGGGCGAAGGGCTACCATAAGCAGACGTTTGCGGAGGGTCCGTATCCGGTGGAGTGAAAGGATGATTTCTTGCAAGGCGGCACTTGGTTGCGTATAATACCACTTGGTTATGCAACCATATGGTTATGCGAACAACGTCTAATCAACTCAATGCCACTTTTGCAGCGCTCGCCGATCCTACGCGGCGGGCTATTCTTGCCCGCCTGGCAACGGGTGAAGCGACGGTGAACGAGCTCGCAGAGCCGTTCGCCATGACGCAACCGGCGATCTCGAAACACCTTAAAGTACTGGAGCGGGCCGGCCTCATTTCCAGAGATCGGGACGCGCAACGGCGGCCAAGCCGGCTACAACCACGGCGACTGGCGGAAGCCAGCGACTGGCTCGACCAATATCGCCAGTTCTGGGAGGCGTCGTTTGCCCGCCTGGATACGGTGCTCGAAGAGTTAAAACCCAGGAAACGAAAACGCGAGAAGCCTTCTCGCTGAGGTGCCACTATGTTGTTCTATCCTGAAAGTTTCAAAGTATCCACACCGACAGACCGCGAGATTCTGGTGGTGCGCGATTTCAACGCCCCACGCGAACTGGTCTTCGATGCCTTCACCAAACCGTAATTGGTCCGGCGCTTGCTTCTCGGCCCGGACGGCTTGACCATGCCCGTTTGCGAGATCGACCTCAGAGTCGGCGGTCTGTACCGCTATGTCTGGCGCAAGGAATCTACCAACACGGAGATGGGAATGGGCGGAGTCTTCCGCGAAGTGGTTCGCCCGGAAAAACTGGTCGCCACGGAAAAGTTCGACGACGCCTGGTATCCGGGTGAGGCCCTGGACACCACGGTGTTTGAGGCACGGGGAGGAATCACGAGTGTCCAACTGACCGTGCTGTTCGAGTCGAAGGAAGCTCGCGATACGGCAACCCGGTCCGGCATGGAACATGGAATGGAGACGGGCTACAGCCGGCTTGAGCAGGTGCTGGCGTCGCAACTCTGAAAGGGCGAGGTCCGGGCAAAGACCGCCGGAGCCTCGCACCGTGGGCTTATCGATTCCGATCCTGATTGTCGTGTTTTTGGCGGTAGATGTGTCGGTTGGCCTGATTCAGTTCGCGCTGTAGACGGGCACGCTCGCGCGCTTCCAGATCGCCGTCGCGAACCGCTCGTCGTTCCATGACGCGAATTTGGGCTTGCTCACGCTGGAGCCGCGCGGCTTCAAGACGTGTGAGTTCCCCGCTGCGAACTCCCTCGCGAATTCGGTCATGCTGCCGGTGCTGCCGCTGGTTAACATTAGGCCGCCGCGCCTGGGCAAATAAGTCCATCGAGGCGCATCCTAAAAAAAGAATCGCTCCACATAAATAGGTCGTGAATCTTCCTTTCATTCAATACCTCCAAGAATCATTCTTGAGCGCGCTCTGAATGGATAGACAGAGAGCCTGAAAAAAGGCTTAATTTCTTATGCAAGTTGCAGAGTCCATTGGGGTGCCGATCGTCAGGCTGGTTCCTTACCAGGCGTCGTTCCTCGAGTCTTTTGTTCAGTGGCGCGGTCAAGCCGCGTCCGTTCGGCACAATCCTCTCGAAGCGAAAACGACGAAAGACATCTCGCGAATGCTGGAGTCCGAAGGGGCCGACATATCGGATCTCCGGAAATACGCGAGTTACCGTTGGTTTGTTGAATTCGATGGTGTGGTGGTTGGCAGTGTTTCTCTGAAAAACATCAACCATGTGATGAGCTACGCGGAAATCGGTTATGGACTTGGCGAGGCTTATCATGGCCGCGGCATAGCAACCGCGGCCGTCCGCATGCTTGTGCAAAAGGCCTTTGCCGAGCCGCCCCTGCGCAAGCTGCTGGCTTATGTCCACGACAGGAATGTCGCATCATGCCGAGTGTTACAGAAACTCGGCTTCACGCAGGAAGGAATGCTCCGGGAACACTACATCATCGATGGAGTGCCCGAGAATGAGCTACTCTTTGGCTTACTTCGACGCGAATGGCAACATCGAGACAGCATGCTTGTGCGCGTGGTGGCGGCTATCATTGAAGAATCCGGACGGATCCTCATTACTCAGAGGCCGGGCAATGTACATCTGGCTGGGTTATGGGAATTTCCGGGCGGCAAGGTCGAGGCCAATGAGTCGTTAAAGTCAGCGTTGGTGCGGGAGATCGAAGAGGAAATTGGAGTGAAGATCGTCGTCCTGGACGAATACTTCCAGATCGAGCATCACTATCCCGAACGCTCCGTCCAGCTTCATTTCTTCAATTGCAAGATAGTGTCGGGCGAACCCCAGCCTTTGGAAGCGGCGGATCTGCGATGGGTTTCGCCAGAAGAGTTGGATCAGTACAACTTCCCGGAAGCGGATCGCGAGCTTATCTCACGTCTGCGGCAACGGGGACGCCCTTAGCACGTTCGACGACCCGTTCATCTGCAGCGATCTTCCCGTCGCGGATGCTAATGATGCGGTGGGCGTAGGCGGCGATATCGCGCTCGTGGGTCACGAGGATGATGGTGTTGCCTTCCGAATGAAGCTTGTCGAAAAGCTTCATGATTTCGATTCCGGTCTGCGAGTCGAGGTTTCCTGTCGGTTCGTCCGCCAGAATAATCGACGGATTGTTCACCAGAGCGCGCGCGATCGCCACACGCTGGCGCTGGCCTCCCGAGAGTTCATTCGGCTTGTGGTGCATGCGATCGGTGAGTTCGACCAGCGCGAGCGCCTTTTTTGCCCGATCGGCGCGATCGCGGGTGGGGATTCCGCTATAGATGAGCGGCAGCTCGACATTGTGCAGGGCGGTGGCGCGAGGCAGCAGATTGAACGTCTGGAAGACAAATCCGATCTCTTTGTTCCGGATGTGCGCCAATTCGTCGTCGTCCATTTGGCTGACGAGTTTTCCGTTCAACCAATACTGGCCTCTGGTCGGCGTGTCGAGACAACCGATCAGGTTCATCAAAGTGGACTTGCCGGAACCTGACGGACCCATGATCGCGACGTATTCATTCCGCCGGATCTCAAACGTCACACCTTGCAGGGCATGCACGGCGTTGCTGCCCATCTCGTAGGTTCGCCAGAGATCTTCAGTGCGAATAAGTGAGTCGGTAACCGTACTCACGGCAGTGGCTTCTCGACCTTCGTCCTGGCGTTGTCCTGCAGTGTACGCAGTATCTGGAAAGTGCCGGTGACGATCTCGTCGTTCTCCATAAGGCCGTCCAGAATCTCGACGTCTGTCGATCCCACGATACCCGTTTTGATGCGCCGGAACGTTGCCACACCGTTCGTCAGGATGAACACGCCTTCCTGTTACACTTTCTTCTTTTTCCCGTCAGTGGTCGTGGCCGTTGATATTGGCGTTGCTGTTGGTGTCGCGGTCGCTGTGGGAGTTGTCGTTGCAAGTTTACCATCGGCGTCGAACTCACGCACAGTGATCGCCTGAATCGGAACCGTGACGGCTTGCTTGCGGGTCGCGGTAACGATCGTCGCGGTGCATGAAAGGCCGGGACGCAACTCCTCCGGAGGATTGTCCAAAGTGATGACGACCTTAAAGTCCTTCGCTTCCTGAGAGGTGGTCGTCGTACTGGAGATTCCGCCCGAGCGCGAAAGTGCGCTGTTGCCGATTTCGGAAACGTGGCCGGGCAGAAGACGATCGCCCAGGGCATCGACCTTGATGCTTGCTTCCTGGCCAATACGGAGATTAACGATGTCGGTCTCGTCGACCTTCACTTCAGCGGTGATGACGGACTTGTCTGCGATTGTCATCAATGTCGTGCCCGGAGAGTTCTGCACACCAACAATCGCGATTTCACCGACGTTCACCGGGAGGTACGTGATGATGCCGTCGAGTGGCGCTCGAATCGTGGTCTTGCTGTATTGATCGCGCGCGCGAGTAAGCGAGGCGCGTTGTTGGTTGATTCGCAGGGCAAGTCCATCCTTTTGTTTCATCACCTGAGCGGATTGAGCCTCGGTCTGAGCCAGCCGGGCTTTCGCGGAGTTGACGGAAGCAGCTGCAATATCGACGCTGGATCTGGTCTGCTCGAATTGCTCACGGGAGATCAGGCCCTCTTTGCTCATGTTTTCAGCTCGATCAAGATTCAGTTTGGAGCGATTGTAGTCCGCCTCGGCACGAGTGACTTCCGCGCGAGCCGAATTGATGGAGGCTTCGGATGAACGGAAGGATGCGGTCATGCCTTCCAACTCAGCGAGTGCGGCATCGAGACTTGCCTGAGCGGATGTGACATCGGATTCGCTCTGGACGGATTCGAGACGGATGAGCAGGTCGCCCTCCTTCACTTGATCGCCTTCCTTCACAGGCATGTTTACGATGCGACCCATCATGTTCGAGCTGATGTTGACGTACTTCTTTGGCTTGATCTCGCCATTGGCCGTCACCGTCTGCGACAGATCCTGACGCACGACTTTGCCCGACTGAACCGCAATCACACCGCGGTTCCGGGACACCAGGCTATAACCCACCATCGATCCGATCGTCACGATCAGTATTATTGCAACGATCACTTTCTTCTTCGTAGTCATCTCGACCTCATACGTATTAAGCAGCGATCCGGTTTCAAAAAGTTCTAAATTTTACCATGCGGATGCGCTCAACGGAACGCGTCCCAGTCCATTGAACGTTACCGGGAGCGAGAAATTTCATGGAGATCCGCGATTTTTGCTTTGTATTTTCAGGTAACATGACTTAAAAATATTTTAACGAAAAGCTTGCCCGGAAGAGGTGAGCAATAGTCGTAAAGAGAAGAGGATCGGAGGTGAATTAAATGCCTACAAAGAAGAAGTCTCCAGCAAAGAAGAAGGCCGCGACGAAGAAAAAGAAGTAAGTCGCCAGGCCCGTGAAACGAAGCCCCGCAATTCGCGGGGCTTTTTTGTTTTAGGATGAATTCGGGGTCAGGCACGTCAAGCTGATAAAACAAGTGCCAGACCCCGAATTCTTTTTGTTTTCAGTGAATGGTTTCGGTCTTCTTTTTGACGTAGTCCATCAGGATGTATTGGCCCAGGTTTAGCGTCGTGGCGAAGTACGCCTTGCCGCGGCAAATCTCGGTCACCTTCTTCACAAAGTCCACCAGGTAGTAGTCACTCGCGAGCATGAAGGTGTTGATCAGGATCCCTGCCTTCCGGCAGGTCGCCACTTCCTTGAAGGTTTCTTCCAGAATCATCGGGTCCAGGCCGAAGGCGTTCTTGTAGACGCGCCCGTTTGGAAGGGTGATAGCCGACGGTTTTCCGTCCGTGATCATAATGATCTGCCGCATGTCCTTTTTATCGGACATCAGCAGCCGGCGAGCCAGACGAAGACCTTCACAGGTGTTTGTGTGATACGGACCAACCACCACCCGGGCGAGTTGCTTCAGAGGGATTTCCTCGGCGGAGTCATGAAAGAGAACGAGGCGCAGCGAGTCGCCGGGATACTGACTTCGAATCAGATGGGCCAGAGCGAGAGCGACGCGTTTTGCCGGAGTGAACCGGTCTTCGCCGTAAAGAATCATGCTGTGGCTCGTATCCAGCAACAACACTGTGGAACACGAACTTTCATACTCCGAGCGGTTCACCATCACATCGCTATGCTCGAGGTTGATTGGAACGCGAAGGCCTTCGCGTCCGATCGCATTCAGCAGGGTGGCGCTGATGTCGATGTTGAGCGTGTCTCCAAACTCGTACTCTTTGGGCGCTTGATATGCTTCGACGCCTGTCGCGAAGTGGACGGTCTCATGGCGACCGAAGCTGCTTCGGCCGAGCGAACCCAGAAGGTGCCGCAAGAGGCGGAAGCCGAGAAAGTCGATCGATTTGTCGGTCAGTTCGAACCGTGCGTTTCCCGAAGGACCGCTCTCCTGGCCTTCACCGCTTTGGTTGTCCCCATCCGGATTCTGAGCCTGCATCCAGCCTTCTTCGATCATTCGCTGAATGAGCTGATTCACGAGATCGTCCAACTCTTTCGCGTCACCACTGGTGCGATCCGTCAGCCATTGCTGATACAGCTCTTCGGGAATGCGCTCGAGCTCGACGAGCTTCTCGATGATGGCCTGCTTCAGCGCATCGAGATTGCGGGAGTCCCGCATGTTCTGATAGCCGTACTCGAAACCGCTCTGAAGGAAATACTCGGAAAGCTCGTCGAGCAACTCCTCGAGGCTAAGGCCGTCAAGCGGCGACGGGATCCATTTTGTGTACTTCGTGAACGCCATGTCAGTTCAACGGCTTCTTGTGACGGTTTCGTTCTGCGCCGTAGTCGCGGTAGAGGTCCTGGGCCGGCGCCCGGCGCTCCGCAGCCCCGAAACCGCGGTCCTCGGATCGGCTGAGTTTATCGACGGAATGCAGTCCTTCGAGGATCATCTCTCCTGCAGCGGCACGCAGTCCGGCCGGACTATCGAACGTGACTCCAAGAGGCAGCGTCTTCTCGAGAAGCCCTTGTACCTGATCCATAGAGCGGACGAGGCCTTCGGACGCATCCGAGTCCGAGAATTTCAGGTAACCACCCATTTCAAACCATTCGATCACCTGCTTGAAATCCGTGGTGGGAAAGTACTGACGGAAAACCATCTGAACGGACTGTCGAATCAAATCGCGCGCGACGGTTTCCGCACCCTTCAATTCGCC
>Ga0137423_1000136_pt1 | contig 24276 bp, 30 predicted proteins | sample EasRivERMZT600_2_FD_102326 | JGI IMG/M metagenome (GOLD analysis project Ga0137423, IMG submission 102326) | Soil microbial communities from meander-bound floodplain in the East River, Colorado, USA - East River MetaG ERMZT600_2 | ecosystem: Environmental > Terrestrial > Soil > Floodplain ...
GTGTCGAGTGGCCGCAGATCGGAATACTTCGTGAACGCAAGCGCTTCATTTGGAAGGCCCGTTACTTCGTGAATCTCGAAGGTCACGAACACGAATTTCCAACTCTGAAAGACGCTTTCGTTTGGCTGATGCAGGCCACAGGGAGGGTTGATGAAATCTCGAAGCACTGAGATAGGCAAAGGCGAACCGAAGCGCTGGTCGTACTCGGCATGGTCTTCCTATGACCAGTGCAACTTCAAATACTATCTGGGCTACATTGCTAAGGCCAAGCAGGCGAAGAACTGGGCGATGGAACGCGGCAGCGAAATCCACAAGATGGCCGAGTACTTCCTCAAAGGCGAGATACACGGTGTACCGAAGAAGCTGAAGAAGCTGACGACAGAGTTCAAGGGATTGCAGAAGGCCAAGCCCATCGTCGAGAAGTTTTGGAATGCCGACAAGAAATTCCGCGAAGTCGGCGACTACAAAGGATGGGTCGTTCTGAAAGCTGATGCAGCCTTGCCACCAAAGAAGCAAGCAGCGCTAGTCATCGATCATAAGTCTGGCAAGGCATGGCCTGATCACATCAAGCAGGCCGAACTATCCGCGGTGGTAACAAAGGGCCGCTACCCGGAAACGGATGGCGTCGATATAGAATTCTGGTACATCGATCAGGGCGAGGTTGTGAGTTGGCACTTCAACGACCGCATTCTGGTACCACTGAAAGAGGTGTGGACCGAGCGCGGAGAACAGTTGATGAGCACGCGCAAGTTCCTACCGATGCCAAGCCAGAAATGTCAGTGGTGCCCATTCCGTTCCGATAAGGGCGGGCCATGCAAGGCATGGAAGAAGGTTCTATGAGCAGGGCTGGACGCAAGCCAGAGAAAATTGCTGAACGCAAATTCGTCAAGCTCGTTGAAAACAAGTATCGAGGACAGGCCATCAAGCTACAGACTGCCGGACCCTATGGAACTACTGGCCGCAATGATCGTCTTGTACTGGTACCCGGCCCGGTCATCGTGCTGATGGAGTTCAAGCGAGAAGGCGAAGAGCCCACCAACATCCAGAAGTTTCGGCACAAGCAGTTTCGACGGATGGGAGTTCCAGTGCATGTCGCATTCAGTTGTGAGGAAGCCGAGTGGTACCTTCAAGCGGCGATTCAAGCCCAAGCGGTACCAGTACGCCAGCGTAAAGTTCGGCGTAAGTAGACCAGCAGCCGGATTCTTCCTCGCGCCCGGACTGGGCAAGACCATCATCATCCTTATGATCTTCAAGATCTTGAAGGCTCTGGGGCTGGTGGACGAACTTCTAGTGATAGCCAAGCGACGCATCTGTTACGAGGTCTGGCCCAAGGAAATTCGCAAGTGGGACCGGACGTGTCACTTCAGTTACGCCATTGTCCACGGTCGCCACAAAGAGGAAGCCCTGTGGGCGAAGTGCGACATCCGCATCATGAACTACGACTCGATGGACTGGTTCAAGCGGCAGAGAAAGTGGTTCCGTCGTGGCAAGCGTGTGATGCTAGCCTGTGATGAAAGCAGCAAGCTGCGACACACTCGCACGCTGCGCTTCAGATCACTGAAGAAGGTGCTGCCGCACTTCGTACGCCGCTACATCGCCACAGGCTCACCCGCACCTAACGGGCTGATGGGAATCTTCGGGCAGATCTACGTGCTGGACTTCGGCGATCGGCTAGGCCAGTACATCACTCATTTCCGCAATAAATACTTCACTCCATCTGGATACATGGGGTACAAGTGGAAATTGATGAAGGGCGCCGACAAGAAGATCTTCGAGCGCATAAAGCCTCTGGTCATTCGCTACGGCAATGACGAGTTAGATCTGCCGCCGCTGACACCACTATTCAGGAAGGTGAAGCTGCCGCCAAAAGCGCGTGAGATCTACGACGAGATGGAGCGCGAGTTCATAGTACGACTAGAGAACGACGACATCGTAGCGGCGAATGCTGCTGTCGCCAGCACCAAGTTACGACAGATGGCCAATGGAGGCGTATTCTACAATGAACGATCTAAAGGGTACCGACTCATTCACGATGCGAAGGTTGAGAACCTTGTTGACCTACTCGAAGAGCTCAATGGAGAACCTGCGCTAGTTGCCTACGAATACAAGCACGACATTGAACGAATCAAGAAGTACCTCAAAAAGCATGCGCCACAATTCAAAGACGCACCTTTCGTCGGTGGGCATACCAAGGACAAAGAACTGAGGAAGCTGTTACGTAAATGGGACAAGGGTGAGATCCCGGTGATGTTCGGCAACCCCGCCAGCATTGCGCACGGCTTGAATCTGCAAGGCAAGGGCGGTATCGTAATCTTCTTTTCGCTAACTTGGAATCTGGAAGATTACGAGCAGTTCATTCAGCGTGTCTGGCGTCAGGGCCAGAAGCGCAGGGTCTTGGTCTATCACATCGTCGCCAAGAATACGGTCGATGATGCTATCCTGTTGGCGCTAGCCAGCAAGGATCGAACACAGAAAGCATTACTCAACGCAATGGAGCACCACTATGGAGTTCACACCCACCACCGACGAAGAGCTGAAAGACATTCGGCGACGCGCGAGAAAGCGGGGAGACGCCAAGCACGCCGCGAAAGAAGAACGCAAAAATGGTCGCGGCGAAAAGAAGCTGCGGCTTAAGGGCGATGCTCTTCGTTATGCGCTCGAGAAACAGCAGGACTTCCATGTCTATGGCCGTCACCTATTCGAGCGCTTCATCGAGTTCGTCAAGGAGAACGAAGGGCCGAAGCCTCGGTACCATTCGTATCTCAAGCGCGATGCGGCAGATGGCAAGTTCTGCTTTGACATACAGTCGGCGCTATCCCGCATGGCGTGGCAGCAGCTCAGCAACTTGATCCACGTAGCGGTCACAAGTGGCGAACGACCCATCGGTATCGCCACCCGCAACTGGTCGGAAGCATTCCACTTCGCCCTTCACTGCCTGCACTTGGCGCTGAAGGTGAGGGAGAAGAAGGGCGCATTCAAGCTGACGGACTTGGATGTGTTGGATGATTGGCCCGTCGATGAACGCAAACGTCCCACGAAGGAGGACAGAAAGATGTCGAACAAAGAACTCGAGGCCCTCGAAGCCAAGAAGGATGAGGACGAAGACGAGGACGATGAAAGCGAGGATGAGGGTAGCGAGGACGAGGACGAGGAGGACGAGGACGAGGAAGACGAAAAGCCCAAGAAACGGAAGGGCAAGGGCTTCGGCAAGTCCAAACCGAAAGCTCGTGACGACGAGGACGAAGAGGAAGATGAGGAGGAAGAGAAAGTGAGCAAGCGCAAGTCGAAGGAAAAGGGCGGAAAGGAGAAGACCAGCAAGAAGGTCGACTTGAGCGACAGCTCAGTCATCTCCCGCATCGGCACCCGTGATAAAGGCGGCAAGAAGACAACGTTCCTCGAAATGATTCCCAAGAAGGGGATCAAGTACAAGGAGCTGGCTGCCAAGGCGAAGGACGGAGGTATTCCGTCAGGCAAGGTGAAGCCGTGGCTGAAGGCTTTCATCAAGTACGAGTACATCAAGGTCTCGTAATCGCCATCAATTGAACGGCGGTGGCCCGTGCTGCCGCCGTTCCTTTTCGGGAGCCTCCATGAAGCGCAAAATAATGATTGAAGTAGAAATCGACATACCAGAAGGAGCGACGCACTTTGTTGGGAATCTTACAGATGATCCAACATGGTACAAGTATGTGATAAACTCCACTGGCGTGATCAGAGCTTGGTACTTCTATTATCCAGTACGACAGACGTGGTTGTACGACAGCGAGTATGCGCCTAACTTTCTTAAGGAGGCCCCGTGAAGTACAAGACTAACCTCCTCGATACGTTCTTCTACTGGATCAACGAACGCCAGCGAATTTACGTAGCCAAGGAAATCGACAAGAAGCCATGGCCATGGACTAAGGACAAGATCCTTAAGACCTACAAGTTCACGAACGTATTCCGCCAACTTGACTTTGTCACGCGACAGTGGGAAAAACGTTTCGTTAACCTGCTAGGGCGCGGTAAGAAGATGAGCGACGGCGATCTGCTGTTCCACTGCTCGATGTTCCGTCTATTCAACTGGCCCGCCACTTACGATGCGCTGTACTACGGTATCGCGGGCTGGCACAAGAAAGCGGCAATGCGTCTCCTAACGGAACGAATGAATGCCGGCGATCAGATCTTTACTGGAGCCTACATCATCCCCAATGCTGGCCGTGAAGATCCAAAGATTCAAGTGATCTGCGAAGCGCTGGACTACTTGCGCCAGCATCGTGATCAGTTCGCTGCCGACATCCGGCGGCATCGTTCAATCGAAGAAGCCTGCCTCGTACTGCAGGATGTTCCAACAATCGGCGGCTTTATTTCCTACGAGATTGCCTGCGATCTGCGATTCACGCGACTGCTGGCAGACGCCACCGATATCAATTCGTGGGCCAACCCCGGACCCGGAGCGCAGCGTGGCATCAATCGTCTGCTGACTGGCGGGCGATGGGTCAAGGGCAAAAAGCCGGACTACGTCGCTGTCATGCGAGATCTACTTGGCAAGGCTGCACGGCGCGTGAACCAGAAGTTTTTGAAGAAGGTAGAGTGGCCGTTCGAAATGCGCGAGATCGAGCACTCGCTCTGCGAGTTCGACAAGTACGTGCGCGTGAAGAACGGCGAAGGCAGGCCGCGCAGCAAGTACATCTCGCGCCAGCGATGCAAGATCTGCGAACGCTATCTGAACGATTCACGTGACCTATTATCCCGGGAATGGGAGGGGCAAGATTGTTTGCAGTGTGCAGCGGATGCTGGCGATATTGACGCTAAGAAAGAGGTAGCCGCATTGAAACGGAGGAAGAAGAAATGAAAGCCCGCATCGTGATACCTACACGCGCAAGGCCCGAAGTTAAGACCTTCTATAACCTGCCGAAGGAAATTCAGAAGCGCACAGTCCTCGTCATCAGGCCAGATGAAGAGTGGTTGTACGAGGCAATCCCATGCAAGAAGATCATGCTGGACAAAGGAGTGGAGGGCCTGAGTCCTACGCGACAGTGGATCCTCGACAACATCGACGACCGCTACGTCATCCAGCTGGACGACGACTTCAGTTCGTACAGCTTTAAGCCAGACATGCGTCAGTGGAAACTCATCAAAGCTACGCCTCGTCAGGTTGTGGAGATGTTTGAACTGGTAGATTTCTGGCTGCGAAAGTGCGTTGTCCACGCTGGTATCATGGATCGAGTCCGGGCCGCGCAGCCAAGCAAGTCTGGCGAAGAGTACTCCGAGAATACTCTGTGCATGCAGTTCCTCGGCTACGACCAGAAGATTCTGCAAGAGGAGGGCGTACGCTTCGACAGAGTGAGGCTGGCGCAAGACAAGGACGTGTGCCTTCAGCTTCTGGAGCGCGGCTACGGTAACCGTGTATCGAAGCGGTTCTCGTACAACTGCTCCGGCACGGATACGACTGGAGGCTGCGCCGTATATCGGACAGAGAAGCTGCGTATCAAGCAGGCTAAGCTTCTGGCCCGTCTTCATCCCGGTATCGTGACGCAGATTCAGAAGACCGTGAAGAAACATGGCGAGACTATCACGCGCATGAAGAATCGCGTGAGCTGGAAGCTCGCCTTCTGTTCAAGAATAAAGGATCGAGTACTACCTGAGGAGGATGACTGAAATGATCGGACACATATTGGCTCGTAACGTCAACGACGCATTCGAGCGGCTGAAAGAACTGGTGACCGCTGACTATCAAGATCAATGGCGTTACATTGCGCCTCGTGGTCAGCCTACGATGGAGTACAAAGGAGCGTTTATCACGGAGTACATTTACCCAGACGAACGGGTTCTCTTTGATCAAGCCCGTGACGCCAACCCGTTCTTTCACTTTTTCGAAGCGCTGTGGATTCTGGCGGGAAGACGTGACTTATTCTTCCTGACGCAGTTCCTTCCACGCATGGCCGACTTCAGCGATGACGGCAAAGTCTTGCACGGAGCCTACGGATACCGCATGCGATTTCATTTCGATGGTGACGCAAGCACAGACTGGAATGGGGCCAGTCGTCTTGATCAGATCATTACGGTCATCAACATTCTACGCGGTGACAGAGATACGCGGCAGGCCGTCATTGGCATCTGGGATCCATCAAGTGATCTTGGCAGAAAGACCAAGGACCTGCCGTGCAATGATCTGGTATTCTTCAAGGTCCGTGATGACAAGCTGAACATGACCGTCTGTTGCCGCAGCAACGACGCTATTCTAGGAGCTTACGGTGCGAACGCTGTACACTTCAGCTTTCTGCAGGAGCTCGTAGCCCGCATGGTCGGTGTCAGGCTTGGTACGTACACGCAGATTAGCGATTCATTCCACATCTATCTGGACGAACCGTCATGGCTCCGGGCCAAGGCTTTACCTGCGGCTGACCTGTATCGCGAACAAAGAGTCAAACCGTATCCGCTTGCCAATGGAACGATGGACGTGGCGGCATGGCTCGCTCAGCTCGACTGCTTCTTTGCTGGGACGATTTGCGAGTACGACACGCCAGACCCGTTCTTTGCCGAGGTCGTCAGCCCATTGTGGGCCGCATGGCTACGATGGAGCAGCAAGATCGATACGAAGGTGCAACGCATTGATAACGCTTTGCGATTCGTAGAGCAATGCAAGGCTGAAGACTGGAGCTTGGCCTGTGCCCGCTGGCTCGAGCGGAGACGCCCATGAATTTGCAACGACTGAAGTTGATGCGAGCGGCGGCTCGCGTCGAACGCTTCCACGTAACCCCGACACTTCATTGCCAGACTGTTGGCGAACACTCCTTCGGCGTGATGACGATTCTATTTGAGGTAGCGGAGAAGCCGAGCTTCGAGCTGATAATAGCTGCCCTCGTTCATGATGCACCGGAAGTTCTTACCGGGGATATTCCAGCACCCACGATGTGGGAGCATCCGGTGCTCAAGGAAGCGATGGGCCATGTCGAACACATGACCATGCTGAAATTCAACCTCGATCACATCGCCGCCAAGCTGACGGATAAAGAACGAAACCTGTTGCGCTTTGCCGATTCAATGGAGTGTGTACTATTCGCCATCGAAGAAGCAACCGACGGCAATCGAAAGATGGCAACGGTTGCATGGCGCTCACTAGATGCTATCAGAAAGCGCGGCTTAGTCGAGCTCACATTGGGAACGATGCATCTGTATGAGTTCGTCTGGGCGCATCTTGAATTTGCGCATCCGCGCGGCACAGGAGAAGGAGCATTGCATGGCTGGCCCGAGTGACATGTCATACAATGCGGTCAACAGACGTATACGAGAAGCAGGAGAAAGACTCATGAAGAAAGATTTGACGGCGGCGGAAATTCACGCCAAGTATGGCGACCCCAACGAGCGGCAGATTGGTGGTAGTCATTACCAGAAGCAGAAGATTCAACACTGGGACTATGTGCTGGCGAACAACATCCCGTACATGGAAGCTCAGGTCATCAAGTACGTGAGCCGCTGGCGCGACAAAAACGGTCTCGAGGATCTAGAGAAGGGGCTGCACTACCTCGAGAAACTGATCGCCCACGAAACCAAGAAGGAACTTGACAAGCGCATGGGGCAACCGATGCACGGGCATGATGACGTGGACGCACCGAGTTACGAAGCCTTAGAACTGAAGTGTGATGTCTGCAGAGGCACTCAGTTTGACCTAACGCCAGTGCAGGGTTTCTACAAGAATGATCCGATCAAACACCGCAGGGTCTGCAGTAACTGCGGCGCAGCCTATCCCGGACTCGTGGAGGATGAATGAAATTCGTAGTCTACAAGGACATCATCGATCAATGGCGCTGGCGGCTGGTAGCCGCGAACAGTAAGATCATTGCGGATTCAGCCGAAGGATATAAAGACAAGCGAGATTGCCTGAAGGGAATCGAACTCGTCAAAGCGGCCAACATCCATACGGAGGTACAGGAGGCAACATGAAGAGCGCCATCCCAGATGGCCTACCGGTATTCAACGCGTCAGCTTTACGATGCTCTATCAAGACATCGTTGTATTACAACGCAAACGGAACGCTGGTGGAAGACGTGGTGCTGTCAGGGCCACGTGGATACCTCGCCCCAAGGTGCGGGCCGGCAAGCGCTGGCAAAGCCTGCCGGCGGCCTATACGGCGGGCCGGCGGCACGCATTAGCAGCCCGCTGGCACGGCTGGCGGCAGGGTACCCGCTACCCATGCCGCCGGTACCCGCCTAATCGGGGCTGGAGGCTGCCTCCATGGCATCTAGGGCCATTGCCAGCCCGGCCCTACGGGCACTCCGGCCGGCGGCTATGCTGCGGTGCAACAAAGCGGCCCGGTAGCGCCTGCCATGGCGCCGACCGGGCCGCGCGTCTCACGATCTTCAATCATCCTCTGATTTTCGCCCTCGCAGAATCCAGTTCTGCCTGAGCGTCAGCCGAGGCGGCAGTGACTTCTTCGTCCGTCACATCTCGCCCCTCGTTCGCTGCCTTCATGAGAACCTTCGAATACCTCGCAATCGCATCGCCAGCCTGAATGATCAACTGAAGCAGGATAGCTGCGTTGTTCACGATGGCCCTCCTGCCGCGATTGCGGCTTGCAACGCCTTGAGAATCAACAGAGCATCATCCAGTCTGGTTTCTGCTCCGGTTCTATCGGTCGAGTAAAGCTGGACGGCCGCGTCGACGGCCTTCTTCACCTGCTCGACTTCATCCAGACTCTCGAGTGCTTTCTCCTGTGTGATCTTCTGGCTGACGTACAGAGTCGTCACCGTTTGAGACGCAGCCGACACACTGCTGTAAGCGGCCACGGCTCGCTTGTTGAACGTGTCAGCTTGCGGAACGCCCAGCGACTGACACGCTGCCAGCATGAGCACGGCGATGTACATCAGCCGCCGTGGATACAGAAAGTCTTTCATCTTTTCCATCACGCCTCCTTACGTCTTGTTAAAAACGGGAGCTGTAGTTACGAACCGCAGCCAGATATTGCCGGCCACCGTTATGATGGCATCAGCATGCTCCAGCAGTGTGTCAAGCGTGCTGCTGACTTCTTCCGATCCAGGAACCGGAGCGTCCGGTTTGATGACCTGGAAAAGCATGATCACGCCCATGACTGCGTTGAAGATAATTGTCTTGTAGCCTTTCAACATTTCGTCCTCCTACTTGATACCGTTGTATTCGAGGCTATAGTGGTTACCATCACGAAAGCGCCCGCCCCACCGCGCGTCCGGAGCCTGTCGTTCCCACCACTCACCGAAGAGCCTGTGGGCTTCCGTCTCTCCAAGATAGACCCCATTCTTGAAAAGGTTTAAATCGATGGCCAGCTTGAGCTGATGAATGCTCAGGCGGATCCCGTTGTTCTTACCATTGTTGATCAGTGCCTTGGCAAGTGCTGGCGCTGTATCCAGCAAATCTGTCGCTACTGCTGCCCGTCCATCCTCCCCCAGTGCATTGATCTCAGCCTGCTCATCCGAGCGTAGGGCTTCCCCAAACGTTACTTCGTATCCCGCCGCGTACATCTGCCGAATCAAGTCTGCTACCATCCGTGCAAAGCGGCTCTGCTTCTGCCTCAGTGTCTCAGTTGCCATCAATTACTCCCTGCTTCTGCTGCCTCTTTGAATCCGATTTCCTCGCACGTCGGTGCTCGATATCGGTCCTCTTTTGTCAACTCGCGGTACTGCGTAGCCTGTTTTCGAATCTCCTTACTGAGGTACTCAACTTCTTCAGCATCGCGCGACTTGCATCGACGCTTTACCAGCAGATCAATTTGATCCGATGTCAGTTTTGCAAGTATCGTGTTTGTTGAATCTGTTTGCTGATTTACTGCGTCCTCCACTTTCTTCAGACGATCTTCGATTGGCTTGACTGAATCCTGCACCTTCTTCTCAATATCTCCAGCCCATGCCAGCGAACCGAGCTTCCAAATGCCAGTCGTTGCCGCTAACCCGAAAAAGGAAAGACCTAGCAACGTTACGATTGACACGGCCCCTACCGTGTTCCGCCATCGCTTCTGCGACTTAGGATCATCTCCCGGAAAGAACCTGTCAATTAGGTCGAACATGTCGGCCTCCTTATGGTCTCAGTAAGATACTGATTGTGCGGCTCAAGTTAGTTGACGACTGGAAAGCGCCCGTGCGCGTGCCTGTTGCACCAGTAGCCGCAATCTCTTCATCCGCAACCGTCACGACGGCGTAATCTGTACCCGGCACCACCACTCGCGGCGTCATAGCCGGGTCTTCGTCAACCGTTGCACATTGAGTACTGCCATCAGATGCGCCAAAGAAACAAACCAGCATTGTATCTGTGACGGTCGCCGTAACGGACGGGCACTCCACATCTGCTGAAGCTGACCCATTCACCTGGAATACGGAGTCATCAACTGGCGTACTGATATTCGCCCCAGAGTACGATACGATAAACGCATTGCTCGAATTGGAGAATAGACCGCTGCCGCCAACGAACGTGAACGTGTAGTCGGCCGGCTCGCTTCCTCCAGCCACGCGTGAGTAAATCTCCATGTGCATGAACGCCGTGGTACCGACTGCCTCCACCAATGTCCAGCCTGATGGCGCGCTGATACTGGGCCATCCCGCACCACTACCAGCCTCAAATAGAATACACGCCAGCATCACATCATCTTCAACCGTGCCAGTCGGTCTATCGATGGTAACGTCTGGGTCGCCATTGTTGATGGTTTCAACGGCCGACGCTGCGCGGAATGCGAGAGCCCCACCGCCCCCTTCGGCGTCAATGTTGGCAGCATTTTCAATGTGCACCGACATGATACGGAGCTGAATGGAGTTATCGACGTCGGCAGTAGTCCAGTCGGCAGAAGCCTGCACTATGTTTGCAACCGTGGTGTCAACCGTGAACCCTGACGCGTTAGACATCGGCACGACGGCTGACGGCCCCGTATCACCGAAGTGAGTTTCGCCCTGCGCCTCCATGGTAGCTGTAGCCCCATCACTATGTAGAGCAAGGTAGGCATCGACTGACCAACCTGCATCTGTCAGTCCGCTATCTAGCGTGAAGGTCCCAACCAGAACAGTCTGTCCGCCAAAGTCAACCCTCAACGTAAGCGCCTCGGTACTTCCATAGGTACTGAGTACTCCAGCCAGATGTACACGGATCAACGACCCTTCTACCAAGGTAGCCGGAATAGAGTACTCCGAATCAAAGAAAGTTTCCGCTGCGGTATTCGCAACCGTATTATCCGTAGGAATGAAAGAGTTCAGATATGCCAACCCTGCTCCACCTGCTCCGCCAGTTGGATCCATCCATGCGACACCAAGCGGTTCTGTGGAATCTGCGGTCAGAACCTGTCCGTTAGTACCTACCGGTAGCCGTTCATCCACCGTCGCGCCACGGACAATCAAATCACCAAGCGTCGTCGTTGGCGAGGTAGTCAACCATGGCGGCGGCAGTATGTCACCGACATCGTCGACAGCGAAGTACTCATCATCGTCTTGATTGAAGATGACTGCACCTTGCCCAACCTCACTGAAGATCCACTCTTCAGCGACATCATCCCACTCTGCAATCTCCCCTTCATGGCCCGTCCACGCTCCAGTTGCCGCTGGCGAATTCGGAATATAGTAACGATCTCCTTCGGCTGGTGTCATTGGCGGAGTGCTGACATTATTCGCCAGCACAGATGGAAACGAGTCGGTGTCCGGCGGCAGCGGCGGAACACTGGGGTCAGCCGGATTATCTTGCTGCGCCGTGTATACTGTGCCGGGCATACCGAAGATGTCTTCGATAGCTTCCACAGTGATGTAGCCTGACGTGACCACGCCTCCGCGAATGCTCGCCACGCGCATGACCATCTCTTCGATGCCAAGTTCTGCCCACGAGAACTTGAAGACATCCATTTGTTTCAGTTGCCAGAAACGGCGGTTGACCCTGAACGTCACTTTTGCCAGCGGAGTGGAGCGCGACACCAGTTCACGCATCGCCACTCGCTGCGCCAACGTGTTATCACGGATACCGTTGAGACTGATCTTCGTAGGTACGCGTGCGCCCTGTGCCGTGATGTTCGCCAGATCCTGCACTGTAATCGGCACGTCCTTCTGCGTGTCCGGGTCAGTGAAGACCATAGTCAGTTCATTGACAGTCTCGCCCCAAAGCTGCCGCTGAAACTGTTGAACCTCTGCTATGTCATTCTCATCGAAGATTGGCAGATCATCTGGGTCGTAATCAGCACGGACCAGCTTCAGTTCATACAGCCCGGTTGAATGATTGATAACCAATGCCCCGGCCACGTGATCCATCACGAGCTGCAAGAAATCCTCGATGGTCGACTGCTGATTCCACATCATGCGAAGACCAAAGCCTTCAGCAAGGAACGTGTCAGCAGCCTCGCCAAACGTTACCGTATCAATCGACGAAGTCGGCTCGCCCATTCCCCATTCAGGATTAGTCAGGCACTCATAGATGATATGCGCCGGATTCATGCCGATCGTGTTGATGGTGGCATCGCCCGGATTCCATACCGTGTCTTGGAACCAGCCTTCAAGAATACGACGTACTGTGAACGCCATCGGCTTCAGGTACGGAGTATTGCCGACATAGCCTGAGTTGACAGGCTGGCCGCTCATCGTAACTGTGCCGCGCTCCCAAACGACGCCCACTACGCCACGGAATGCGGGAATGTCTGCACCAAGCTGCGTGACAAGATAGGCGTTCTGAGTCTGCGCTGCCTCGCCCATGCACAGACTGAAGCGAGCCTGCAACCCGCCTTCGCGCTTGCTGCCACCGAAGAGGTCTGGAACGTTGACGTCACCTGTACCGCTGGCCGTCAAGTTGCCAGTCCACGCCTCCTTATCCGCCGCACGTATGCGCGTGAAGGCATCCACCGGCCCATGACACAAACCAAAGTGCTGACCTAGGTAATATTTGTAACCGATCGTGGACGAACCGAAGAGACTGCCCTTCTTGATCGCCCTGTTTGAAAGATTGCCGTACCAGAGAACGTTAGGCCCGGTTATTTCCACCTGCCCAAAGACAACCGGAACTGGCCGATCTTCCTCGGCAACAGGGATGTCGAAGTCCTCCAGCATCGCAGCTTTCGGCTTCGGCGGCTTCGGCGCCAGCGCGTAGCTGACTAGCAGACTGACAATGAACCAGACTATCTGAACCCAGATCATTCTATTTCCTCAGAACACCGAATTGCCGCCGTAAGGATTCGTTCCAGGAATATACGGGAAACCGCCATAATTGATGACGTTGTTGAACTTCGCAATGCATGTCGGTACCGTATGATCACAACCTGGAAAAGCGTTGACCACTTGGCCCGAAACCAACCCTGGAACCGGATGTGTGATGGTGACGTTGGCACCAATGTGCGTCTTGATGGCTCGCCTCTCTATCACACCGGGAGTAACCTCCCATTCAATGTAGCCGCCCGCAAACCAGTTGTCAGGCAGAGCATCGAAGTCGCCGCTGTTCAACGTGATACCATCGACAGATGAAAGCGTGACGATTACCAAGAAGGCTGACGAGTTCGCCTTGCACTCCCCACCATAGAGAATGTGCGGACACTGGCGTTGATAAAGCCGACGCAACCCTGTACGACGCATGCTAGTCAGCACGTTCTCACAGTTTAACTGCGCGGTCGGCCCATCCACCGAGACATTCAGTACTCGGCCCCTCCACTTGATAATAGCTTCCTGCGCACCATCGTTGAAGTGAACCTCGCGTAATGTGAACAGAACGACGTCGCTTGGCGGAGCTGCGCGAAACAGTCGTGCAATCACGAAGTCACTGCGGCATGTAAGCGTGATGTCGTTCTTCGGCAGGTCACCAGTTTCCTCAAACTCGCTACGTGAAAGCGGCGTAGCGAGATACATCTTTGTCTGGTACTCGTAGTCCTGCTGCCCGCTGGTGAAATAGCGAATGACTCCGTTGACGGTGAACTCGTAAAGCTCTACCGGGAAGCCTGATTGATCGCTGATTTCTTGGAGATCATACGTCACTGTTGTAACCTCTGAACACCGTCACTGATTCCGCCACGTGCGGAGCATCCCACGAAATCTCAATGCTATCGCTATCAAGCCGGGCCAGCGACATCCAACTGACCATTTCAACATCTTCTGGATCCACCGTTACGCCTAGCGCGGTATCAATGGACATGCGCTCGACCGTCGGACTGATTGTCTGTGGCGCACTGACTCGGCGATAGAAGATCGTACCATCCTTCAACTTGATACGAATGTCGCGCCTGTGCACGCCACCTTCGGCATACGATACCAGCCCGGCATACTCGAAGTCGACATTCGTAGCAGCACTACCGATGGTGACGACCACAATCAGATCATCCGTGAAGGTCGGTACCCACATTCCTTTGAACCTGCCCTTGCGTGCGAACAGGAACTTTCTAAAGTAGTCAACATCAGCACGTGATAGAAGCATCCAGCGATACCCGAAAATTTGATACGGAATAAGAGCTTCGTCGACAGTTTCAATGAGACCGATCTGACCATCTACATCGACAGCCTTTCGCTCATACCCAACAGACGGATCATCGTTACGCCCGTCCGGTGGATCGACCAGCACAGGGTAAGTACGATAAATCACCGATTCCGTAGCAGCAGTGTACGTCGTTCCTTTGTCACACCGGAACGACGCTACGCCGTACCCGTAGTTCCGGAAGAACGCCGACAACTGGAAGGGCGACTCAAGGCTGGCAAGCCTTGCCGGATAAACCTTTGTGCCCGGTCCCCACTCGTTGACCGTCGGTGTCGTAGTCGCAACGTCGTTCGCATTGACTGCGGTAATTTCCAGCGCCTCGTGGTTGCTATCGTCATGCGCAATCAGCATGATAAGTTCACCGACAGTGAACGACTTGGTTGCTGTGCTAACTGGGATGGTAGTCACACCATCTGCCAGTGTCGTCATAAGTCTCGCAACGTCGGGCCATACTGGCAGCGCCCAAAGTCGAGCGCCCCAGTTGTACAGAGCATTCTCGAAAATGCGGCGCTGCTGACCCTCGATGTCCACCGTGAATTCGAAGAATTGGCGCGGATTTATGCGCAGTTGACGACGCTGCTCCTTGGCATTGTATGAAATCATCGCATCCGTTTGCCACTCCAAACGCTCACGAATTCCGTTAGCCCAGTTCGGCGTCCATCGCCACGCTATCACCCGCGTGCCCGTTACGTCCATTTCGTAATCACGATTATCAAAGTCAAACGTAATGACTGCGTCAATCGTTGCCGGTCCATCCGCACTTGCCTGCAAGATGTACGTAAGTTCCTGCAGCGGCGCGAACACGGTCGGTGGTCCAGCTACAGGACTGACGACTACCAGCCCATCACCGTTCGTAATGATGATATCATTGAGCGTGCGATTTACGAAGAACGCGTTGAAGATGTAGAACGGAACCTCTTGTGAACTGACCACCGCGCCCAGATCCAGCTCAGCAAATTGGATATGAATGTGATTATACCAGTGCAAGAAGCCGAACATCGGCGACTCGAACCCGGTGTGCGTATTCTCTGGCTCATCAACCGGCTGCGTATCAGTCGACGTTCCAAAGAATGCGGACGAAATATCATCCGCAAGATTGAGAACTGGCGGTACGTTATTGCCGATCGCAGGGTTGGTGTAGGCCGTGAAGATCGCAAACCCTGTCTCCAGAAAGCCGGTGATGACGGCCATTACGGAATCCTGAAGGCGTATCCGTAGTACCCGCTACTTTCATCCACCGAAAGGCTACCTTGATTGAAGATGTCAGAACGACGAACCAATGGAAAGACTATCCAGTCGTCACCGCCAATAGAGATGATCTCGCCCGGCGTCAAGTTATTCAAGCTAATGGCACGTAGATTCGGGATTCTGCCAATCGGACTACGCTGGCTGCTGGCCCTATTCACAAAGTACGTGAGCGGAGCAAGGTGGTTCTGCAAATTCCACAGCTGATACCCGCGATATTGGAAGGGTGAGTGCAGGCCAGCGCTACGATAGCTTCCTGTCGCACGGTTAGGATTACCGACGTCCGTACTAGCCGACGTAACCATCTGCCAGTTGTTAGTCTTAGCATCGTAATCGCACCAGACATGAGCATCGAATTCATTGACGCACTTCGAATCACAAATTGCCTGATGAAGCCCGAAGTCTGGAAGATCTCGGCTCGAAGTCGAAACATCCCACACAACGCCATCAACGTAGACTCCGCCCGTGTAGGCTCCGTGCTTGACAAGCTCGCCAAACGAGAAGTTGCGGTAATGACCCGCCGTCATCTCCAGACTGACATGCAGATACTCCGCACTAGTTTCGTCGCCAGAAAAGAAGTGATAGGCTGTGTATGGCCCGACTCCAATCAGCATCACCAACGTCATGCCGGAGTTGTTCGTCTGTGCGTCGAACGCAGCAGCCGCGTTGTAAGTAATGGCCCCCCTGAAGAACAACTCGTTGGCATCAGTATTGACGCCCACGACGACGGTGTCCTTTCGGAATACTCGGCCGACAGTTGCCGGGCTCACCGTCCAGCCATTGGCAACGGCGAACGTCTCGAGCTTGTCGATCAAGTCTTCCGGGTCGTTAGCCGTACCGGTTTCGTAGTCTAGCGCCACTGCACTCTCCTCAGGTCAATCGGATGGCCGCGTAATGAAAGCGCGACGTACGGAAGATGTTCTGTACGATCAGATAATCATCGCCACCGAAGTCGATGGTATCCTCGCTCGCTGCACCAAAGCCCGGTACTGCAAAGGCTCCGTCAAGTTCACCGTAGAAATCGAATGACGGATCCTCGCCCATCAGTATTAGCGGAAACATTGTCAACGAACCATCAACGTTGTCTCGCATCTCACGCCAGCGAGCAAACGTTTCAGTCGTGATTCCTTCCGGTATAAAGAACGAGGCATTATACGGCCACATGTAGTTTGAAGTGGACTCTGGTGTCTCGCTTCCGCTATTGTTGAAGAAGTTCGCGACGTATCGCCATACGCCAGCCGGATCCAAGAACTGCGATGCGTAGTTGATATTCGGTACCGAGCCACTCTGCAACCGACCCGGGTCATAAAAGTTCCGAATGTCGGGCGTCGTTTCAGACCACCGGGTATTGGCGATCTGCGGTGACGAACGATAGTACGGCTGCGGCCACTGGCCGGGAGTTCCATATGGCAACATCTTACCAAGATACGACGCCGTGTAGACCGTCGACACTTTCGTAACGATGATCACACGCTGCCCGTTGGCAATGAACCAATATGGGATCGAAGTATCCCACAACGGATGATACCCGATAGTCGACATTCCGGGCTGTGTCTGGAAATCCACTAGCGCACTGTATGCACGGAACATCCATGCAGACAAAGCGAAGGAGTCCGTGCCCGCATTCTCTACGAACCCGAAGCCGACATGAATCTCTTCCGTAGTAGTGAGTCCGGGCGCTACGAAGATGGAGCGTGTCGCATCATCGTCAAGAAGCGTCCAGTCTGGGCCTGTCGGCCCGGCCGTCTGAAGCCATGCCACAAGATCATTGTAGAGATCTTCGTGGTCAGTCGCTGTACCGATTAGAACTGGCATGTTGCCCTCATGGTGCGATTAGCCTACGTATTCCCTGCGCATTGCGCTGGATAACATTCATGATCGACTTCTCGCCGCTCGGTGAACCGATGGCGCTCGTAACTAATTGCGGATCCAGAACGTTGATAATACGAACTCCACCACCTGACGGTGACGTACTGCCGTTCTGTCCTCCAGCATTCAGCCCGCCCTCGGCGAATCGCGGATACCCAGTCTTAAACTGGCGAACTCTTGGTGTGAAGAACCCATCGTTCATCGCTTCCAAGAATTCTTTGGCGCCCGGCTGGCGTACAACTGATTGACGCACGACAAACTCGCCCTTGCTTAACCACGCCAGATTACTGTCGCTCGTACCGGTCCCTTGCCCGCCAACCTCGCCACCTTCGGCGAAGCCTGTACCGCCAGCCGCACCACCACCGAACGCGCGCAGGAGCGCGAGCGTCGCCTGCTTAGCAATGATCTCTGCAGCTAGGTCCGCAATCGCCTGCGCGATACTGCGGAATACTCCCTTAATCACATCGCCAGCATCCTCGAACTTGTCGAGATTCTTCAGCACACTACTGATACCCTGCTCGATACCTTCCACAGCGGCCTGACGAAACTGAATAGATGCGTCGGTGGCTGCTTTCTGTGTTGCCTGAAGTTGCTCGATAGCGAGTGTGTACTGCTCAACACCAGCGACAGCCTCCGTTCCAATAGCCGTAGCTGCCTTTTGCAATTCGACATTGATTGCCTGTAACTGAGGAATGCGCTGCGCTTCAAGCGCCAAAATCTGCTGCTCAGCTTGGAACTGTGCAATGACGCCAGCCTGCGCATTAATGTTGATACGCTCGCGCGCGTCATCAAGCGCTTGCATGGCTTGATCAAACTGCGTCTTCAATTCTTCCAGGTTAAACGAAGCTCGCGATGACGTAGTAAACCTGTCGATTATTCGTTGCCGATCAGCATCGGCTGCCTGCACAACTTCCAGCAGCTTCGCAATCTCAGCGGTATCCTTGGCCAGATTGCGCTCGAAGGCTTCTTGCCGCTTACCCTCCGTATCCGCAAGCTGCGTCTCGATGTCGAACAATCTTTGAGCTGCGGACTCACGCTGGTCTGCCAACTTCTTCTCTTCGGCTGCTTGCTTGGCACGCTCACGCTCAAGCTCAGACTCACGCTTCTTGCGCGCGGCTAGCTCCTCGCCAGACTCCACATCCTCTGGTGCTCCACCACGAACAATCGGCTTTATGTCTAGCTCGATCTCCTTCTTATTCGCTTCCTGCACTAGTTTGTCGAATTCACCGAATGCCTCTTCGAACCCTGCCTTCAGTATGTCCCCTGTCTCACCGAACGCATCAATCAGAATGCTTCCAGCTCGTCTAAAGTCTCTCTGCAGGACTGCCTGTATCGCTGCAATGTTCGCAGCCAGCCCTCGGCCAATTACCTGTAGGACCGTACTGATGACGGTCTCGGCAATCTTGAATAGTTGAATGACGACACGAAGAACGCGTCCTACCTCTTGGCCGAACGTCTTCATTGCGTCAACGCCTTCCCCCTCTGTCGCTTCCTTGAACCCGTCCATCGCCCCCTTGACGGACGGTAGCAGTCCGCTGATAAACTGGAGGGCCAGCCCGCGTACCTGATTCCTTATCTCGGTAAAGCTGTCGTTGACATTCTCAGCCAGCAGTGCGGCTTCCTGCGTGACGATGAGACCCATGCGCTCGGCCTTCTCGCGCACGGCATCGAAGCCTTCGGTCCCTAGCTGATTCAGCAGTGGGATGAGTTGCGCGCCAGCCTTACCGAAGATATCGTAGGCGAGTTTGGTCTTCTGTGCTCCGTCCCTGATCTTGCTCAACCGATCAGCGATGATGGCGAATTGTTGCCCTGTGTCCTTTCCAGCGAAGTCCTCTTTGGCCAACCCGAGCGCAGCAAAGGATCGCTCTAGTTCTTTGTTGCCCTCAGCGAGCTTACCTGTATTGACGGCCAGCTTGATAAGTCCTTTGTCAAGCTGATCTACCTCGACATCTGCTGTGCTGGCCGCTACTCGCAGAACAGACAAGCTCTCAGTGCCAGCGCCCGTCTTCTGTGCGGCCTTACCTATGGCGTCGGCGTAGTCAACCGCTTCTTTCGTCAACCTGATAAAGCTGAGACCGCCAACAGCGGCGGTCACCTTGGAAATCAGTCCGCGAACTCCACCAAAGGATGCAGTCAGGCTTGCGAATGCGTTCTTACTGCGCAGTCCTTGCTTCGTGGCTTCGTCACCAATCTTCTTGAGCGCGTCGGTTACCTCCTTAATGCCTTCGGCGGTTAGACGAACTCGTACGTCTGGTTTACCGTTCGCCATCTTTCCCTTCCTTCAATATGCGAGGAATTGCGGGAGGCTTTCCGGGCTTCTTCTTGTGAGGAGCCAACGTCGCCCAGAGCATAAGCCTCTGGTTGTAAGAGCGTGCCGCGTCCTCACGGATGAGGTGAAGATAGCGTAACAGAGCTTCGCGTAACGGCCAACACAAAACCTCCTGCGCTGCTCTGTAGTCATAGTCTGCGACGACCCTGACAAGATGATTCCAATCCGCGTAATCTAGTGCGCCACGTTCTGGCTTGAAGACTGTGCCGGGTCGTCCCTTCCCTGTTGGCCGGAAGAGCTCAGGGAAGTCCTCAAAGATACGACCCCTTGTTCGAAAAAATCCATCACCAGACGCACAGCAAATGCAAACACTGTGCTCTTATCCTCCTTGTCAGTTAGCCCCTCAAGAAACTGGGCGAGCTGCTCCGACGATTCGGGTGACCAGTCAAGGTCCGTCCTTTCAGCGTCGATGAAGCAGCTCGCCAGTACCGGGATCAGCGCTTGCGACTGAATGAGCTGATTGAGAAGCCTGTTGGCAAACTCTTCGGCACTTTCTTCCGCGTGCTTGATGATCTCGCTGATGCCAGACTTCCGAATCTGATTCATCAAATGGAGATCGTGCCTCACTGTTGAAGTGAGGACCTGACGTAGCTTTCGCCCGCCAACAGTAATCTCAATCGCTTTCGTCATGTCACACCGCCAGTGGGTCGTACCGCTCGAGAACGTAGTTCGGCGTTGTCGGGTGGTTCACGCCATCGCTCTGTACAGCCATGCGCAGGCTGAAGTTGCCGAAGTCGTCACCAATAAACCCAAGTTCGCCGTCCGGGTTAATGGACACACGCCACGCACGCAGCCTGTAGTTCGGGCCACTAGCGTTGTCCGATTCGAAGTGCAGGAAGGCCTCGATCAGCGACTCATTGCCACCGTCAATCGTCTGAATCGTGGTGACCGTCGCTCGCGTGAAGTCGACCAGAAGATCTCCGGTGCCATCTGGTATGGTTCCACCCGGAACAATGTACAGCAGCCCACGGATCAGATCCGCTGTATAGTCTGTCCCGAGCGTGTAGGTCGTTCCGGCTGGATCTGTCGTTACCACGAGCGCGGCAATATTTCGACTACCGAGATCATAGTAACGGCCATGTTGAACATTGGCGATTGCCATGTCCGTCACGGCTACCGCCGACTGCGTTGCTTCGGCAACGTTGCCCATCATTGCCAGTGCGAGATTCTCCATCTCGAATTCGTCAAATACGCCCACAACCTCAATCGTGCGACGCGAAACTACGCGCTTGAGAAGCGGGGCCGATTCTTCCACGGCACTGAACTTTTCACGAACCTCGTCCGTGGTAGAAAGCCTGAGCTCTGTCACGTTACCGACAAAGCGCAAACTGCCTGACGGTGCGTTATTCACGTACCGATCAAGCATCAGGGCTCCTCTCCCCAATACGAGATTGTCGCCGTTTGCAGCAAAAATTACCTGACTCACTTTGTCTCCTCCTTACGACATAGCCTCTTGATTCGTGGCTCGTGTCGTGTATGGAATTTCAAGTTCAACGGTTACGGCCATGTGAGGGTTCTCGCGCGCAGCTACGCGCCACCTTATCGCTTGCTCTAAAGCCTCGTGGCTAAGCTCCACCAAACTGCCATCAACAATTCGTTTGTTGTTCAGCCTCGCTGTGATCCAGATAAGTGCTGGGTCCAACGACTTATCCGGCTCTGGCTCGGCTGTACGCAGTTCTATAACCAGCGTCAAGGTTCGTTTCGTCAACGGACTAACACGGTTCGATGCAGGCTCGACCATCTCCACCGAGTGATATACCATGGCAGTAGGTAGCGACTCCAAATTGATAGCTATCGTCTTCAACCTTTCGAACTCCGGTACGGCTGCGGGCCGACCAGTGTTCAGCGTTACTACGATAGCATCTACAATCTGATCACGAATACTACTCATGGTTCTCTCACAGTGAAAGCATGACGTGCGTATACTTGCCTTCGTGTATCGCCCTTCTTTGGCGAACACTGTAGCTCGTACCGTTTATCAGCACGATGTCATCACCGACCATTCCTACAACGTCGGCAGTATGAAATGTCAACCCTATCACGCGCGCGATAGCAGCAGTGTCCATCTGGCCCTCGTTAACACGCTCCTCAAACTCATCCTTGATCGCCTTCACAATGACGCCTTTGTAAACTACGTCGACAGCTGTGTTAGCGTTCAAGAAGATATCGCGGTCGTTATCGCCGAGGACCATGTGGCTCTCCTACTTCTTCCTGGACTTTTTCGGCTTCTCTTCCTCCGAATCATCCTGGAGCTTTGGTTCGTCACCATCGGCGGAGGGAGCTCTCTGCTCAGAGCTCATTTTCTCCACCTTGTCCCAGAATACCTTCGGCAAAGGGTCGCGCGTCACAACGACCTCACCTGCTTTGAACTGAACTTCCGTGATCGGTGCGAACAGTCCTTTGTTCTCGCCTTCGAGTGCCCGCACAAAGTTTTGACGACGCCGAAGCTGATCACCTTCGAGCTTGAGGACGACGCCTCGAAGCGTGATCGGCACCAACGTCCTGTAACTATTCATCGCTATCTCCTTAAGAAAGGGCGGAGTATTTCATCCGCCCGTGGGTTCTCCTGATGCCGATCAGGTCATCGTCACGAGCAACGCATGCTGCCAGAGTCCATAGGCAACATTCCGCCACGTCTCGACGCCGTACCAGTGCTTGCGCTCCTTGAACTCCAGCTCACTGCCTTCCACGATCGCCTTCATTTCGACCGCCGTCTCTTCCTGTCGGATGAGGGGCTTGATCGCACTGTCGGCGCGGAAGATTGCGAACTTGTCAGTCCAGGTCAGGCGAGTATTCGCGACGTAGGACACGTCGAACCCGCCCGAACGCACGGCAGCCAGAGTTGTCTGCGATGCTCCGGGAGTGTCGTTCGGAACATACAGCGCTCGAGATGCGATGCTCCACAGCGACACCGGGCACATCACGAGGAACGCACGAGCATTCTCGTTCATCGGCTCGTTCTGATCATCCCTGAAAGCTGCCATGGCTGCAATGCCGGTCGTCACCGCCAGTTGAAACTCTTCAACCGAGGGGCTGGCCGCTGCCGCACCATGAACGATCGTTGGCAACGTCGAGATATCGACGGCGATATCGTTCGACTGGCTGGTAACATTCTCGCCTTCAACGTGGTCCGTGTCGAAGAAGAATTGCCCGTCGTAGCATACTGCCGCTTCGCCAGCAATTATCAGCGTGCTGAGCAATGACGCCCAGTGTGCAGTCGTTCGCTGGGCCATTTCACGAACCCGAACCATGATCTGGCTCGTCTTGTCGCGACGCAGCTCATCGATGTCAACTTCGAGTGTTGCTTCGTAGAGCTTGTTGCGGATCGTGATCCCGTTCTCGCGAAAGCCTTTGGCCTCTCGACCACCGACCCACTCGCGCATAACGGGCGCTTGACCGAGCCACGGATATTCTTCCGATGGCTGGTTAGACTGGAAGAGATTCGAGATTGCGCCGATCCACGCAGCTCCCGGATCCTGTTCCAGAGTTTTGTAGTACGTACCAATGATGGCACGACTGGAAAGTCTCTGTGCACCCATTGAATTTCCTCCTTATGAGGGTTGTTGATCAGATCAGGGCGCCGCCGTCCACGCTGCGTTGAACTCCACTACCGCGAGGCCTGTGGAAATCCACCGCGACACCACGCCAATCAGCGTGTTGTTCGTAGCGGTCAGTGTGAACACGTCGTCATCCGATGCGTACACCGGAGGACGGTCGTTTGCCGTGATGGCCAGCCCCGAAATCGGTAGCACGACCTTGCCTCTCGTCTTCACGCGCACGTTCTTGTCGCCGGCAGCTCCAGTGGAGTTGTCAGCCTTACGGTCCGCGAACCCGAGAAACTTATCGAGCGCCACGAGGGGTCGCGCGAAGCCGGAAGCATTTTCTCCGACAGCGCTGCCTTCGTAGATGATGTCCGTCGCAATGACCGGATACTCTTCGATCCAGCCAAGCTCATACGGACGAGCCAGATCGCTTGAACGAGTCGTCATGTGTTTTCCTCCTGACTACTCAGTTAATGTTGCCGCCATTTCAGGCCGACTTGGTCTTGAGAAAGCTCACATTGCTCTCATTTTTCTTGAAAGCAACGAAGATGCCGAAGTCATGCTCGTACTCCGACTTCTCTTCCAGACTCATGCCGTCCCAGACAGGCTTCAGTGCCGCCTCAACCTCCGCCTTCGGAGTGTTGGCATCGAACTCCGTTGCCTTCACTTCCTTCTCCTTCGGCCTCTCGACACGATCGATACTGGGCGCTGCCGGTTCCGGCGCTTCGGCACGCAGTTTGCCGAGCTTCTCGCCTCGGGCTGCCTTCTCCGCCGCCAGAACCTGAACCGCCGCATAATCGCCGGTCGTCTTGCCGTCGAAAGCCAGTTTGTTGATCAACGCTTCGTGACCCGGGAGGCTCTGTGCAAGCA
>Ga0137423_1000138_pt1 | contig 24098 bp, 48 predicted proteins | sample EasRivERMZT600_2_FD_102326 | JGI IMG/M metagenome (GOLD analysis project Ga0137423, IMG submission 102326) | Soil microbial communities from meander-bound floodplain in the East River, Colorado, USA - East River MetaG ERMZT600_2 | ecosystem: Environmental > Terrestrial > Soil > Floodplain ...
ACCTGGAGGAAGCTCACCAGGCAGCGGCGCTACAGGAGCGCCGTTGATGTCGTCCCCTTCGTACTCAGGAACTTCCATGCCCAGAACGTCGAACGCAACGCGCGGCGGCATCTTCAGTTCCTTGCCAGTCATCTTCACTGCCGTCTCGACCTTGTCAGACAGCCCGGCCCGAAGCGCTTCCACGTTCTTCAGGTCATGCATGCCGCAGACGTTGTCAGGCTCCTCGTAAAAGAGCGTCGCGTCCAATGTCATCTCGATTAGCTTCAGCATCGGGATGACGTTCTTCGTCCAGAAGTGCAGCTCCTGCGCCATCGCCACAGCGTAGTTCGCCACGTCTTTCGCGCCGAGGACAGACGACGAGACGCCCATCGCTGCAAGCACTTCCTCGCGGTTCCACTCCATTGCCTTGAGAAACTCGATGTCCTTCGGCGTCACTGCGACCGGTGTGTACTTGAACCCGCCCTGCAGAATCGCAGTCCTGCGCGCGTTGTTCGCGCCACCGTGGTCCTGGTCCCACGCACCGAGGTACTCTTCCTGCTCTTCCTTGGTCAGCGTGGAGTCGTACGTGATGACGCCACCAGGGTCACCACCATTTTCCAGGATGGCCCTGTTGTACTCCTTGGACAGCATGTCCTGCTCGATGGACGACGCGACAGCGCCGATGCGAGAGAGACCGCGCAGCGGATTCGTGGGGTTGGGGTACTTGAACTGGATCACTTCGTCCAAGCGCAACATCTGCTTGTACGAAACGCCGTTCGTGCGCATCCAAGGCGGCGGCATGTACCACCACCCGCAGAGCTGCCCGTACCTCCCGTCCTCGAACACGGGCTCGAAGAGGTCCGGCGAGAGGGGCCACAAGTGGATCAGGTTCGTGCCGCTCTCGTCGTACTCCTTCACCCAGAAGCACTCGCCGCGAACTTCAAGCCAGAGGTACGTTGTGACGAGCAGCTGGTTCCCGACCTGCAGCGGATTCGGGTGCTCGATGAGCTGCAGGAACGGATGCTCCCAGTCTGTCTCAAGCCCGCGCCCAGCGACGCGCTCCTGCCACGGGCGGTTGATGCGCCGTCGAATCGCTGACCTCTCGCGGCCGAAGCGCGGGCCAGGCGTTCGGAGCCGCCCAGCCCGCTTCGCGAAGAGGTCCATGAGGTCCGTGTACTCAGGCGATTCGACGTACACAGTGAACGGCGCTTGCGACGCTGCAACGGCGCTTGTCATCGCCGCCGCAAAGACCCATGCGTGGTTCTGGAACGGGTCTGCTGCGCGCACGAGGGCGGGCATGCGCGAGCTCGACAGTGACGCGAACCAGTTGTTGAGGTTGTTGAAGAACGGCTTCAACGCCTGGTCCTTCGTCTGCGCCGACGTAGTGACAGTGCGCAACGGTTCCCCGCGCGCACCATACAGCGTCAGCTCTGCCGGCTTTTTCGTCATGAGCTCTCCTAGAGGACTGCGGCCAGGAGCACCTTGAGTCCGATGTTGAGGCCCGTGTCGATCGCTCGCGCGAGCACGCGACGACCCTCGCGCTCCGCCGCGGTGATGCCGATGAGCACTTCCGCAGTGGCGACCGCACGCGCTGCCTGGCCGTACAGCTGCACTTCGCGGATGGCCTTCTCGTACGCAGCCGTGTCGCCAGCGACCTTCGCCTCGGCAGCCGCAACGAGCTCTGCTGAGGCATTCAGCGCCCATGTCGCGGCCTTCTCCTTGAGGTGCGTGGGCAGCATCTCCGTCTTGATGATGCCCTTGACATCCTCGACGACGGAGTCGCCGATCGTCTTGAGCGCGCTCTTCAGGTCGATGGAGCTCATCTTACTTCTCCTGGTTCACGAGCTTCTCAGCCGCGTCGAGCTGGAAATTCGACGCGTCGAGCAGCGCCTGCTCGCCAGGCGTCAGCGGGCTCTTGATGAGTTCCTTGTTCACAGTGCGACCGGTCTCGACCATCCCACGGATGGCGACGTCGCGACCTGCCACGTCCGGAGACTGGCAGCCCGCAAGCGCGAGCACGGCGACGAGCAGCATCAGCTTGTCCTTCATCGGAGCTCTCCTTACCCCGCCTCTGCCAGCCGTACCTCGACACGGTTGAACATGCGGGTGTTTTCCTTGATGACGCTGGACGACTCGCCCAACGCACGATGGCAGTCCTGTGCGACGTTCATCGCCATCTCGTCACGCTGCTTGAGAGCCGACATCCAGTCGCGCCGCTGCTCTGACAGCGCGGTCTTGAACTCCTCCGCGTTGCTCTTCATGTGGCGAAGGAAGTAGACCACCACGATGACGAGCACCACAAGCGCAGGCACCTGGGCGAGGGCGGCTTCGAGCACCTTGTCCATTACTTGCTGCCTCCAAGGAACGTGATCTTGGGCTTCGACCGCGCGTACTTCTTCATCTGCCACGCGATGCCCCACTTGATGACCTGGTCGTCGTGCGCGCCCGGGTCCGCTTCGAACTTCCCGTTCGACTGCAGCTTGAACGACAGCGCTTCATCGACGAACTCGCGATCCTTGACACCCATGAGGCCGTCCATGATCGCTTCGCTCAGACCGTCGAGCAGAACGTCGCGTGTGTTGCCGTTCGTCGACCAACCGGCGCGCGCCTTCTTGATGTCCTCCCTCACGTCGAAGAAGTACATGGAGCCGCCGCGGAAATGCGGCTTGCGGTACTGGTTGCCGCCGATCTCGAGCACTTTCTGGATAACCGCGTGCCCGTGGTTCTCGCGCTCGACTGCGAGGAGCCCGTTGTTGTACTTCTGGCCGAGGCGCACCGCGTGCTCCGCCAGTACGCGCGGATTGAAGAGCCCGTGCACCGCAGCAACCTGCGCGCCAGTACTCTTGCGAATGACGCCGACGCCGTTCGGATCGCAGCCAGGCAGACCTTCACTGGTGTCGCAGCCAAGAACGTACTCCTCGTTCTTGACGGGCTTCTCCCACTCAGCTTCGTACCCGCCCGGGATGCCCCACTTGCACGGGTCCGGGTCCGGCATCTTCTCCAGCATCTCTAGCAGCTCATCTGTGTCGAAGTAGCAAGTGCCCGACTGGATGAAGCACGAGATGTCGTCCTCAGGCATCTCCTGCGGGAACAGCCGCTTGTACACGCGCTTCTGCTGGCGCCTGAATGCAACCTGGCCGAGATCAAGCTTGTGCTTAGCCATCAGGTTCTTCTCTTCGTCTGACAGCGTTGCAAGAAGCTCCTCAGGGTCGAACTCACCGGGACGGCAGCGGTTCAGTGGGTCGTCGAACCAGCGAATGAAGATGGGCGTGAATTCGCTCTTGCCCTGGCGTGCAGACTTGTACTCGTTCGCGAACCACTCCATGCCGTTCGGCGTCGTCTCCAGGACAACCTCGCCGTGCGCTGCAGCGCCGAGCAGTCCAGCGATGAGGTCATCTACGTCTTCCATGCGGTGCGGACCGAGACACCACTTCGCAACCTCAGACCCGTGCACGCGCTGAAGCGTATCACCACGGCCCTCACCAGTTCCGCCTGCAGTGCCGATGAAGAAGTACGAGTTGTTCTCGAACTCGAACGTCTCCTTGCTCTTATCGTTCAGCCGCGGAACGGCTTCCGGGTCTTTCTCATGGAAGACCTTCGTGATGCGCACGATGCGCTTCGTAGACTTGGTTGTGTGCGCAAGCGTCATTGCGTCCGACCGAGGAAGCTCCTGGCAGACCTGGTACGAGAGCCCCTGCTCAAGCGTGGTGAAACCTCCGCGCCGGTATTTCAGCAGGAGGTACCACGGCTTCTTGCCCTGCATCACAGCAAGGCGCTTCGCTGCCAGGTAGCGCTTCTGCAGCTGAGAGACGTCGAAGGTGACAACAGGAGTTCCGAACTGCGCGCGCCCTTCTGCCTGCTGGCGCTCAGTGAGGAACTCAAGCGGCTTGTCCGTGCGCACTTTCAAGCGCCTGCGCGCGAAGGTGATGAAAGACTGCGCGCTGAACGTCGGCGCGACGTCCTGCAACTCCATCACGCGCTTGTACAGCGGGTCCGTCTGCGGAAGCACGCGAGGCTTCGTGTCTGGGAAGAGCTTCGTGATGGCCGCCATGTCGTACTTCAGGAGCTCGTCACCAGCTTCACGGCACGCTTCGTAGAACCAATGACCGCGGTCTGCAATCTCGCCGAACAGCGTGCGCCTGTCTGCTGACACAATACGCCGCAAGTCTGTCGTGATGTCCTGACAGTCGAGCGCGTAGACCGCTCCAACGTGCGTGAAGGGCAGCTCATCGGCGTTGAACGTCTTGCCGGAGCACATCCAGACTTCTGCGCCGTTGTTGAGACGGTACGCAGCCATGGACGAGTCAGACCCATGGTCGCTGTACTTGGTGGTCTTGAAGTCCGCGTCAGCGAGCATGCGGAGCAGTACGTGCTTTGCCCGCTGCGTGCGCTTGGACACGAACATCACGACGACCTGGCCGTCCGATGCGTCCCGGAGCGCGAGCGCGATGGCCACTTCCAAGAAGCGACCATTGAGCCTCGCGTGCTCGACGAGCGTCTGCGCTCGAAGAGTGACGAGCTCTGCGTACGGCTCCGGGACGGAGATCGCGACGGACACCTAGCCCTCGGTGGTCTTCTCGACCTTCGGCTGATCGGCCTTCACCGCTTCCTTGCCGTGGTCCGCGATGCCCTGGCCCACGATGTAAGCGATGATGGTGTACACGATGCCGGAGACCTCGACCTCGTTGAGGCCGATCTTGGTCCCGATCACGCGCATGATGACGGCTGCGAGCATCGCTGCCGCCTTCTTCGACGTGATGAACGACTTGAGGAACTCCATGTGCATCCTCCGTAGACCGCCGCCTTGAGCGCCACGGAAAGGACCGTCCTCTCCGTGGCGCCAAGCAATCGGCGTTTGAAGCGCGACGAACTAGTAGTTGCCTACCAGTTCGCGAGGCAGTTGACGTTGACGCCGACCGTGTTCGCGCCGTCGACGTCCGCCTCGTAGGCGATGCCCACGCCGGTGGCGAGCGTCCGCGCACCCGCGTTGACGACGCCGTGGTCCGCCGCAGTGGCGATGATGTCGAGACCCGCGGTGATGTCGTCGTCGCCGTTGTTGTTCACCGTCGCGTACGGCCCGAGGACGAGCAGGAAGAAGTAGTTCCCGTCGTCCGGCGAGTTCGGGTACACCCCGACCGGGCGGAGCAGGTCTGCCAGGTTCTCGGAGTAGTCCGTCGTGACCTCGCCGCGCACGCCCGAGTCGTCGTGGAAGGCGACGTCGCCCGCCACGCCCGGCACCGCGTTCGCGACTTCCTTGCAGAAGACGTACGTCCTCTGCCCGCGGGAGTACATCTTGCCGAGGACGTAGTTCCCCGGGTCCGCCTGGTTGAAGTCCTCCGTCAGCGGATCGATCGAGAGAATCGCTCCGAGTCCGGTGCCGAAGCTCTCGGCGATGGACTCCGCCGCTTCGACCAGCCTGTCGTTTCCGCTCATCTACAGCCTCCAGGTGCATTCGCTGCTGAGCGTCAGCTCAGCCAGCAGGTTCCCTAGACCTTTTTGCGTCACAGCAGGATTCGTCTGCAAGCATCAGCTTGCAGCGCAGGCGCCTCTCGCCTTACGCCGTCAACGCGGTAATCATCTCCGCGGGCGTCCACTCCAGAACTCGCATGTACTCGAACCCGTCTGCGTCGACGACCGTGCCAAGCTGCTCCTTCATCGCGCGCCGCAGCTCAGGCGTGTTCATCGACCCCACTGCGGGAACGGTGAGGTCTTCCTCGCGCGCGGCCACGCGCACGCCGTCGAACATGCGCACGAAGTACTCGGCGGTGCTTCCGGGAATCGTCTTCGTGATGATCCCCGACCGGCCCTTCAGCCTGACGATGGTGTTGTTGGCCAGCATGTTTCTCCTACTGCTCGCGTACCTTGATCACAATGGTGCGGTCGTCGATGCGGCCGCCCACCGTCGTGATCCTGCACACTACGTCGTAGTCTGTCCCGGCCGTCCCGCCGCTCAACCAGATAGTCGCAACCGACTCAGTTTCTTCTTGCGACTCCATCGTGATGCCATCTGGAACGACCCACTCCACCGAATCGATCGTGTCGCTGCCCAGGTACGAAGACCAGTCGACCGTGTAGTCGAGCTTGGCGTTCGGGTCTTTGATAAACTTGCCGAGGCTCATACTGACGCTCCGCGCTCTTCTTGGTCGTCTACAAACGGCACACGCACAACTCTCACGTCAGACACTACAGACACTTGCCGGTCGTCGAACGCAACAACAGCATACTGCTCTTCTGGCTGCGCTACCGCTCTTCGATCGTCGAACGCAACTACCGCGTACTGCTCGTCTGGTACTCGAGCGACTGCGTCCGCGAATGCAGCGAGTCCGACCTTCGGCACTTTCAGTACTCGCTCACTTAGCAGTACCGGAGTGAAAACCGAACCGCTAAGTGTTCCAGACCCGATTACTGCCGCGTCAAAGAACTCGAAGAAAGTGAACGTCCCTTCTACGTCGCCTTCTCCTACAGCCGTTGTGTTCAACAGCGACGTTACTCCGGGTTCACCGCTTGTAGACGCAGATCCAACTGCCTCTGCGTCTACAAGCGACACACCAACTACGTTTCCTGCAAGACTTCCGCTCCCGGACTCCGTGCCACTAGCGAGCGCGGTAATAGTCGCGCTTCCACTTAGGCTGCCGGAACCTGAGAGCGTCCCCGCCATCTGGACTGTTGGGTCAGTCTGCGGCGTCCAAACGTACGGAGTTGTAACTTCAACTGGTGCGAAAACGTAACGCGAGTCACAAGTCAAGCCTGGCAGCGTCATCGACATTGACCGAGTGAAACCCCATCGTCCTAGACGGTTCGTGATCAGCATCAGTTCTCTACTGTCTGAAACACAAGAGCACTTGAGTTATCATGGAACGGATTCGTTCCTGGAATCACCCAGAAAAGACTGAGACACTCGTCGCCATCCAAGATCGGAAACACTGCGCGCTCTCGAATGAGCGACATTGCTGAAGGGCCGTCAGAAGGAAAGCCTGCTAGTTCATTCAGGTAGTACTGGTCATTGCCCCACATTGTGATCGGGTAGACAAGCGTGAGGTCTGACACGCCAGCTGTAGACGTCCCGTCGAACTGCGCACTCTCGATTGACTGCACTCCAAAGTCACCTGCTTGCGGCGTCATGAACAGCGGCTGGGTGTCTGCAGTTGAAACGACCCAAGACGCTTCTGAAAACCCGGTGCTGACCGGCACAACGATCGTCCCCGTCCTTCCTCCGTCACCGTGCTCGTTCGTGTACGTCACTGTCAGTGTCCGCTGCGTTGCTGCGTTCCGCGCGGTGCTAGCGACAAGAGCCACCCGAACACCCAAGCCCGACACCTTCCGCGGAAGTCCTACTCCGTTCGTCATGTTCTGAAGTGTCGCTATCGTATGGTCAATTCCACCATACGCAAGCAGACGGTCGTGAAGCAGCATCGTCCCGCAAGCTTCTATGGCATGCGAGCATCCAACTGCGTGAACTACTTCCACGAGGTGCTGTCGGTTACCTGCCCGCGGCGCGCGCAGTACGATGCTTCCTACATCACCGTGCGTGTACGCGACGGCAGTCAGTGCAGGTGTAGGATGAGAACCTGCAACACCTCCAGGAAACTTCACCACGCCGAAGAGGTCTACCCACTGCGTAAACTTTCGGCCCACGTTGCCAAAGACAACTACGCGTCGTTCTTCCTGGCCGCTTCGAAGAGCGGTTTGGATTTCAGCGTACGTCTCGAAGCCACTCACGACGCTTGGCCTTCTCTCACTCCTGATTCATAGACGCGAAGAAACGCCTCTTCCATCATCGCGACAACCTCACGCGGGAGCTCAGGAAACTTTCTTCCAGGATTCCTGGTCTCCCAGACTTGCTTGAGTATCTCCATCATGCTAGTTCTCCGCAGCGCCAAGAGAGCCGAAGAGAACAGGCGTCGCGCTGACGGCCGCCACGAGGATCCACATCAGCGCGTGGTCGTCGTACAGACGCGGAAGAGACGCGATCTGCATCACAAGGTCCCGTTCACTTGCGACACCTGCTTGGAGTAGTGGAAGCTCAAGGAGCGGCTTGCACAGCACGAGGTTGGATTTGCCAGCGCCGCCGCCCGCCGCAGAGAAGGTGATGTGATTCACTTTCTTCACGCCATGATCGCCTGCCGCTAGAGGAATCCAGACACCGTTCACTCCGTGCGGAACCTCGTCAACTGCCGCGGTTGTGCGCATCGCGATGCTCACCGACGTCTGACCGTTAGACACATCTGAGTCGTAGTTCATCGAGAGGTTCTGCGCAACACCACCCAGAACAGTCGTCACTTCAAGGAACGCCATCACGCCTTTGCCGTCTGTGTACCGCGCGAGCGACACGTCGTTTGTAAGGTTCTGCTGCGCGTTCGAGTTGTGGTCTAGCACGCCGTAGTCAAGGAGCCGATCAGCAAGGATCAGCGTCCCCATCGGCGAACCCGCTGACGACATCGCGAGCGCGCGAAGCAGATGCAGCGTGCGCCCACCCGTGGGATTTACGAACGCCAACGCACCGGTGATTGAGTCATCGACAACACGCGCAGTCAGTGCGGTTGGATCGGTGCCCGCTGCGGGAAGCCCAGAGCGTCTCCACGAAGAGTGGATACGGCCTGCCGCTCCTGACGCTGGCATGGACTTGTTGAAGAAGTACGTCTGTCCACGTGCGTTGACGGAGATCGCCGCGATGATCTCGTCGTAAGTGAGAAATCCGCTCATGACACCGTCGCGATCAGCGTCCCGACTCGCCACTCGCATGTCTGTCCTGCGAGGACTTCCTTGGCTTCGTCAAGAGCTCCGTAGAGGACAGGTGTGTCAAGGTCCGTGTTCCACAGCGACGTGTGCGTCACTGTGCAAGCAGGCATCCCGTCGAACTGAACTACAACGTCGTTAGACATGGAGCCTGCGACCGGCGCACCGAAGGTCACAACCTCAGGAGCATACGATCCTCCGACAACTTCGTTCGCCGTGCAGTCCTCGCCTGGGTCACCGGTGTGCATTCGGACTTCCAGATTGAGGGCGCGAATTGCCGTGAGGATCGCTTGCTCGTAAGCGTTTGAGAAACTCATGCGTACGCCTCGACGATGAGCATCCCGTCACCGCCGTTGCCGCCGTTCAGCACAGCGGGACCAGGGTTCGCCACTGCGCCACCACCGCCACCACCCGGCACCGCCCCGTTGAGACCATTGCCCAAGATCACCGGGTCGCCTCCGGAACCGTAGAAGGAGTGGCCTCCGCGTCCGCTGATGCCAAACGCGAGACCTCCGAGGATGAAACCAGACTCTCCCTGTCGTGTTCCTGTAGCAAAGTCGTATCCCGCTCCAGGAGGGTAGTTCGCAGCACCAAGCACAGCGCCATCAGCAACCGCAGGCGCAGCCGCGCCAGGACCGCCACGCCCGCCTTGAGCTTTGAGGATCTGCCCGGTTGAATCATCGACTGTCGTGTCGCCGCCCGCACCCGCGCCGCCGCCGATACCACCCGCGCTGCCGGCGCCTACGACCCAGTTGTACTGAGCTTCCGGGCTATTCACAGTGAGCTCAGCGTACTCGCCAGATGCTCCGCCGCCCGTAACAGCAATGCCGGGCACGACGAGTGTGATGCCGCCCGCGCCCGCGCCCGCGCCCGTTGCTTTGAAGATCAGGAACCGCGTATCTTCTGGCGTCGCGTATACACCAGAGCCGACTGTCAGGATTGTCCGAGAGATCAAGATGACCCCCTGAATGTACTTGCCGTCCTCCCGGAGAAAACGACTCCCTCCGGGTGCGATAGGCGATACACGCTGCGTCTCTTGGCAAGACTTACGAACCACGGATTGTCCTCAAAAGCTCCTCGACTTCCACACCGCCAAGCTCCTGCGTCAGCATGCGCATCTGCGTGTTCGCGTCCTTCGTGTCTGGACTCGGTGTTCGCGGCGCGCGCTTGTTCTTCGCGGCCATCACGATGCTGAGCGCCTTTCTGATGGTGTCACCATGCTCGCGCTCGAACTTGATACGCGCTTCGTACAGCTCCTTCTGTGACAGTTCGAGAGCGACCCTCTGGTTCTCGATGATCTTCTCTCGAGCGGCCACAGCGGCTTCGCGAAGCAATGTCTGCTGCTCGCGTACGTCGTCGATTTCCTTGTCCTTTGACCACAGCTTTGCCCACAAAGCGACGATGACCAGAGCCATCGCTCCGCAGCCACCGCCGAGCAGGTACTTGACCATCTCTTCTGACATGCAGTCCTCCGGTATGCGCTGACAACATCTTTCAAACCCGTGCTCGCTCGTTCATCCCTGCATGACAGATGACCGGCGATACACAGCGCGCATCGGAGCGTACGCGACAGTTGCAACTAAGCGGCGGCTACTACGCGACAGTCAGCTTCTTGTGCTTCCTCGCGACGTGATACACTTCCGGGTACATCCCCTGTCCGTCGTGCGGAGCGTAGTCAGTCTGCGTGTCACCGAACTTGTTGCGGCTTGCCTTGACGTAACAGTCAGCGGCGTTCCATCCTTGCAGCCAAAGCCCGTTGAGCCTTGTGAGCCTTCGCTGCAGTTTCAGCGTCATGTTGTCAAAGGTCCGGTACGGGAGCGAAGTCCTGGGCTTCTCTTCAAGTCGAGCTTTCCAGCCCATCTCCTCTTCGCTTGCCGTGCCGTCTTGCGATCGGAACATCTTAGGCCGCTGCCTCTTCGTACACTGTCTGCTTCCATCGGTGCGTGAAGTCGACCATGAACTGGTGCTCGCCGTCCGGTACGAGCTCGTACTCTTCCCACCCTTCCGGCTCGACGGTGTCCAGCGCTGCAAGCGCAATCCTCGCTGCCCAACGCCCTGCGGTCAGCGGGCAGTTCTTCGCGAGGACCGACGCTGCTTTCGCGACGCTGTCTGTCCATGTGAACGAGAACGAGTCTGGCAGCGACATAATGCGCGCAAACTCGCGCACAGTCAGGCCGCGCTTCTCCGCGTAGTGCATGAACCCGCCCGAGCACATCCCGGTGAGTACCCACGCGCCGCGCCGTTCTCCGTCGATGCGCCGCACGCGTCCGAAGAACTGCTCCAGGACGAGGCGCTCCCAAAGAGCCTCAGCTCCCTTAGGAACTGTCCTGTGTTGCGCGTGGTAGCGCGCGAGGACGCGCTCGACGTCCTCACCGATGCGCCACCCGTCGTCCCACAGAGTGGACTGCACATGGCGCCACGACGGAGACTCAATCCACTGGTGCGCGGTGATCTCGTTCGTGTCCGCGTGCTGCATCGCCCAGTCGCTCGGAAGGTTGCGCCTGGGCTGCGGTGCCCACGTCTCCTGGAGACCCATGAGGTCGCCGATGACCTCATGATACGTGGGCGGCTGCTCTTGAGGCGGCACGAAGCACCGGAACGGAATGCGCGCCGCGTACCAGAAATACCGCGCTCGCGCTTGGCACCCGTTGAGCGAAGCGTCACTGTGCAGCAGGTGATACAGCTTGTAGTCCTCACCTGTGCGCTCACGAAGGATGCGCAAGTACGTGTACATCAGCGACTTGCCCTGCGAATACGCCTGACGCACAGACTCGAACGCGACTACCTCAGGTCCTGGGCGACCGTCCTCACCCGTGCACCGCGCAGCGTACTCCACGAGCTTGCGTTGGCACGAGTTGATCGGCGAGTCGATGCCGCGTGAGTTCGGACCGCCGTTGTTGTTGATGACGCTGAAACCGCTGCACGGCGGCGTGCCGTTGAGGTACGCTGCACCGTGCACCGGCTCCCACAGCTCCGCTTCGCCGGTCTCCATCTCGAAGTCGGTACCGAAGAGGTGCGTGTTCGCGTCCACGCAAGCGTTCCCGAACCCACCAGGGAGCGCAAGGCGCCGCGCGATGGTGAATCCTTCCTTGACCGCGCCCAGCGCGACGCCGCCGCCGCCGAGCGCTTGGCAGTCAATGTAGCGGTGGCTCACTTGGGCGCCTGCTTGTACGTGATGAGCGCGCCCTTCGCTTCCTCAGGGTGATTGTGCACGCGCTCGAGGAACGCTCGCACGTCCTTCTGGTCGTGCGTGTCGAGCGCGCGCTCCTGGAGACGAATGGCCTCACCCGTGTATCCGTAGAGGAGACACTCGCGCGCTGTGAGGTCGATAGGCGGGCGCACCGAAGCGTTCACAACGGGCACCATCGGCCGACCGTCCCAGACGAACGCAGCAGATGCTTTGCGCGGAGCACAAAGAGCACCGCTCACCAACGCGGCTGCTACCGCAACAAGCATGCAGCTCAAGAGGTACTTTTTCACTTGGTCACCACGCCTGGGCGTGTCTTGGACGCGTCAAGCACCGTGATGCGATCGGCGCCAATGGCAAGACGGCGCTTGTGCGTCTCCTTGCCTTCGGTGACGTTCGCCATGACCACGTAGTCTCGACCGCCGCACCACTTCTCGATGATGCCTGGATGCTTTCCATCGACGAGAACGCGCACGCCCTTCTGCAGCGGTCCGTTCGTGTGGTCGCTCAGCATGTTCATGTGATGATGATCGTGGTGCCGGCCTTTGCGTTCTCGTTCGTCGTCTTGATGTCGTTGAACTCAGTCATGATCGCCTTCAGCTTCGACTCATCTGTCACGTACCGCTCGACGATACGCGTGACGCTCATCATCATCTGCTGCACCTGCTTCGGCGTGTAAAGCCCTCGCGTCAACGCCATGACCTTTGCGGCTTTCTCCACAAGGCTCATCACGTTCTGGAGATTGTTCAGCAAGGCCTGTCGAGACGCCGCCTTCAGCTCCGGATTGATCTCGCCTTCCTTCTCTCCGTAGTGCGCCGCGTCGAAAATCCGCACAGCGCGCTCAGTGAGCAGCCGTGCGAGGTCAATCTCTGCTTCGAGCGAGAACCGGTCGTTCTCCGCTTCCGCGAACTCTTTGAGCGCGTCTTGCAATCGTTTCGATGCGCGCGTCGTGTACGGTGAGTGGCTCATCTCGCGTCGCCTCCCGTGCGAACGTCCCCCGTGCACGCGACAGCGAGGCGGGTCCGTGCCTTTCTCACCCCAATGCGGACATTGCTCTCCGTGCAGAGGGCCGTCAGCACGTCGACGCCCGATGCAGCGTCTAGGATGGTCTGGCGCAGGACATCCGTGCAGGTGGTGCGATGAGGGATTGTCGCCAGTGGGCATCCTACGACGCCTCCTTTATACTATACCACATTCTGCTGAGGTTCTGCCGGTCCCTGAAGGTGCTGGCGCACATTTGCATTGAACGCGCGCGTGATGCTCTTTGCGTGCGTACGCTGAGTTACGTTCTCGTCAGATTGTTGACGTTCTGTGGGCTTGCATTGCTGTGCACCATCTCCTTGGTGAGGCGCTTGACGCAAGCGATGAGCGACGCTGCTTCGACAAGCTGGCCCTCGACCGCTTTGAGGTCCGCGAAGGTCAACGACTTGGAGAGCGCATCTGCGTACATGTTGACTTCGTACGCGTCGCTCGTGAGTTGAAACAACGTGCCCATCACTCGGTCAATGTCCGAGCGCTGCAGGAAGGGCTTCTTGTGCGGCTTACCGGTTTTCGGCATTCGAGTGCTCCTTGGTTGGATGTGGCCACGAGGGACGAAGGACCCAGTCAAGCGACACTTGCGTCTGAATGACGAACGACGTCGTCCCATGAGAGAAGTTCTCCATGTGCTTTGCTACGATGAAGCGAAACTGCAAGACCTTCACGACTTCAAACGCAGAACTGTTGCTCACTGCAAGATGTCTTTCGTCGTGACACCGCATTCCTGGAGCACAGTGATAATGGCGCGCGCGGTTGCTTCATTCACAGTGCTCGACACGTCTTCGAGCTTGCGTTGGTACGACAATGACCAGCCCGCACGGTGCGCAAAAGCCCGAACGCTCAATTCGGTTTTTACGCGTGCAAGCGTGAGCGAACCTCCATCTAGCTTGTACCGAGTCATTGTCGCAGGGAACAGCACAAGGTCCAAAATCTGAGCACCTCCTGGCTTATTATATCGGTTGTGAAAACACCTTCGGCACATTGCAGCTTTGCGGTCTGTACTTACAACCCATTCACGACTAGAAAGCCGAAGCTGCCCGCATGGTCCAGGACAAACTCTGGTAGGTACAAGCTCGTTGAGTACTGCAAGCCTCAACGCTTGATACTGCTCTTGCTTGTACAGCGCAACGTCTTCAGGGTCCTCCCAGTCGCACTTCTTACGGCGTTCCCTATCGAAAGCCCTTTCTGCTTTCGCGATGTCGTTGAGCTGCACCTTCACGCGCTTGAACGCACTCGTCATTCGAAGTGCTCCTACAAGTGCTAGACCTGTTCAGTATCACGCTCCCTCCAGAGGTAGCAGGGAACTTTTAGAACTCACCAACGCCAAGAACTGTCGAGAACCAGCCTATTACTACTACTACGTGGAGCTAAGGGTTATAAAGTATGTAGAGTAGGGCGGTTACAGGCCAAGGCCAAGGTTCCAGAAATCTAGAGCTACCCCTCCCTAGAGCGTGATACTAAAGAGCCAATGCCCCTACCAGTGGCAGGTTATTTGCGCCGCGACATTTTTCTGTCCCGCGCTCCGGCGACGAATTCCCTGCACATCAGCATGCGAATCTTGATGATGTCCGGCGCGTCACAGCACGTAATGCTCGGTGCGTTGCTCATCTCCAGGACGATTCGCTTCCCTACTTGCCGAAACCCGCGCACATTCCGTATGCTCACCCATCGGCGCTTCTCCGGGACATGCCGTGTTGACGTCTTGTGCGCTGCCGCACGCACGATGAACGACGCTCCTCTAGTCCCGCCCAACCCGTCCATGTTCGGTCGTCCCACGTTCAATTCCTCTCCAGGTTCCGCTCTCGCGCCTCGACTGCTAGCTTCTTGTTCCACGACACGATGACCAGGTCCTCAGGTATGTAGACGACCTTCTCTGCCGGCACGTAAATCCCAGCTGGCGTCACCGTGACGTACTCTTCGCAGTCATCGCAGATCAACTCCATGCACCACGTGCCGCAGCGCGAGCACTTCAGTTGCAATTCGCTACCCATCGATAGCGTCCTTGATGTCCTTCATGGTGGAGTCCCACTCGTGCGCAGGTGTAGTTCCAGACAGGCGGAGCGCTTTTTGTAGAGCACCTTTTAGCCGTGCAACTTCTGCGTCTAGCGTAGCAAGAAGTTGGTGAGGCATCCCACCCATACGGTAAGAGTGGTCACGCAGGTAGTCGCGAACGCCCCGCAAGCGCGCTGGCGTCAGCGGATCACGCAAACCAAGACCGTCCTTATCGTGGTCAGGTTCGCCACTAATAGCGCCACGCACCATTGCTCCGAGGATATGCTCGTCGTGCGCCATCGTGCAATTGAACAAGTCATGTACCTTGCACAGCACGCCACAGCCGCCCGCCGCCGTCGTGTGTGGGCAAATAGTGGAGAGCTGCGCGTCATCGTACGTCACAAAGCACTTGTCGCAGCGGCGGATCATGGTTACCTCAGTTCGTACCGGGCTTGAAAGTCGTGGTTACTCAACCATTGCATATCATGCGCAGGGTCTTTTACGAACCACGCGCCGCATGGAATCGAAACACGCACGCCACTGCTAAACTCGAAGACTACATACCCAGGCACGATAGAGAGCTTGACTGAGTGTGCTCCGATAAACTCGCGCACCTTGTCGTCATTACCAGCAATCAGCTGCATCGCCTCTACTTCGTACGGCTTGCGGTGAGCGTAGCGGATCATGGCGTCTCCTTTACGCGCTTAGTCTACGAACACCCATCGTTCTCACCGCAGTTCGGACACCTATGGCACGTACCCGAACGCGTCATGATCGTCCCGCAATTGTAGCAGGACGGGCCTGAGTCGTCAGTCTTCGGTGCGGCGGGTAATGGTGCAACTGGTAGCGGTAGTACAGGCACCAAAGACACGATGATGCCACGCTTCACAATGAGCTCTTGCAGCGTCTCGATCTCCTCTGGTGTGAGTCGAGACGTAATGGCAACGCTCACTACTTCCTCCCCAACACTGCATTCATCCGGTTCCGTACGATGACCGCGCGCTCTGTGCAAAGGACCTTGCCGATGCGCGTGCACACCAGGGTCCCATCCTGCCGCTCGACGATTACTACGTCTTCGCTCGCCCGGATGTACACGCGCGAGCCTTCCTTCCCGTCGATGGTGCACGCGGACACGCCACGGCTGTCCGCGGCGGTCACCCAGAACAATCCGTCTCGAACCTTTGGCCTCGGCATTGCTACTCCTCTTCAGTTACGACGCCACCAAAATCCCACTCCTCGATGCAGTACAAGATCGCGTCTTCGTCCATGGCAGTCACCACGTAGCCCAATGGCGCGCGCCAAGTCCAGTCTGAGAGCAACCCATAGCCCTTCAGCGACAGGTGCTCCATTGCGCGCTCCAACGTCTGCCAGCGTGCGCGACGTTCAGGTGAGGTTTGCGGCATTACCTCCACCCTCTCCGCCGGAGTCGCCGGCGCTTCATCTTCCTGCGCTGCTTCTTGACCCACCTTGCGACCCACGGCCGGATAGCCGCGTCAATCCTTTCGTATGTCACGTCCGGCTTCCCGTCGATGACCACGCGCAGCGGGATGCACTTGAGAGCACCCGTGCGCTCGCGGTACTTGCCGCTGTGGAAAGCTTTGATCAACTGGATGCGCATCTCCGTAGCCATCTCGTCGCTGATGAGGAAGCCGCCCTCAGGACCTGTCATTTCGAGCGCTCGGAACCGGGACTCCGCCTCTGCGCGTTCGAGGTTCGTGAACGTAGCGTCCTGTCCCATGCCAAGCACTTCAGGCCTAACCGCAATTGAACGCGCAATTGCGTCAATCCGGTCAGCGCTGCGTGCCATGAACTCGAGGTCTTCCTTCGTCATCGTTGGCGCGGGCGCTTCATCTCCTTGCGCGCACACCTGGCAATGCACCGGTCCGCCGCACGATCCATCGTGGCTCACGCTGCCCTCGCAAGGCCAGCAGTTAGACCGGCGATGTACGCGAAGACAGCGCAAAGCATCCCAGCAGCAAACCCGTGCAGCCAATCGAAGTGCCACGCAGTAATGGTTGCGCATACAAGCAACGCCATGACTACGTGAATAACGCACGCGCCCAGCAGCACCTGGTTCTTCTCTTCGTTCGTCATGGCTTTGGCATTGCCTCCGGTGCCCAGTCCGCTACGAACCTGGGATCGCCCCACTGCAAAAGGATGGCCTTCTCCACTTCGTTCCTCTGGTGCTCAATACTGCGGTCGAAGTCCTTACAGCGCTTGCACCCGCCGAAGAACTTCACGACGTGCGTCCCATGCGCTTTGTGGTATTGCTTCTGCCGCTCGAGGATGGCGATGGAGATGGCGTGGTTCTGGGCTTCGTTCATGCAAGCCTCCTATCGCTGCCTCGAGACGCGCCTTCAGTAATTCCATCGACTTCTCCGAACTTGTACGCTGTGATGAGCATGCGCCCCAGCAGCGTAAGCTGGTAGCAGTACTGGTCCGTCCAGGTCTGCTTGATGAAGTTCATGGTGAATGCATTCATGATGAGCTTCTTGTTGTACGCGCCTGTTCCTCTACCGTTTGAAAGGCCATGAAGCCGGTACTGCACCCGATTGACACGTGCTCCTATCGGCTTCTTGAGCGGTTCTACGTGTCGTCGAAGCTTCATGCCGCCTGAGATGTGAAGAAGCAGCTCAAGCATAGGCCGCGTCGGCTGTTTCAAAGTGTTCATTTACCACCATGTAGCAGTGAGAAGCACACTGCCATCCTTGTACATGTCTGTGCTGTTCCCGGTGTGCGGGCAGTTGTGTCCGAGCGGCAACGAGCACTTGAACGTAAGTGCTGACTCGTCCCTTTCCAGCGACACAGTAGAGAGGCAAGGGTCCATGCTGCTCCTACTTGAGGCTGAGGCCGTTCCAGAGCGTCTTCACTAGGCATGCAATCGCGAACACCGCGATTCCCTGGCTGAAGGTGTAGCCAAACTGCTGCGCGCACCAACCAGCAACGCAAACGGACAGCACAAGTACCACGCAGTACGAAATAAGCTCGTTTCGAGACTCTGTGTTGCTATTTACCACTCTACACCTCCGGGTTTCTCAGAAACTCAACAACGTCTGCGATCTGCTGCGAGCTGATGCCGTTCCGCTCGCCCCACTGGTAAATGTCGAAGTCCTTCAAGCTCATGACGACGCCTGACGCGAACCGTAGCGCGATGAGGAGCAGCTTCGTCCGCCGCTTGTGGTCCGTATCGTTCCGCCAACCCGCGAGGCGCATGATGCCAACCTCTTCGCTGTTCAGCACGACGAGGTCCTCGCCGGTCAGGTCGAGCAAGTACGCAGGCGTCCCTCGCTTGCGGAGCTCCAGCATGCGCCACTTCTGCAGTTTGGTCGCGGTGTTCCCGCCGACCTTCAGCTCCAAGTGGCCAGTCCAGCACGGATGGTACACCTGGATGTCAGGCCAGCCCGCCGCTTGGAACACGTGCCCGTGGATGGTGAAGACGCAGCACCCGACGGACTCGAGGTCCTTCTTCAGCGTGGCGCGGAAGTCGCGTTCAAGGACCACTAGAACCCTTTCTGCTGCTTATCTTCGCACGCGGCCATGTAGCCAGACTTGAATACCAGGAACTCGAGGCGGTAGTCAGACGTCCCCTGTACGCGCATCTTGCGAAGATGCTGATGCAGCGTGGCCGGATGACCCGGATGCACTGTGCGGTTGAAAGCAGCAAGGACCGTGATCTCGAAATCCATGATCGGCGTGTACGCGTGCGCCACTACGTGTTCTCCAGGAGCTTGGCGATGCGATCGGCGTTCTCCTCGGACAGCTCGATGTGGCCGGCAGCATTGCGAGGAATGGTCCGCAAGATACGAGCAAAGTTGTACCGCTCTTCGCGACGCAGTTGAATCTGCGTGCTCTTGACGCACGTCGGGTGCGAGCACGCGCCGACTCCGTACTCGTGGTGGTGTTCTGGTCCGCTCACCGGGGGTTCCTCTCTCCCATCCTGCGGTCGAGCTGCCACAGCACGAACCGCTGCCCGCACTGAACTCCTTCGTCGACAGTCGCTCCGGCTACGACAGCTTCTGTAGCGACCACCGTTGCGCTCACAACAGCATCGCACTTCCAGCACTTCTCAGCGTCGCGTAGCCGCGGCGAAGTCCACGCGGCGTTAGTCTCGATGTCCTGCAGTGGCGGCAATGGCGTCTTGCCGCACGCGACTTCGCGGACGATGCGGTCCATGCTGCGGATGATGGCGAGGTGCTTCACGTGCGCGGCCTCGCGGGGCGACCGGCTTCCCGGCGGAACTTCAGGTCCTGTGCGACAGCCCAGGTGTGCGCGGCGATGATGTTCGTCCGCAAGTCCGTGATCATTGGCTCGAGCTTCTTCTGCGGCGTGCCCGTAGTCATGGCGAACTGGATGTTTTTGACGCTGGTACGAGCGGCGTCCATGACTGCAAGCAGCTCCTCGACTGCTGAGCGGCTGACCACGACGCTCATCGAACCTCCTCGTAGAACTTGTCCGTGCCCCGCTGCCGGTTGAACGTCCTATAGCTGATAGGCGGCGGCTCTGTCGTATGGACGAACCCATCGTCGAACTGCGCCTGCAGCTTCTTGGAGTCGTACACTGGCAACGTCAACGACACGATGCTCGGCGCGACACCGCGCGTCATGAAGTACTCGCCATGCGCATCGTACAGATAGACGTACCTCGGCACTTCCCAGCCCTTGCACTTTGGGCACTGGACGCGGCCCTGTGACAACGGGCAATGCCCGCACATGTACGCCTTTGGGTAGTCGCCGGTGCCGTTGCACATCCCGCACTGGAGGTGGCCGGCGCCGTCGCACTTCCGACACCTGGTGAAGTGCCACCACCAGGAGTAGAAAGTCGGTACGTAGCGGTAAAGGTTCATCTACAGCTCCCGCGCGACCTTGTCGTACGCCTCGACCGCGTCGGTCAGGACCTTGTAGCGGTCGTTGTTTCCATCAGTGGATAGAAGCCCTCGCTGCTCCATCTGCCAGTTCTTGTACGCGTGAGTGACTGTCACCGCAAGCCGGAACCGCTGCGCTTGAAGCGGGTCGTCGGGGAACTTGACTTCGGAGGCGACGTTGCTGAAGATTTCGGCGACGTGCGAGTCGCGACGAGCCCAGGACTCGATGTTCGCATCGTGTGTGCTGTTGTACGGAGGGCCGGCCTTGGAGCCATGACCGTAGTCGTAGCTCTTGCCAACGCAGTCCTTGTGGCAGTCGTCGTTGAACCTGTGCAAGTTGACCTTGCCCTGCGGCAGCGGGTAGCCCTCTGTGCCCTCGGGCCAGGCGTCGCGGATCTCGCGGATGTCCTTCTCGAGGCCCGCAACGCGCTCGAACGCGTTGTCGCGCTGCCGCACAAGGTCCTCGATTGCCTTCGTGGCAAGCGCTCCGGTCATCTCGAGGATGCGCCGGCGCGACTCCTGGATGACGCGATTGTACGTGTAGTTGCCGTCGGTCGTAAAGCCCGTGCGCAGCTGCTCCACGATTTCCTTGAAGAGCTCGTCCTCGCACGCAAGCGCTTGGACCAGCTGCTTGCGCACCTCCCCGCCTGCAGAGTCTAGCAGGTCGACGATGTTGATCTTCAGGTCGCCCTTCTCGAGCTTGCAGATGCCACTCATGGCTTCTTGTCCTCCGGTGCTTCGTTCTTGATGCGCCACTGCGTCTGCCTGGGAATCGTCCCCTTTGCGACGTGGCCGTTCTGCTTCTTCTTGCGGCGCTTCGGGAAGTGCTTTAGCCCGCACAAGCGGCACTTGCCGTAGTTGTGCGCAGGCGGCGGGACGATCTCGTGCTCGGGCTTGGCGTGCTCCACCTTGCCAGCCTCGTGCTCCGTTGTCTCCTTGACCACCTTGTACGCCTTGCCGTCGGCGCCGACGAGAAGCGTTCCCACTTTGAGCCCCTCAGGCGGCGCGGGCAGCATCGCGGGCGTAGGCTTGAGTTCGTGGCCCTTGAGCAGCGATTGCGCCTGCGCCACCGTATCGAACTGCGCAAGCACGCGCGCGGAGGCGCCGTATCGCATGTTGAACTGCTGGCGCTTGACTTGGTCACGCGTCAGCCCGGTACGCTTGGCTACGCAGTCCGGGTGCGTGCAATCCGCGCCACTGCAATCTGCGCTCATTCGTCTTCCTCCGAACGCCTCTGGTCCTCTCGCTTCTGCCGGTGCCGGTCGATGCGCCGGTCGAAGCGCTTGTTTTCTGCCGTGTGCCCCTGCCAGTCCATCTCGCTGCCCTTGTGGCCGAACGCGCCCGAAAGGTCCTTATGGCGCGTGTTGCTGTTGCGGCTACCCTTTCTGCTGTTTCGGCTGCGGCTCATTGTCTCCCTCCAGTAGCTTTCGGATCCGGTCCACCTTCGCCTGCCCGTTCGGGTCCAAGCTCCGCAGCGCGAACCGTCCTGGCGGGCAGTACTCGCAGCCCCAGAAGCAGACGCGCTCCGCGCCGTAGATGACGTCGTGCATCATCTGCTTGATGACGTGACGGCTGAGTTCTTCGAGGATGAAGTTCTCGACTTGGGCGTTCGCGCCGCAAACCCCTCCTCGATCAGTTCCTCCAGAAGCCACTTCACCGCCAGCTCCCCGTTGTGTATCGGGCATTGAGACGTCACCGGCGCTCGGCACGGATCCAGCATCGCCTGTTCCAGAGTCCGCCGCTCGAGGTTGGTCGCGAACAGTCCGGTCCCGAATCTTCTTCGTCGCCTCATCGACCTGGTACCTCGCGACGAACGACTCCTCTGTGTACGCTTCCGGGTCCCACCGCGACAGCTTCAGCCAGACCACGCGCCCGCAGAGTTTGCACGTCTGCTTGTCGTAGATCGGCGTGCGTTCCGGCAGCGCCGTTGCGAAAAAGCCGTCACAACCCTCGTACGGGCACCCGCCGAAGTTCACGAGTCGAGTCCCTTCTCCTCACGCAGACGATCTACTTCCCGGTCGGCCGCCTGGTCGATGTACTCAATGCAATCCGCGCAGTACAGCAGGCGCTCGCGTTCTGTCAGAAGGCTCATAACGACCAAGCGAAGGCATCGCACGCAGTTGCCCATGACCGGTGGTGGTGCCTTGGGCGTGTGCCATTCGCAAGGCGCAGTTTCGCTGCAGCTCTCACGAGCCTTCAACCACTTTTCCACGGTTGCGTGCGTGCCCCAGATGCCGACGGTACGCGCCGGCACCTCGTTGTAGAGGAAGCTCATGAGGTCCTGCAGCTTGCGCATGGACGAGGTGTCGGAGAAGTAGCTGCTCGAGAAGCCGTCGAACCGCGCCATGGCCTCGTGCAAGTCGTTCTCCAGCACAGCGCGCATGAACGAGCCGGGCTCGACATGGTAGAGGAAGTACATCTGCAGCCCTTCCTTGTACTGCTCAGGGCACTTCGTCCAGTTGAACATGGTTTCCTTTCCGCTACTGCAGCAACCATTGGTTCGGCGTGCAAGGCAAGTCGACTGCTTTCATATGAGCACCGCAGCTTGCGCAGTTGTGCTCAGCAAGCTTCAGACGCGGCTTTTCGCAGTAGCTGCACGGCGCGGTTGCGGCCTTCAATTCTCGCTTGTACTTCTCCTGCGCTTCCTGGTTGAGGCGCGCGCAATCGTCAACGGCATTACCCAGGCGCCAAAAGCTGTCCCGCTGCTTTCGCTCCAGCTGCTTGTACGCGCGCACAATGTAAGTCAGCGCAATCATCAACGCGCACAGCAGCGGAACTTGCCCTTCGAGCAAGACGTTCACTTTGTCTTCCTCCGCAGCACGCGCAGGAACGCCATGATGACTCTTTGCAGCCGTTCGTCTTCATGCGCCATATTCTTTTCAGCCCACTCGATGGTTGCCCAGTCGCGCTCTTCCTCGGTGAGTTCTCGGGTGCGAGGTTCCCACTGCATGAGGTCGGCCCGGTCAGCCATGAACATGCAGAAGTTGGCGAGGTCAGCGGCTTCGATGAGCACCTGCTCGCGCCTGATGTTCTTTGCTTCTTCACCGGCATAAAAGAAATGCCGCTCGACGGCTTCGCCAAGCTCGTGGTGCTCGTCCTGAAGACCCTTCCACAACTGCTGGATCGGCACCGTCTTCCACGAAGCGCCGCGGTCCTTATCGTGCGCACGCAACGCCAGCTCCATTATGCTGGCGAACTTGCGAACTTCCGGGCGGAGTCGAATGCTCATGTCTACTCCTTAGCCGAGTAGACGCAGTACGGCAACGCGGCCATCTTGGACCATACGCCGTCCTTGCACACCAGGTAGAGGAGGTCATCTTCTTTCTTCAGCCACCAAGTGCCACAACGGTCGCACACGACGCCGCCGCAGCTCACACAGCACGGGTGCCCAAGATGCGAGCTGCGAACATTGGGACCATTGCGCCGTGTCGGCGGCTTGAGCAGCCGCGCCCATACGCGGTCGATGTCGGCCTTGACGCTGTCGTACATAGCTTGTGACAGCTCAGCGTTCGTGGGCATGAAGCGCTTCTTGACGGGCACGATAGGGAACGCGCGGCACGGGAAGTCGAATGTCTCCGGCGGCTTGTTGTACAGCAGTTCACGGGCTTCCTGAATGCTACCCTGCTTGATGAGCTGCATTGCTTCGGCGATCTTGGTGGCATCATGTGCCGAGCAGTCGCAGTTGACGTAGGTCAGCGAACCACTGGGCGTACGCGCGATGAGCAGGAACCCGGCGGCACTGGAAAGGTGCTTCAACGCCACCTCTTCGGCACGGTAGCGTTGAAGCGTCTTCTCGATGCGCTGCGAACGGGGCTTCTTCATGGCTTGCTTTCCTCCACTACTTCGATGAGACCCCTCTTGCACTCTCTGCAAATCAGCCGCGCCAACCGCGTCTTCGACTGGACGACGTGCGTGCACTCCAGCGTCACGCGGAACAGCGCGTCTTCACCGAGCGGCGTGAGGCGCACGTAGACGATGGCCTTCCGGTAAATGGGTCCAATCTCCGGGAGCAGCCGCGTCTCGGGCGAGTACTTGCAGACCATCATGCGGTTTTCACGCGTCCAGCCTGCGGACCTCTTGGTGCTTCGAGCGGCCTGAGTACGCCTTTCCGAAGGAGCTGCCTTGCATGGCCTGGGCAGCACCGGCTTCGTGTCGCTTGGTTGCGGTGGCAGATTGGCACGTGGCAGTAAAGCATTACGCGCGTGCGCGAGCGCTCGCCAGAAGCCGCGCCTGTGTCTGTGTACGCTGGACCCTTCTCGAAGAAGTAGCTGTCGTCTGTTGGCAACGAGATGACTGGATCTCCGC
>Ga0137423_1000139_pt1 | contig 23859 bp, 20 predicted proteins | sample EasRivERMZT600_2_FD_102326 | JGI IMG/M metagenome (GOLD analysis project Ga0137423, IMG submission 102326) | Soil microbial communities from meander-bound floodplain in the East River, Colorado, USA - East River MetaG ERMZT600_2 | ecosystem: Environmental > Terrestrial > Soil > Floodplain ...
AGGCGGTCGACCACGGAGCTGCTGCGAGTCGTGCCCGAATGCGCCGAGCGCAGCGAGCCCCCCGTCCATCTTTGGTTTGGGGCGAGCGTGTCCCGTCCATCGAGCCTTTTTCCCCTCCGCCCTTCGACCCGCCCTCGCCCGTCGCGCGTTCAACCACGAACCCCCGCTCCCCGCGCCCTCTTCACCCCCGCCCTCGACGTCCGCTCCAGTTTCAAGCCGCGGCGGCAGAATGGCCTCTTCCGCTCCACCGGAGCCGCCATGGCCGACGCGACGCCGCATCCTTCCAATCCGTCGCGGCGCGTCCAGTTCTTCGCGACCTGCCTCGTGAACGACTTCCTGCCCGAGGCGGGCATTGCATCGGTCGAGTTGCTGGAGAGCGCCGGGATCGTGGTCGAGCGGCCGCGCGGCCTCACCTGCTGCGGGCAGCCCGCCTACAACGCCGGCTTTCGCGCCGAGGCGAAGCGCGTCGCGCGGCGCACGTTCGAGCTCCTGGCGCGGACTGAAGGGCCGATCGTCGTCCCGTCGGGTTCGTGCGCCGACATGCTCGTACACCAAGGCGAGGAGCTCTTCCGCGACGAGCCGGACTTCCTCGCGACCGTGCGCGCCGTCGCGGCGCGCGTGCGCGAGCTCACGCAGTTCCTGGTCGAGCGCCTCGGCGCGCCCGCGCCGCGCGCCGCCGCGGCGCCGGAGCGGCCGCGCACCAAGGTCGCCTACCACCCGAGCTGCCACCTCGCGCGCGGGCTCGGCGTGACGAAGGCGCCGGTCGACCTCCTGGCGGCGCGCGCCGACTTCGAGCTCGTGCCGGTCGCCGACGCCGACGAGTGCTGCGGCTTCGGAGGCCTCTTCAGCGTGAAGCAGCCCGCGATCAGCGGCGCGATGCTCGACCGGAAGTGCCGCGCGCTCGAGGCGTCGGGCGCCGACGTGGTCGCGAGCTGCGACGCGGGCTGCCTGCTGCAACTGGCCGGCGGGATGCGGCGGCGCGGGCTCTCGCTGCGCGCGTGCCACGTGGCCGAGCTGCTCGAATGAGTGCTCCCGAGGCCGCGCTGCCCCCGTTCGCGGAACGCGTGCGCGCCGCCGTCGGCGACGCCCACCTGCACGAGGCGATCGACCGCGCGACCGGCCAGCTGCAGGCGCGGCGCGCCGCCGCCTTCGCCTCGCTCGAGGCGGCCGACCTGGTCCGCGACCATGCGCGCGCCGCCAAGCTCGAGGTGCTCGCGAACCTCGACACGCTGCTCGAGCAGTTCGAAGCGAACGCGCGCGCGAACGGCATCGCCGTCCACTGGGCGCGCGACGCGGCGGAGGCGCAGCAACTCGTCGTGGAGATCGCGCGCGCCGCCGGCTGCCGGCGCGCCGTCAAGGCGAAGTCGATGGTGACCGAGGAGATCCACCTCAACCCGGCGCTCGAGGCGGCCGGACTGCGCGTTGTGGAGACCGACCTCGGCGAATACGTGGTCCAGCTCCGCGCCGACCGGCCGTCGCACATCATCCTGCCGATCATCCACCTGACGAAGGAGGACGTCGGGCGGACGATGGAGGAGCGGCTCGCGGTCCCGTACACGAGCGTGCCGCAAGAGCTGTGCGCGCTCGCGCGCGCGCGGCTGCGCGCGGAGTTCCTCGAGGCCGACCTCGGCATCAGCGGCGGCAACTTCGCCATCGTCGAGAGCGGCTCGATCGGGCTGGTGAGCAACGAGGGCAACATCCGGATGGTCACGACGCTGCCGCGCGTGCACGTCGCGCTGGTCGGCATCGAGAAGCTCGTCCCGACGCTCGCCGACTGGGAGCGGACGGTCCAGGTGCTCGCGCGCTCGGCGACGGGGCAGAAGATCACCGTCTACACCACGCTCGTGAACGGGCCGCGCCGATCTCCGTCCGACGAAGGCCCCGAGCAGGTCCACGTGATCCTGCTCGATCACGGCCGCAGCGCCACGCTCGCCGGCGACGAGGCGGAGATCCTCGCCTGCATCCGCTGCGGCGCCTGCCTCAACGTCTGCCCGGTCTTCCGCAACATCGGCGGCCACGCCTACGGCGACACCTATCCCGGGCCGATGGGGGCGGTGCTCACGCCGTCGCTGCGGGGCTTGCCGGGTTGGGAGGAGCTGCCGCAGGCGTCGTCGCTGTGCGGCGCGTGCCGCGACGTCTGCCCGGTCCGCATCGACCTGCCGCGGCTGCTGCTCTCGCTGCGCGCGAAGGCGGTCGAGCGCGAGCCGGTCGCGCTCGCGCAGCGGCTTCTCATGAAGGCGTACGCCTTCCTGGCGACGCGGCCGCGCCTGCTGCGCCTCGCCATGAAGTGCGCGCGCGCCTTCGCTCTCCGCCGCGCACGCGACGGCTGGGTCGCGCGCTCGCCGGGCCTCCCCGGCCTCTTGCGCGGCTGGACGGAGCAGCGCGACTGGAAGGTCCCGGCCGCGCGCACGTTCGACGACTGGTGGGAGCAGCGCCGTGGAAGCGCGTGAGGAGATCCTCGGCCGCGTGCGCGCCGCGCTGCGCACCGCGCGCCTCCCGGCGCGCCCCGCGTCGCTGTCGCCGATCCCCTCGTCGCTCGAGGCGGCGCCGCCCGAGACGTGGCGTGCGCGCTTCGTCGCCGAGCTGCGCGCGCTCGAGGTCGCGGTGCACGAAGAGGCGACGCCGGAAGCGGTGCGCGCGCGCGTGCGCGCGCTGGTCGCGGGCCGGCGCGTGCGCTCCTGGGCGAGCGCGGCGCTGCCCTACGACCTCGGTGCGACGCTCGCCGAAGCGTCCGCGTCGCTGCTCGACGGCGCGGCCGAGCGCGGCGCGCTCGCCGCGGCGGAGGTGGGCGTGACCGGCGTCGACGCCGCGATCGCGGAGACCGGCTCGCTCGCGCTCGTCGCGGCGCCCGACCGCCCGCGCACCGCGTCGCTGCTGCCGCCGAAGCACGTCGCCGTCGTGCGGCGCGCCGACCTCGTCCCGAACCTGCGCAGCGCGCTGGCGCGCCTGCGCGGCGCGATCCCCGCCGCCTCCGCGCTCCATCTCGTGACCGGCCCGAGCCGCAGCGCCGACATCGAGCTGCAGCTCACGCTCGGCGTGCACGGTCCGGGCGAGCTGGTCGTGGTGCTCGGCCCGTGACGGCGCCCGAGCGCAGCTTCGTCGCGGTCGACCTCGGCGCGAGCAGCGGCCGCGTCGTGCGCGGCCGCTTCGGCGCCGACCAGTTCGAGTTCGAGGAGGTGCGCCGCTTCAAGAACGACTTGGTCGAGTCGGCCGGCGAGGGCGGGACGACGCTGCGCTGGAGCACGCGCGACCTCTTCGCCGAGATCGTCGCGGCGCTGAGCCAGGTCGCGAAGTCACTCGCTGCGGGCGGCGGCGCGCGCGTCGCGTCGGTCGGCGTCGACACGTGGGGCGTCGACTACGGCCTCCTCGACGGCGCCGGCCGGCTCATCGAAGAGCCGGTCGCCTATCGCGACGCGCGCACGACCGGCGCCTTCGAGCGCGTCTTCCCGATCGTCCCCGCCGCCGAGATCCACGCCGCGACCGGCATCCAGCTGATGCCGATGAACACGCTCTTCCAGCTCCACGCGCACGTCCATTCGAGCGCGTGGCCGCGCAATGCCGTGCGGCTGCTGCCGATGCCCGACGTCTTCCACCACCTGCTCTGCGGCAGCGACGTCGGCGAGGCGACCCACGCCTCGACCTCGCAGCTGGTACGCTGCGACACGCACGACTGGGACCGCGAGCTCTGCCGCCGCCTCGGCATCCCCGCCTCGATCCTGCCCAAGCTGGTGCCGCCCGGCACGCGGCTCGGCCGCCTCAAGGCCGAGGTGGCGCGCGCGACCGGGCTCGACTGCGAGGTGGTCGCCCCCGCCGCGCACGACACCGCGAGCGCCGTCGCCGCGACGCCGCTCTCCGAGCAGACCGCCTACGTGAGCTCGGGCACCTGGTCGCTGGTCGGCGTCGAGCTGCCCGCTCCGCTCGTGAACGACGAGACGTTCCGCGAGAACTGCACGAACGAGGGCGGCGTCGCCGGCACGACGCGCTTCCTGAAGAACGTCGCGGGGCTGTGGATCCTCGAAGGGTGCCGGAAGTCGTGGGAGCAGCAGGGCTTTGCGCTGGGCTGGGACGGGCTCGAGCGCGCCATCGCGCGCCAGCCGGCGTGGGTCGCCGCGATCGACCCCGACGATCCCGCCTTCTTCCATCCGGCCGACATGGTCGCGGCGGTGCGCGACTTCCTGCAGCGGACCGGGCAGCCGGTGCCCGAGGAGCCGGGCGCGCTGGCACGCATCGTCCTCGAATCGCTTGCGCTGCGCTGCGCGGAAGTGCTCGGCACGGTCGCGCGCCTCTCCGGCCGGAGCCTGCGAGCGGTGCGCGTGATCGGAGGCGGAAGCCGGAACGACTTCCTGAACCAGGCGCTCGCCGACGTCACCGACCTCGAGATCCTGGCCGGTCCCGCGGAAGCGACGGCGATCGGCAACCTGCTGGTGCAGGCGGTGACGGCCGGCCGTTTCCGCGACCTCGCCGAGGGGCGCGCCTACGTCGCGCAGATGCTTCCCGCCCGGCGCTTCCAGCCGCGCGGCGAGGCGGCGACCGAGGCCGCCGTCGAGCGGCTGCGCCGGATCCTCGTGTCACATCGGTGACGACTCGTCCGCGCCGGCGCGGGGCCGTTCCCCTGTACGCGCCATGGAACAGCCGTTGCCAAGGCGCCCGCCCCTCGCGGCGGACACCTGGTCCGAGCCTTCTCCCCGAACCGATCGTCCATGCGCTCATCTCCCGGCGCGGGGAGTTCTCACGTCATGCAATGCCATCGAAGGCTCGCGCACCGGCTCGCGCTCGCGACCGCGGTCGCGATGTCGCCTCTCACGCTCTCGAATGATTCTTTCGCGCATGGCGGCCGCTACATGGGACCGTCCGACTCCGTCCCGCCCAACCTCGGCGGCAACGGCGACGGGACGCCCGGCGGCCCCGGGAATCCCGGCGGACCGGGTACCGGCGCGCCGCCCACCGGCGCGCCCAAAGGACCGACGACCGGTGGCCAGCCGACGCCACCGTCGACGCCCGGCATGCGCGGCCCCGGCAAGCTCGGCGGCCGGACCAAGAACAAGGGCAGCGGCGGCTACGACCAGTGGGAGTTCTGGTGGGAGAACAACGACGATCCGTTCCTCGCGCTGAAGGATCGGATGCGTCGCGGCCGCGTCACCTCGCAGTCGGGCCTCGCACGCGGCCTCTCGAGCAACGCCGATCCGGCGCGCCGCCCGACGCCGTCCGACGTCGCCGACACGATCGTCCCGGCCCTGCTCTCCGTGATGGATTCGAAAGACGCCGACCTCGTCGACTCCGCGGTGCTGGCGCTCGCCCGCGTGCTCCCGGCCGAGAAGTCGGCGGTCGCGCTGCCGGCGCTGCGCGCCGCGCTGCACCACGACGCGAAGTCGGTGCGCGAGTCGGCCACGCTCGCGCTCAGCGTGCTCGGCGCGCCTGAAGCGGTCGTCGACCTGCGCGAGCTCCTGCTCGACACGCCGGACGGCCGCGCCGCCACGCGCCACCCCAACGGCGTCGAGCCGCAGGTGCGCGCCTTCGCGGCCGCGGCGCTCGGACTGATCGGCGCGCCGCAGGCGGCCGCCGACCTCGAGCGCGTCGTGCGCGACCCGAAGCTCGGCGCGAACGACGACCTGAAGGCGCTCGCCCTCCTCTCGCTCGGGCTCCTCTCCGGCGGCCATGAGTCGATCGTCGCCTTCGAGCAGGACGCGCTCGGCGACCGCGAGCTCCCCGCGCTGGTCCGTGCGCAGGCCCCGATCGCGCTGGCGCGCATCGCCGACCAGGAGGCCGGCCGTACCGCCGCGCGCGGCGCGCTCCACTTCCTGCTGGCGCGCTTCCAGGACGAGAAGTCCGACGACGTGCGCCGCTCGCTGGCGATCGCGCTCGGCCGCATCGCCGGGCCCGACGACGTCGAGGTCATCGACGGCCTCGCCGACGCGAGCGAGCACGCCGGCGACGTCTCGACGCGCGAGTTCTCCCTGATGGCGCTCGCCGAGCTCGGCGCGCGCGACGGCGACGCCCCCGGCCACGCCGCGCTGCACCAGCGGCTCGGCGCGCTCTTCACGCGGACGCTCGAGCAGCCGACGCACTCCGCCGACAAGCCCTACGGGGCGCTCGGGCTCGGCGTGTGGGCGCGCAACCCCTCGCTCGACCGCAAGGACTCCGACGCGGCGCGCTCCGCGATCGCGGCGCAGTTCGAGCGCGAGAACAACCCCTCGTTCAAGGGCGCGCTGGCGATCGGGCTCGGGCTGCTCGGCGCCGCCGAGCACTCCGACGCGCTCGCTTCGTGCTTGGAAGATTCGCGGGAGAGTTCGCTGCGCGGCTACCTCGCGGTCGGGCTCGGCCTGATGGCCTCGCGCCGCCACTCCGAGGCGCTGATCGCGGCGCTCGAGACGAAGGGCGTCGACTCCAAGGCGAAGCTGCAGTACGCGCGCGCGCTCGGCCTGCTCGGCGACCCCAAGGCGATCGACGTCCTGACCCGGCAGTTCAAGGAGTCGAACACGCTGCAGGAGTCGTCGGCGACGGTCCAGGCGCTCGGCCTGATCGGCGACCGCGGCGCGATCGTGCCGCTCGTCGCGGTGCTGCGCGACGCGGGCGAGACGTCGCAGCGGCGCGGCTTCGCGGCGGTCGGGCTCGGCCTGCTCGCGGAGAAGACCGACCTGCCGTGGAGCTCGCGCTTCACGATCGACTCGAACTACCGCGCGAAGACCGCGGCCCTGATCGAGATCTTCGACATCCTGTGACCTGAAAAGACTTGCGGCACGGTGGGAGCGTCTCCCACCGATTCGCCGGCCCGGAGGCCGTGCGGGCGCTCCGGGCCGGCGGTTTGTTCGGTAGCGTCGCGCGCCTGCATGGATTCGAAGCACCCGCGCCTCGCCCTGATCACCGCCGCGCTCCTCTTCTCGACCGGCGGCGTCTGCATCAAGCAGCTCGCGGGGCTCACGGCGTGGCAGCGCGCGGGGCTGCGCTCGGCGATCGCCGCGCTCTTCCTGCTGCTGGTCTGGAAGCGGGCGCGGCGCGGCTACACGTGGAAGGCGCTGATCTTCAGCTTCTTCTACGCCGGCACGCTCGCCACCTTCGTCGCCGCCAACACCTACACGACCTCCGCGAGCGCGATCTTCCTGCAGTCGACGGCGCCGCTCTACGTCCTCCTCCTCTCGCCGCTCGTGCTGCGGGAGAGCGTGAAGGCGGGCGACCTCCTCTACATGGGGACGCTCGCGGTCGGCCTCGCGCTCTGCTTCGGCGACGAGTGGTGGTCGGGCTCGTCGACGGTGCAGGCGACCGCGCCGAACCCCCTGCTCGGCAACACCTTCGGATTGGTGTCGGGGATCCTCTGGGCCTGCACGATCGTCGGCCTGCGCTGGTTCGGGCAGCGCAGCCGCGGCGGGGGAGAGGACAGTGGCGGCGCGGGTGCGTCGGTCGTCCTCGGCAACTTCACCTGCTTCGCCGTCTGCGCGCTGCTGGCGCAGGCGACCGGCGACGGCCTCTTCCACGGCGTCGCGAGCCTGCCGCCGAAGACCTTCGGCGTGCTGGCATTCCTCGGCTGCTTCCAGGTGGGGCTCGCCTACATCTGCATCGCGCGCGGCATGTCGCGCGTGCCGGCCATGGAGGCGTCGCTGCTGCTGCTGGTCGAGCCGACTTTCAATCCGGTCTGGTCCTTCCTCTTCCTGCACGAGAAGCCGGGGCCGTGGACGCTCGCGGGCGGCGCGCTGATCCTGGGGGCGACCGCGCTGCACGCGCGATCCCCGAGGACAGCGTGACGCGATGGGGAGGGGCGGTGGCGGACGGCGGCTCGAGCTCGCGCAGCTGCAGCCGTCCGTCGGTCGCCATCCGCTTCCACGGATCATTGTTCTGGAGGAACGCCACGAAGCGCGGCGTGACGAAGGTCGGGACCGCCTGCACGGAGGCGGCCTCGCGCCCGAGCTGGAGCAGCCCCCCGTAGTGGCTCATTGGGGCGTGAGTCAGGAACATCTCGTCGAAGAGGGGCGGACGCGGGCTTGCCGTCCGCTGCGTGGGTCGCACAGCATCAGCGAAGAGACGAGGCGCCGCCGCGCCGGATCGCGCCTTGCCAGTGCGCAGTTGCCCTGGTCGCAGCCGACGTGTGGCAGCCCGCCGTCCTGCGCCGTGCCGAGGACCAGGACGTAGGGGGCGCTGCCCTCGGGACCGGGTAGGTTTCCGGCGGAGGTCCCGGCGTCCTGTGCCGCCGCGGCGAATCGGGAGCGTCCGACTTGCAGCCGAACCCCGGACCGGCGACGAACGCGAGGGCGACGACTCTTGCGAGGGTACGCATCGCGGGAGGCTCCGGACGGGGCGCACTCTGGATCGGCGCGGCGGCGACTCTGATCGGCGCGGCCGTCCTGGCTGCGTCGTGCTGCCAGGTGCCCGCGCGGTCCGACCGTCCCCTCGCGCGGGTTGCCGAGCCGCTGCAGGTCGACGGCGCTCTCGAGCTCGCGCGCCGCCACGCGCCGTGGATCTTCCACGAGACCGACGACTGCGGCGGCCGCCAGGACCTGCCGACGCGGGTCGACTTCGACGGCAACCTTCGCGGCGACGACGACTGGGAGAACTTCGCGGCGTTCGAGCTGCCGCCGGTCGTCTACTACGCGGTCGTCGCGACCGAGACGCACTGGTTCCTCTCCTACCACCTGTTCCATCCGCGCGACTGGTGCCACTACGACGTCCTGCTGCACATGACGCACGAGAACGACGGCGAGAACCTGCAGGTCGTGGTCGAGCGCGCGACCGATCGCGTCGTCCTGCTGCTCACGCAGGCGCACTACCGCGCGTACGCGCACGCGCCGGCGGACGCCGGCTTCGCTGCCGCCGCTGAACCGCTCGACGCGGAGCTCGTGCAGGTCGACGACGAAGGGCGGCCGTCGCCGGCCGGCGCGCACCCGTGCGTGGTCGTCGCGGCGCGCGGCCACGGCATCGAGGAGCTCGCGACCGACGACGACGTCGTCGCGACGCTCGCGCGCGGCGCGCCGGACTTCCGCGGCCGCGGCGTGATCCTGCGCCCGCCGCGCGCTTCCGCGGCGGACGGCGTCGCGCCGCCCCTCGCCGAGCCGTCGCCGCGCGCGCCTGCGCCGGTGGAGTACGCCCTCGCGTCGACCGTCGCGACCTTCTGGGCGGGAGTGCGCGACGGCGACCTCGTCGGTGACGGGAAGACCTTCGACGGGCCGCTGCGGCTCGCGACGCCGGAACTGACCGTCGCGGTCCCGCGCTACTACGACGCCGACCGCACGAGCGGCCCGTTCGGCCCCGATCGCGGCATCTCGCCCTTCGCGCTCGACTTCCGTTTCTGCGAAGGCGAGTGCGGCGCGCTCCTGTTCGATCCGGCGCGGCGATACGCGGCGTGCCTGCGCGTGCCGCAGCCCTGGTCGACGCGCTACGTCGACTTCCCCTGGCGGTGACGCGACGGCCGCTTCAGCGGCGCTCGCCGCCCGCCTTCGGCGCGTCGCTGTGAACCACGAAGATTCGCTCGGCGCGGCTCCCCTCGTCTCGCTGGCGAGAGGGGGCTGCTGCCGATGGACCTCGCCGGACGGCAGGTGCGCGCGCGCGTCGAGCTCGAGGACCTCTCGCAGGAGGTCTACGTGCGCGCCGTCGCGCACGCCGACTCGCGAGCTCCTTCGACCGCGTCACCCACGAAAACGCGGGGCCGGCCCGACGGGTGATGGTCAGGCCGGCCCCGCTTTTTGTTTCGAGCCGTACCGAATTTGTGGTGCGGCTTGGCGATTTCCCACGCGTCCGCGGGAAGAGCGCCGAATTGAGTGTCTTGGCTAGGCGCTGCGACGTCGGCCCGTAAGGAAAAGCACGATCGCGAAGACGACGCCGACGATGAAGAGGATCCAGGCGATGTTCGCCGACATGCCCGCGATGCCGGTGAGGCCGAGCAGCGCGGATACCACCGCGATGACGAGAAAGACTGCTGCCCAATAGATCATGGGAATCTCCTTTCGACTTGCGACTGGACGCCAATCGATCGCAGACGACGTGCCGTTCCTGCCGGGAATCACGAGGCGACGTGGTTGCGAACCGTGCCGCCGGCCTGAATGACGATCGCCTCGATCGGGCGGGCCGAAACCGGTGAGTGCGCGAAGTCGCCGCCCGATCGCGTCTCGTCGAAGGCGGCGATGCGGCGGGTCGATGGAACGAGTCCGACGACGGGGGTTTTGTAGAAGTCGGCTCACGATCCCTCCTCCGTCGCGATCCCGCGGAGTCACGGCCGCGACGGCGCACGCATTGCAAGGTCGCTCGACCACGTCGCCGCGCTCGCCTCGACTTCGCCTTGGCGCCGTCGACGCCAACGGAGAGAGCGATGAACGTCTTCCAAAGAGGCGGCGCAGGTGATTCCAACGACATGGCCGGCGGACCGCGCGAGCCGATCACGCCGCCTGCTCCCCGACCCGACGTGCCGTCGAGGCCCGCCGAACGACCCGCACGACAGCCGTACGAGACCCCCGCTGTTCCGCCAGAGACGACCGACGTCCCGCTGCCCGATTCCCCGGACGCGCCACAGTCCGGTGCTCCTGGATGCGCGGCGTGAATTCTCGTGGGCTGCACCACCAGGCTCATTCGACCGCGTCCAGAAAGCCGAACTCCGAATCGCGGCCAGGACCGGCGCGTCGCACCGGACATCGCCATTCCACTCATTGAATGAAGTTCGAGTCGCCGATCCTTCCGGCCAGGTCTGAAAGTGAGAAGTCGTCGCCGGCACGCGCGTTGCCATCGCGTCCGCCCGAAAGCTCGTTCACGGACCGCTGACCAATCCTGTGCGCTGGAGACGTCGAACATGAAATCAAACCGATGGAAGATCCTGTCACTGGTCGCGTCCTCGCCGCTGCTGGGCTTTTGTATCGCGACCGGTCAAGGTGAACCGCAGGCGCCGCGCGTTCCTCGATCCGAACTTCGCCCATCGGAAAGCGTCTCGGAAACCGGCGTTCGAACGCTCGAGGTCGACGCGCAAGCGACTGCCGACACAACGACGCTCTCGAACTGAATCCATCGATTTGAACGGGTTCGCGGCGATGTACTTCTTCACCTCGCCCTGATACCGCCCGATCGCCTCGCAGCCGTCGGAAAGCAGCTCCTTGCCGCGCGTCTTCAGGCGATCCCGCCCTTCGACTGGGGTTCCTGTTTCGCTCTCGCAGCGAGCGCATCCCGGTGAGATTCTGGCTGCGACGCCCCGCGGGCATGGGCCTTGCCACGCTCCGCCCATGCAAGAACCAAAAGTCCGACTCACCGACATCGCCACGCTTCGTCAACGCGCGCGCGAGCACCTCGAGGACGGGGCCGTCACGACCGGCTATCGCGCCGATCGCCAGCAGGTGCTGCGCCTCCTGAACGAGGCGCTCGCCACCGAACTGGTCTGCTGGCTGCGATACCGGCGCCACTACTTCATGGCGAAGGGAATCCACGCCGAGGTCGCGGCCTCGGAATTCCTCCAGCACTCGAACCAGGAGGCGGAGCACGCCGACCTGCTCGCGGCGCGCATCATCCAGCTGCGCGGCGAGCCGAACTTCTCGCCCGAGGGCCTCGCCGAGCGCAGCCACGCCGAATACGTCGCCGGCGGCACGCTGAAGGAGATGCTCCAGGAGGACCTGGTCGCCGAGCGGATCGCCATCGAGTCCTACGGCGAGGTGATCCGCTTCCTCGGCGGCGACGATCCGACGTCGCGCATCCTGCTCGAGAGCATCCTCGCCACCGAGGAGGAGCACGCCGACGACCTGGCGGGACTCCTCGACGGCATCCGCAACTAGACCTCGTCCCCCCATCCCGGAGTTTCCCGACATGCGATCCCGCTCACTTCTGCTCTGCGCCTTGTCCCTGGCTCCCGCCTGCTTGGGCGAATCGGACGAGCTGATGCCGGTCTCGACCACGTCCGGCGGCGAGGTATCGAGCGTGCCGTCGTCGGCCGACGCGGCGCGCCGCTCGGACGGATTCGTGCGCTTCGTCCAGGCGATCCCGGACGTCGCGAGCGTCGACGTCTACGCCAACGACATGCGCATCTTCAGTGGCGCGGGGTACGGCACGGTGACGGCGTTCCGCGAGCTGCCCGACGCCAGCTACACCTTCCGCATCCGCAGCGCCGGCGACGACATGGCCGTTCCGATGGCGGTCGGCGACGAAGGCGTCACGGCCGGCCGCCACTACACCGTCGTCGCGATCCGCAGGTCGGACTCGGCGAAGGCGCGTCTGGTGGTCTTCGCCGACGAACTCGTTCCGCCGGCGTCCGGCATGGCGATGCTGCGCCTGGTGAACGCCTCGCCGGACGCGGGAGAGCTCGACCTCTACACGCCCGGCGCCGAGAAGCCGCTCTTCTCCGAAGTCGACTTCGAGGAGGCGACCGCCTACGCGCAGATCACGGCGATGGTCGGCCAGCTCGACGTGCGGCGCGAGGACGAGAAGAGTTCGCTGATCCTCCTGCCGGCCACGTCGTTCGACGCGGGCAAGGTCTACACCGTGATCGTCCTCGGCTGGACTCACGGCGCGCAGAACAGCGCGCGCGCCGTCGTCGTCGAGGACCGGTTCGGAGCGCCGTAGCGGTCACGGCGTTCCTCGGACATCGGGAATCCGTCGACGGAATCCGACTGCTACCATCGCCGCCGCCGCCGCGATCCAACGGTCCAGCAGCAATGATCGCGCGAATTCCTCAGCTCGTGGAGATGTCCGGGTGAGGCGATGAGCCACGACGCGCCGCTCGAGCTCGGCGAGCGCATCGTCGCGCAGGGACGCTGGCTGCGCCTGCTGTTGATGCACCTCGCCGGCCGGCAGGTGCGCGCGCGCGTCGAGCTCGAGGACCTCTCGCAGGAGGTCTACGTGCGCGCCATCGCGCACGCCGACCAGCTCCCGCCGGAGGAGCCGGCCGATCTGCCGCTGCGCCGCTTCCTCGCCCGCCTGGCGCGCAGCGTCGTCGTCGACGCGGTGCGAGCGATCCGGGCGCGCAAGCGGACGAGCGGCGCGCGCGAGTTCCGGCTGTCGCACTCCGACTGGAGCCGGACCGGCCTGCTCGAGAGCCTCGTCGCCGGCACCGGGCCGGGCCCCTCGACCGAGGCGGCGCAGTGGGAGGAGCAGGCGCGGCTGCTCGCCGCCTTCGACCGGCTCACGCCGGAGCACCGGCGCGTGCTGGGGCTGCGCCAGTTCGAGGGCATCTCGGCGGCCGAGACGGCGCGCCGCATGGGGCGCAGCGAAGACGCCGTGAACTCGCTCTACCGGCGGGCGTTGGAGGCGTGGGGCCGGGTGCTGCGCCGGGAGGACGGCCCCTCCTGATTTTCCGCGACGACTGCGCGGCGCGTTCTCGTCTGGAACCGGCATGGAATCGCAGGACCTCGACGAGCTGCTCGACCGGATCGTCGCTCTCTACGCCGATCGCGTGGCGAACGGGCGCGCCGGCGACGTCGACGACCTGCTGAGCCAGGTCCCCGACGCGCAGCGGCCGGCGCTCGCGCGCTGCCTCGAGATGGTCGAGCTGGGCGCGGCGCCGCTCGCCGTCCCGAAACCCCTCGTGCCCGGCTCCGTGCTCGGCGGCTGCCGCATCGTCGCGACGATCGGGCGCGGCGGCGTCGCGACGGTCCATCGCGCCGAGCAGACGGCGCTGCGCCGCACGGTCGCCTTGAAGGTCCTGCGGCCGGGGCTCGCGGTCGATCCGCGCCAGGTCGCGCGCTTCCGCCGCGAGGGGCTCGCGGTCGCGCGCCTCGAGCATCCGAACGTCGTGAAGATCCACGACGTCGGGCAACAGGACGGCCACCTCTACCTCGTGATGGAGCTGGTCGACGGCAAGGACCTCGCGAAGGCGCTCGAGGAGCTGCCGCCCGCGCCCGCCCGCACCGGCGCCGACCTCGAGCGGGCGCTTCGCAGCGACGGCGGCGCGACGGCGCCCGCCGACGCCTCGCCCGGTTCCTTCGAGCGCGCGGTCGCGCGCCTCTTCGCCCCGATCGCGCGCGCCGTCGCGGCGGCCCACGCGGCCGGCGTCATCCACCGCGACCTGAAGCCCTCGAACCTCCTGCTGCGGCGCGACGGCACGCCGGTGGTCGCCGACTTCGGGCTCGCGAAGGGCGACGCGGGGCTCGGCGACCTCGCGACGTCGCTCACCGGCGAGCCGATCGGCACGCCCTTCTACATGTCGCCCGAGCAGATCGAGCAGACGCGCGCGAAGGTCGACGCGCGCACCGACGTCTACAGCCTCGGCGTCACGCTCTACGAGCTGCTCGCGGGGCGCCGCCCGTTCCGCGGCGACACCGCGATCCAGCTCTTCGACGCCATCCGCCGCGAATTCGCGCCGCCGGTCCGCCGCTTCAATCCCCACGTCTCGCGCGACGTCGAGGCGGTGGTCGCGCACGCGATGGCGCGCCTGCCCGAGGAGCGCTACGCCTCGGCCGCCGAGCTCGCCGCCGACCTCGAGGCGCTCGCGGAGGGGCGCCCGACCGTCGCGGGCCGGGAGTTCCGGCCGCACTCTCCGCTGCGCGTCGCGCTCGAGCGCTGGCACGGCGGCGTGCCGTTCGAATACAAGTCGGAGCGCACGCTCCTCGGCCTCCCGCTCGTGCACGTGAAGTTCGGCCGCGCGATCGTCGAGAGGCGGTCGCACGGCGGCACGTGGGTCTTCAAGTTCGGCTGGTTCGGCGTGCAGCCCGCGTCGCACGCGAAGGGGTGGATCGCGGTCGGCGACGTCGCGACCGGGGTGCTCGCGCTCGGCGGTTTCGCGCGCGGCGGGATCGTGCTCGGCGGGATGAGCCTCGGCGTCGTCTCGCTCGGTGGTCTCGCGGCGGGCGGGCTCGCGCTGGGGGGCGTCGCGCTCGGCTTGATCGCGGTGGGGGGGCTCGCGATCGGCTTGACGGCGATCGGCGGACTCGCCATCGGCCGCTACGCGCTCGGCGGCCAGGCGATCGGCACGCACGTGCTCTCGGCCGAGCGCCAGGACGTCGCGGCGGCGCACTTCTTCGATCGCTGGCTCCGCGTCCCGCTCGGCTGGATCGCGCCGCCGCTCCTTTCCCTGATCGACCGCGTCCTCGGACGCTGAACGGAGATTCCATGTCGCTCTTGCCTCGCTTCGCTCTCGCGTGTGCCGCCGTCCTCGCCGTCGCCGGCAACGAACCCTTCGCCGAGTGGAAGCCCGAAAACGGGCCGCGCTTCTCCGTCCTCGAGGTGAAGGACGCGCCGCGCCAGGGCTTCCTCGCCTTCCTCCCCTGCGGTCTGCTCGCCGACGAGCCGGGCGAGGCGCAGTTCGCCCACCTGATGGAGCACATGCTCATCCGCTCGACCGACAAGAGCGGGCTCTCCGACGGGGCGATCACCTTCAACGGCGAGACGGGCGACATCGCGCTGCGGCTCGACGTCGACGCGCCGCCCGAGTTGGCGAGCGATGCACTGAGAAAGCTGCTCGGCTGGCTGCAGGCGACGGAGGTCGACGGCGACCAGCTCGCGGCCGAGAAGAAGAACATCGCGCTCGAGATCGAGAACACCTGCCGCGGCGGCTACACCCACAAGTGGGCGCTCGCCGCGTGGAACCAGGTGGCCCGGCTCGGCCAGGACCACGCGTCCGTACGCGGTGACGTCGAGCGTGCGACCGTCGACCAGGTCGAGGCGGCGATCGACGCGCACGTCGACCTCTCGAAGGTCCGCATCGTCGCGGCGGGGCCGCTCTCCCTGAAGCAGGTGAAGGAGCTGGCCGAGCCGCTGCTCGCCAGCATGAATGGCATGGGCGCGCTCGGCGGCGCGCTCTCCGGCCTCGGCGCGAAGCGCCACGAGATCGAGGCGGAGAAGCGCAAGGCGAAGGGCGAGCCGCCGCTCGCGACCGGCGACCGCGTCGCGAAATGGGACCTGCCGAGCGCCCACCTGATCGCGTGGTACGTCCTGCCCGACGCCAGCGCCGAAGACGCGGCCGAGGCGCTCGCGCTCGCGCAGCTCCTCTCGCTCCAGCTCCGGCAGAACGCGGCGCTCGCCAAACAGAAGATCGTCGCGCTCGCGAGCGCCGACGCGGCCGTGCCGGCGGGCCGACTGCTGATGTTCTCGGCCTCGCTTCCGTCGGCCGACGACGCGAAGGTCGCGCTCGCCGCCTTCGACGCGGCGATCGCGGCGCTGCCGGCGGCGAAGTCGCCGTCGCTCGACGAGTTCGGGAAGTTGGCGGCCGCGGAGTTCTCCGGCGTGCCTGAGTGGAAGGCGCTGCGGCGCCAGGCGGGCGGCGGTCCGCTGGCGGAGCGCGTCGAGGCGCAGGTCGCCCTGATGATCGCACAGCGCGAGATCGCGACCGGCCGCAGCTTCGGCGCGCTCGGCGCCGCGTTCGCCAAGTTGACACGCGCCCGCCTCGAGTCGACGATTGCGCTGCGGCTCGTCGTGTCGAAACGCGCGACGCTGCTGCTCGCTCCCGGCGGTTGAGCGGCGCGGCTCCTCGCGCACGTCCGACCGATCCCGGCGCGAGGCGCCGGGGTTCGTCGGCATGCAGCTCTCCCTTCGGGACGCGGCCCGCCTCCTCCACGTGGCGGAGCGGACGCTCGTCCGCGCGGCCGACGTAGGCGAGCTGCGCTCCCAGCGGATGCAGGAGCAGCTGCGCTTCCACCCGGTCGAGCTCCTCGAGTGGGCGACGGCGCGCCGCCTCGCGATCGCGCCCGAGCTGCTCGAGCGGCGGACGGGCGAGGAGATCGCGGCGCGCCTCGCGTCGGTCCGGCCGCCGCCCTCCTTCTCCGAGGCGCTCGCGGCGGGCGGCGTGCACGTCGACCTTCCCGGCGCCGACCGCGAGGCGGTGCTGTCGGAGGTGGTGCGCCGGCTGCCGCTCGCCGACGACGCCGACCGCAACCTCTTCCTCTCCTTCCTCATCGCGCGCGAGAAGTCGGGCTCGACCGCGCTCGACGACGGTATCGCGATCCCGCACGTCCGCTCGCCGCTCGTCCTGCCCGGCGCGCGCCCGGTCGTGACGCTCGCCCACCTCGCGCAGCCGGTCGACTTCCGGGCCGCCGACGGTCAGCCGACCCGCACGCTCTTCACCTTCGTCACGGCGACGGTGCGCCAGCACCTCCACCTGCTCTCCATGCTCGGCGTGCTCCTGCGCGACGCGGCGGTCCGCGCCACTCTCTCGCGAAGATCGGCGCGTGACGACGCGCTCGCGGTGTTCCGCGCGGCCGAGCTCGCGCTGCTCGATCGCGCGCCGCCTCGAGCGGAGGGCGCCGCATGACGCCGCTCGCGCTGGTCGCGTGCGCGCTCGTGGCGAGCGCCGCCGCCGGAGTGCTCGCGCTCTCCTGCGGCCGCTCGGCGCGCGTCGCGAATGCGTTCGGCGTCGGCGGCGCGTGCGTCGTCGCGCTCGCGCTGCTCGCCGCCTCGATCGCGACGCTGCTCGCGGGATCGACCTCCTCGGCGCGCCTGCCGTGGGCAATGCCGGGCGGCACGCTCCACGTCGAGATCGATCCGCTCTCCGCGTGGTTCCTGCTGCCGATCGGGCTGCTCGCCGCGCCGTGCGCGCTCGCGTCGCTCGGCGAGCTGCGCGGCCGCGGCGACCGCGTGCCGGCCCCCTCGACGTGGTGGTTCCTCTTCCACGCGATGGTCGGCGCGATGGCGCTCGTGGTGGTCGCGCGCGACGCGCTGCTCTTCCTGATCGCATGGGAGGCGATGGTGCTCGCGGGCGCGCTGCTCATGACGGCTGGCGCACGCGCGTACGGCGGCGCGCTCCCGTTCCTGGTCGCGAGCCACCTCGGCACGGCGCTCCTCGTCGTCCTCTTCCTGCAGCGCGGCGGCGGGCCGGGCGCGCTGTGGGCAGATCCGAGCGCGAGCTTCGCAGGCGCGCCATGGCCGTGGTGCTGGCTCGCGCTGGTCGGCTTCGGGACGAAGGCGGCGCTCGTCCCGTTCCACGCGTGGGCCAAGGACGCCTACGGGAGCGCGCCCGGCCCGGTCGCCGCGCTGCTCTCCGGCGCGATGGGGAAGCTCGGGATCTACGGCCTGCTGCGGCTGATCGCCGAGTTCGCGCATCGCGAGCCGGCGCCCGCCGCGTTCGCGTGGGTCCTCCTCGCGGTGGGACTCCTCTCGCTCGGCTTCGGCGTCCTCCAGTCGCTGGCGCAGCGCGACCTGCGCCGCGTCCTCGCCGCGACCAGCATCGAGAGCGCCGGCCTCGTCGCGACGGCGCTCGCGGTCGCGCTGCTCGCACAGGCGGCGCAGGCGCAGGCGGTCGCCGTCCTCGCGCTGTGCGCGGCGCTGATCCACGTCGTGAACGACGCGCTCTTCAAGGGCGTGCTCTGGATCGGGGCGGGCGCCGTGACCGCGGCGGCGGGGCACGACCGCCTCGACCGGCTCGGCGGCCTGCTGAAGCTCATGCCGGCGACCGGGCTCTTCTTCGCGATCGGCGCCGCGTCGCTCTGCGGGTTGCCGCCCTTCAACGGCTTCGTGGGCGAGTTCCTGCTGTTGACGGGAGCGCTGGAAGGCGCGGCCACGCAGGCGCCGGCGACGGCGGCACCGCTCTTCGTGGTGGTCGGCGCGGTCGCGCTCGCGTCGGCGCTCGCGCTCGCGTCGCTCGCGCGCGCCTTCGGGGCGACGTTCCTCGGCGCGCCGCGCGATCCGGCGGTGGCGGCGGCGCAGGAGCCGCCGGCGGCGACGCGCGCGGCGCTGTTCGTGCTCGCGCTGCTCTGCCTCGCGACGGGGCTCGGCGCACCGCTGATGCTGAAGCTCGTGCGACCGGTGCTCGCGCCGCTGCTCGGACCGCCGGCGTCCTGGAGCTTCTGCTTCGACCACGATCTGCAGCGCCTCACGTCGGGCGCGATGCTCATCGCGTCGCTGCTCGCCGTCGCGCTCGCCGCCGTCGCCGGCGCGCGCCTCCTCCTGCTGCGCGGACGTCCGCGCGAGGATTCGGTCACGTGGGACTGCGGCTACCACCGGCCCGACGCGCGCATGCAGACGACCGCGTCGTCGTTCGGGCAGCCGCTCGTGACGTTCTGGGGGCCGCTGGTCGGCTTCGCGCGCAAGCTCGAGCGGCCGCAGGGGCTCTTCCCCGCGGACGCCTCGCTCGCGACGACGACGCACGACCCGTGGCGCACGCGCCTCTGGAGTCCGCTCGATCGCCTGCTCACGGCGACGGCTTCGCGGCTGCGCGTCCTGCAGCACGGCTCGATCCACCTCTACGTGCTCGTGATCCTGCTCACGCTGCTCGCGCTGCTGATCGTCGAGCTGTCGGGAGTGTCGGGAGGGGGCCCGTGAGCGCGCTCCCGCTCGCGCCGCCGCTGCTCGCCTTCGCGCTCGCGCCGCTGCTCGCCGGCGTCGTGCAGCGGACGAAGGCGCGGGTCGCGGGGCGGAGAGGGCCGCCGCTGCTGCAGCTCTACTTCGATCTCGCGAAGCTCCTCCGGAAAGGCGCCGTCTTCAGCCGGACCACGACGTGGCTGTTCCGGGCCGGCCCGGTTGCGAGCGCCGCGTGCGTCGGAGTCGCCGCGCTGCTCGTGCCGCTCGCGAGCATCGCGGCGCCGGTGAGCTTCAGCGGCGACCTCGTCGCGCTGGTCGGAGCACTCGCGCTCCTGCGCTTCGCGACGGTGCTCGCGGCGCTCGACACCGGGTCGGCCTTCGAGGGGGCGGGGGCGAGCCGCGAGGCGAGCTTCGCCTCGTTCGCGGAGCCGGCGCTGCTGCTCGCGCTCGCGGCGCTCGCGCGCGCCACGCAGGGCTTCTCGCTCACCGCCATGAGCGCCGGCGTCACGCCCGAGCTCTGGGTCGCGCAGGGGCCTGCGCTCGCGCTGCTCGTCGCGACGCTCGCGCTGGTCTGCCTCGCGGAGAACGGCCGGATTCCCGTCGACGATCCGGCCACGCACCTCGAGCTCACGATGGTGCACGAGGTGATGGTGCTCGACCACGGCGGGCCCGACCTCGCGCTGATCGAGTGGGCGAAGGCGGTCCGCCTCTGGCTCCTCTCCGCGCTGCTGGTCGACGTCGCCGTGCCGGTGCGCAGCGGCGCGCCGCTCGCCGACCTCGCCGCCGCGCTCGCCGGGATGGCCGGCGTCGGAGTCGCGATCGGGCTGGTCGAGTCGGCGATGGCGCGCCTGCGCCTCGCGCGCGTCCCGCAGCTCCTGGTCGCGGCGTCGTCGCTCGCGGCGCTCGGCGCGATCCTCCTCCTGCGCGGGGGGCCGGGCGCATGAGCGCGGCGCCGACGCCGGTCGACGTGCTGAGCGTGGTCATCGTCCTGACGAACCTCGCGCTGCTCGGCGCGAGCCGGCTCGGGCTCGCCGTGCGGATCGTCGCGCTGCAGGGCTGCGCGGTCGGCCTGCTGCCGTGGCTCGCCCACATCGACGACCCGACCGCGCACGTCATCGCGCTCTCGGCGGCGGTGCTCGCGCTCAAGGGCATCGTCTTCCCGCGCTTCCTGAAGCGCGCGCTGCGCGACGCCGAGGTGCGGCGCGAGGAGGAGCCCTACGTGGGCTACAGCACGTCGCTGCTGCTCGGCGTCGCGCTGCTCGCGGTCGCGCTCTGGTGCGGGGCGCGGCTGCCGCTGCCGGGCCGCGCGACGCCGTCGTTCGGGGTCGCGGTCGCGCTCTCGACGCTGCTGACCGGGCTCCTGCTGCTGGTCGCGCGGCGCAGCGCGCTCCACCAGGTGATCGGCTACCTCGTCTTCGAGAACGGCATCTTCGGGTTCGGCGTCCCGCTGGTGCGCGACCAGCCGCTGCTGGTCGAGATGGGCGTGCTGCTCGACGTCTTCGTCGGCGTCTTCGTGATGGGGATCACGCTCTTCCACCTGCAGCGCGACCTGCGCCACCTGAGCGCCGACCGGCTCTCCGCCTTGAAGGACTCCGAGCCGTGATCCTCGCGCTGCTGCTGCTCCCGGCGCTCGCCGGCACCGCCGCCTTCTTCGTGAAGGGCGATCGGACGCGCCGCGCGCTGCTGGTCGGCGTCGCGCTCGCGCACCTCGCGCTGGTCGGCGCGGCGTGGATCGTCCGTCCGGCGCCGCTCGTCGCGGGCTGGGTGGGGCTCGACGCGGCGGGCCTCGTCGTCCTCACGCTCGCGAGCGCGCTCTTCTGCGCCGCGGCGCTCTACGCCGTCGGCTACCTCGCGCGCGAGGGAGTCGGCCCGCGCGCCGAATTCGAGGAGGGCTTCCTCTTCACCAACGCACCCGAGGCGGTCTTCACGGGCTGCCTGCTCTGGCTGCTCGCGACGCTCTCGCTGGTCGCGGCGAGCCGCCACCTCGGGATCCTGTGGGTGGCGATCGAGGCGACGACGCTCTCGAGCGCGCCGCTCCTCTACTTCCACCGCCACGCGCGCAGCCTCGAGGCGACCTGGAAGTACCTGCTGCTCTGCTCGGTGGGCATCGGCATCGCGCTGCTCGGCAACTTCTCCCTCGCCCTCGCGGCGCAGGCGGCGCCCGGGCTGGCCGACGGCGGCGCCTCGCCGCTCGCGCTCGACGCGTGGCTGGCCCATCCTGGCGCGCTCGACCCGACGTGGACGCGCGTCGCGTTCCTCTGCCTGCTCGTCGGCTTCGGCACGAAGATGGGGCTCGCGCCGATGCATGCGTGGCTGCCCGACGCGCACAGCGAGGCGCCCTCGCTCGTCTCGGCGCTGCTCTCCGGCGCGCTCCTGAACGGCGCCTTCCTCGGGATCCTGCGCGCGCTGCAGGTGCTCGGGGCGACTGGGCCCGACGCGGCGGCCGGCGCGGCGCACCTCGCCTTCGCGTCGCCGCTCCTGATCGGCTTCGGCATCGCCTCGCTCGTCTTCGCGGCCGTCTTCATCCTGGGGCAGGGCAACTACAAGCGGATGCTCGCCTGGTCGAGCGTCGAGCACATGGGGCTGCTCGCGGTCGCGATCGGGGTCGGCGGCGGCGGGATCGACGCGGCGCTGCTGCACGCGGTCAACCACTCGCTCACCAAGGGGATGCTCTTCCTGCTCGCCGGCAACATCCTCCACGCCTACCGCTCGCGCGCGACGCGCGACGTGACCGGGCTGCTGCGCACGCTGCCGGCGACCGGGACGCTGTGGGGGATCGGGCTGCTCGCCATCACCGGCACGCCGCCGTTCGGGCCGTTCGTGTCGGAGTTCGCGATCCTGCGCGCCTGCTTCGCGCAGGGCCACGCGGCGGTCGGGGCGGCGACGCTCGCGCTGCTCGCGGTCGTCTTCCTCGGGACGGCGCGCGTGCTGCTGCGCATGACGCAGGGGCCGGCGCCGGCGGGGCGCGTGCACGCCGGCGCGGCGCCGGCCGAATCGGGGTGGCCGACGGAGTCGTGGTGGTCGGTCGCGCCGCCGGCGCTGCTCGCGACGTTCGTGCTCGGGCTCGGCGTCTACGTCCCGCCATTCGTCCAGCACGCGCTGCGCGAGGCGGCCGCGCTGCTCGGGGGGCGCTGACGTGGCCGCCGCCGACGCGCCGCGCGGCCTCCTCCTCGGCAACGCCTCCGCGGCGCCGCTCGCGTCGGTGCCGCTGCTGCCGTTCCACGAGTTCGGTGACGCGCTGGTCGCGGCGGCGGAGGCGGGCGTGCGCGTCGCCGCGCTCTTCGGCCAGCCGCTCTTCGCGGAGGCGTCGCAACATCCACGACAGCGGGTGCGTCTCCACGCCGTGCTCGCCGACGCCGAGCGCGGGCGACTCGAGCTGCTCGCGAGCGACGTCCAGGAGTCGTTCCCGTCGCTCACGCCGCGCTGCGCGCAGCTGCACAAGTTCGAGCGCGAGCTGCTCGAGCAGTGGCAGCTCCGACCGATCGGCCATCCGCGCCCCGAGCCGGTGCGCGCGCGGCTGCAGGAGCGCTTCTTCTCGATGGCCGGCGAGGAGCTGCACGAAGTCGCGGTGGGGCCGGTCCACGCCGGCGTGATCGAGCCGGGCCACTTCCGCTTCCAGGTCCACGGCGAGACGGTCCACCATCTCGAGATCGCGCTCGGCTACCAGCACCGCGGCATCGAGCGTTCGCTGGTCGGCGGCCCCGACGCCCGCACCGTCCACCGCATCGAGACGCTCGCCGGTGACACCACGATCGGCCACGCGACCGCCTACTGCCAGCTCTTCGAGGCGCTCGCCGGCGGCCACGCGCCGCCGCGCGCGCACGCGCTGCGCGCCGTCGCGCTCGAGCTCGAGCGCCTCGCCAACCACACCGGCGACCTCGGCGCGCTCGCGGCCGACGTCGGCTTCCTGCCGACCGCGGCGTTCTGCGGGCGGCTGCGCGGCGACTGGCTCAACCTGACGGCGCGCCTCTGCGGCAGCCGCTTCGGCCGCTCGTTCGTGCGGCCGTTCGGCGTCTCGTTCGACGTCGACGACGCGCAGGCGCGCGAGATGCGCGACGCGGTCGCGACGGCGCTGCGCGAGGTGCGCGGCGCCGTGCAGCTCCTGTGGGACTCGCCGTCGGTGATGGCGCGCTTCGAGGGGACGGGGCGCGTCGCGACCGACGTGGCCGACGAGCTCGGCGTGGTCGGGCCGGCGGCGCGCGCGAGCGGGCTCGAGAGAGACGTGCGCACCGACTTCCCGGCCGGCGCGTGGCGCGTCGCGCAGGTCCCCGTCTCCACGGCGGGCGGCGGCGACGTCTTCGCGCGCGCGTTCGTACGCTGGCTCGAGATCCAGCGCTCCGCGCAGTTCCTGCTCGAGCAGCTCGCCGAGCTGCCGGCGGGCCCGATCCGCGGCGAGCGCACGCGGCTGCTCCCGGGGCGCATCGCCGTCGCGCTGGTCGAGGGGTGGCGCGGCGAGATCTGCCACGTCGCGCTCACCGACGAGCAGAGCCGCTTCGCGCGCTACAAGGTCGTCGACCCGTCGTTCCACGGCTGGGACGCGCTCGCGCACGCGCTGCGCGACCAGCCGCTCTCCGACTTCCCGCTCTGCAACAAAAGCTTCAACTTCTCCTACTACGGCCACGACCTGTGAGGCGCTGACGCACGATGCTGCGGATCCTCCTCGAACGGCTGAAGCAGGGCCACCGGACCGGCGCCTTCCCGGCAGAGGAGCCGGCGCTGCCCGACCGCTTCCGCGGG
>Ga0137423_1000143_pt1 | contig 23461 bp, 23 predicted proteins | sample EasRivERMZT600_2_FD_102326 | JGI IMG/M metagenome (GOLD analysis project Ga0137423, IMG submission 102326) | Soil microbial communities from meander-bound floodplain in the East River, Colorado, USA - East River MetaG ERMZT600_2 | ecosystem: Environmental > Terrestrial > Soil > Floodplain ...
CCCGTGAATGCGACCGCGGAGCAGATCGCCGATCTGGCCAAGCGGTGGCACGAGGCGACGTCGGCGCAGGCGCAGGGCAGCGAGCAGCGCTGAGCCGAGGCTTTCGCGAGGAGCCGCGGCCGATGGCCGAGTCGAGCGAACGGGCGCGTCGCGTCGCGCAGGCGGCCGCGCTGCTGAAGCGGGTCGAGGAGGCGGTCGGACGCACGCTGGTCGGGCAGCACGCCCTGGTCGAGCGCATGCTGATCGCGCTGCTCGCCGACGGCCACCTGCTGATCGAGGGGGTGCCCGGGCTCGGCAAGACGCTCGCCGTCGCGGCGCTCGCGCGCGCGCTCGGGCTGGAGTTCCGGCGCATCCAGTTCACGCCCGACCTGCTGCCCGCCGACGTGATCGGCACGCAGATCTTCCGCGCCGACCGCGGCGATTTTGCGATCAAGCGTGGACCGTTGTTCGCCGAGCTCGTGCTCGCCGACGAGATCAACCGCGCGCCGCCCAAGGTCCAGAGCGCGCTGCTCGAGGCGATGCAGGAGCGCCAGGTCACGATCGGCGAGCAGTCGCTGCCGCTGCCGCGCCCGTTCCTGGTGCTCGCCACCCAGAATCCGGTCGAGCACGAGGGGACCTACCCGCTCTTTGAGGCGGAGCTCGACCGCTTCCTGTTCAAGGTGACGGTCACCTACCCGAGCCGTGCCGAGGAGGAGGAGATGCTGCGCCGCCACGCCTCCACGGCGCGCGACGGCGCGGCGAAGGTGGACGCGGTCGCGACGCGCGAGGAGATCGCGGCGCTGCCGGCGCTGCTCGACGACCTCTACGTCGACCCGAAGGTGGTCGACTACCTGCTGCGGATCGTGGCCTCGACGCGCGACCCGCGCGGGGCCGGGGCGAACGGGCTCGACGGCGCGCTGCGGCTCGGCGCGTCGCCGCGCGGCTCGCTGATGCTCCTGACGGCGGCGTGGGCGCGCGCGCTGCTGCACGGCCGCGACCACGTCACGCCCGACGACGTGAAGGAGCTGGCGCCCGACGTGCTGCGCCACCGGCTCGTGCTCAGCTTCGAGGCCGAGGCGCGCGGGCTCACGCCCGACTCGGTGCTCGACGAGCTGCTGCGCCGCCAGCCGGTGCCGTGAGCGGGGCACCGCCGTGGCGATCGATCCGCGGGTTCCACTCGTTCCGAAGGTCCTCGCCGCCGCGCGCGCCCTCGAGGTGCGGGCGCGCCGGTCGGTGCGCGAGGGGCTCGGCGGCCGCTGGCGCAGCGGGCTGCGCGGCGCCGGGATCGAGTTCGCGGAAGTGCGCGAGTACGTGCCGGGCGACGACGCGCGCACGCTCGACTGGAACGTCACCGCGCGCGTCGGGCGGCTGACCGTCAAGCGCTTCGACGAGGAGCGCGAGCAGACGCTCCTCTTCGTGGTCGACCTCTCGCGCTCCTGCCTGCTCGGGGGCGGACAGCGGCCGTGGCGCGACGCCGCCGCCGAGCTGGTGGCGACGGCGGGCTGCGCGGCGGCGCAGTCGGGCGACCGCTGCGGGCTCGTGCTCGCGACCGACCGGGTCGAGCGGATCGTCGCGCCGCGCCACGGCACCAACCACGCGCTCGCGCTCGCCGCCGAGGTGCTCGCGCACGCGCCGGCGGGAACGCGCTCCGAGCCGCAGCGCGTCGCGCGCGAGCTCTTGCGGCTGCGCACGCGGCCGGCGCTCCTGTTCTGGATCACCGACGGCGCCGACGCGTGGGCGACGGAGAGCCTGGCCGAGGTGGCGGCGCGCCACGACCTCGTCCTCTCGCTCCTGCGCGGGCCGTGGGCCGACCCGCCGCGCGCGGGCGCGGTGCGCTTCGCCGATCCCGAGAGCGGCGCGGTGCGCGTCGTCGACCTCGGCGACGCGCGCGTCCACGCCGAGCTCGCGCGCCGCGTCGCGCAGGCGCGCGCCGAGGTCGCGAGCCTCGCGCGGCGCGTGCGCGCCGACGCGATCGAGTTCACCGTCGACGCGCCGCCCGCCGCACCGCTCGCCGAGTGGTGCCGCCGGCGCGCGCGGGAGCGCCCGCGGTGAGCCTCGCCGTGCTGCTGCTGGCGGTCATGACGACGCTGCCGCCGCCGGGCGGCCAGGAGACGTGGCGCATCGAGCCGGCGCGGCCGCGCGTCGGCGATCGGATCGTCGCCACGACGACGGTCGCGGCCGCTCCGGGCGAGGCGCTGCGGCTGGCGCGGCCGTGCGACGTCGACGTCGCCTTCGCGCAGGTCGAGCCCGAGGTCGCGCCGGCATCGCTCGGCGGCGAGGCGACGCTGCGTCTCTCGCTGGTCGCCGGCGCGCCCGGCCGCTTCCGCCTCGGCCCCTTCGCGTTGCGCGCGGCAGGCGAGGCGGGCGCGGAACGTCGCGATGCGCGCGAGATCGAGACGGCGCCGCTCGAGATCGAAGTCGTGCTCGAAGGGGCGGGCGATGCGGCGCCCGACTTCGGCGACTGGCGGCCGCCGCAGGCGGCGCGAACGGGCACGCCGGCGTGGCAGGTCGCGCTCCTGGTCGGTGCTGCGCTCGGTGCGTTGCTTGCGGTCGGCTGGATCATGCGGCGGAGCCGGCGCGCGCGGGCCACCGCCGGCGTCGAGCCGGCGCCCGCGCTCCCCGTCGACTGGCGGGCCGAGCTCGCCCGGCTCGAGGCAGGGATTCCCGAAGCCGTCGAGGCACGGCGCCTCTGGTGGCGGCAGCTCTCCGACGTCGTGCGCGGCGAGCTCGCGCGGCGCGACCCGCGCGACTCGCGCGACCGCACGAGCGGTGAGATCGCGGCGCGCGACGCCTCGCGCGCGGCGCTGCTCGCCCTCCTCGACGACGGGAAGTTCGCGCGCGCGAGCCGCGACGGCGGCGCGGCGGCGCGCGCCGTGGCGGACGCCCGCGTGAGGCTGGAGGGGCGCCCGTGAGCGGGCTCTCGCTGCAGCATCCGTGGCTCTTCGCGGCGGCGGTCGCGGCGGCGGTCGCGGCGCACGCGTTCAGCGGGCGGCGTGCCGACGACGCGGTCGCCTGGCACGCCTGGCCGCGCTGGCTCGACGACCTCCCGAGGAGCGCGCGCCAGCGCGCGGCGCCGTGGCTCGCGCGGGCGCGGCTGGCCTTGCTGATCGTCCTGGCGCTCGGCCTCTGCGGCCCGCGCGCGCGCTTCGAGGAGCGCGCGGCGACGCGCCGCGGCGTCGACGTCGCGCTGCTGCTCGACGCGTCGTCGTCGATGACCGTCGCCGTCCCGGGCTCCTACGCGACGACCCGGTTCGGCGCCGCGCGCGACGCGGTGCGCGAGTTCGCGGCGGCGCGCGGCGACGACCGCGTCGGCCTCACGCTCTTCGCGCGCTGGCCGCGGCTCTCCTGCCCGCTCACGGCCGACCACGCGCTCTTCGAGGCGCGTCTCGACGCCGCCGAACCGGTCGACTCGGGCGGCGACGAGGACCGCACGGCGATCGGCGTCGCGCTCGCCGCGGGCGCGCAGCAGCTCGGACCGAAGGGGGCGCGCGAGCGCGTGCTCGTGCTCGTGACCGACGGCGCGAACAACCTCGGCCCGATCACTCCGGAGGACGGGACGCGGCTCTGCCGCGATCAGGGAATCCGCGTCTACACGATCGCGCTCGGCGGCGGCGAGCGGTTCGGCAGCGGGGCAGCACCGGTCGACACGAAGCTCCTCGCCGCGATCGCCGACGCGACCGGCGGACGCACATTCGCCGCCCACGACGGCAGCGGCCTCGGCGACGCGATGCGGACCATCGACGCGCTCGAGCGCTCGCCCTTGCAGGTCGCCCTGGAGATGCGCGAGGCGTCGCTCGCGCCGCCGTTCGTCGCCTGGCTCTTCGTGCTCGGCTGTGCGCTCGTGCTGATCGAGCGGACGTGGGGGAGGGTGGTGCCGTGACGTTCGGCGCGCCGCTCTGGGGGTTCGCGCTCTTGGCGATCGTGGCCGCGGCGATCGCACTGGCGCGGCGCGATGCCCGAGCGCGCGCGACGCTGCCGGGCGCGACCGGGCGACTGCGGGAGGGGGGCGTGCGCGACCGCGCGACCTGGCGGCGCGTATGCGAAGGATTCGGCGGGACGCTGCTCGTCGCGGCGCTGGCGCTGCCGCGCTGCGACTCCGCGGGCGGCGCGGCGCCGAAGCCGGCGCTGCTGCTCGTCGACGTCTCGCGCAGCATGCTCGCGGAGGATGCGGACGGGTCGCGCTTCGAGCGCGCCCGGCGCGGGGCAGGCGAGGCGCTCGCGGCGCTGGCGGGCCGGCGGGTCGGCCTCGTCACGTTCGCGGGTGCCAGCGAGGAGATCGCACCGCCGACGGCCGACCTCGCCGCGCTGCGCGCGCTGCTCGACGAGGTCGATCCGCGCCGCACGCTCGAGCCGGGCAGCGAGCCGGCGCCGGCGCTCGAGCGGGCGCTCCAGCGGCTGCCCGAGGGCGGCGACGTGCTGCTCTTCTCCGACGGCGAATGGGACGACGCGGCGGACCGCGAGCGGACGCTCGCGGCGGCGGCCCGGCAGGCGCGCGTCGCGATCCACGTCGTGCCGCTCGGCGGCGCGGCGCCCGTGCCCCTGATCGTGCGCGAACGGGACGGGTCGACGCGGCCGCTCGTCGACGGCGAGGGGCGTACCACGGTCACGCGCGCCGACCGGTCGCGCATGGCGGCGCTCGCGGAGGCTGGAGGCGGACGAACGATCGAGCTCGGCGACGACGGCCGCGCCTTCGCGTTCTTTTCGGCGCGCGCCGAGCTGCGCGACGCGGCGCTTGCGACGGCGGGGGCGAGCCCTTGGTCGGCGGCGCTCGCGCTGGCGCTCGCGCTGCTGATCGTCGCCCATGTGCTGCGGGAGAAGACGACGTGAGCGCCGCGCCGAACGTTCGCCGGCTTGCGCGTCCCGTGCGCGCTTGGGCCTGCGTCGTGGCGCTCGCCGCCGCCGGCGCGGCGCGCGCGGGCGACGGCGATTCGCTCGCTCCGGCGCTCGACCGGATCGCGCGCGGCGATGTCTCCGGCGCGGCCGCGCTCGCGCAGGCGTGGTGCGAGCGCCACCCCGACGATGCGGAGGGCTGGTTCGCGCTCGGCTACTGCCGCGCGCGCTCGAAGGAGTGGAGCGCGGCGATCCTGGCGCTCGGCCGCGCGCAGCACGGCGGTGCGGCCGAGACCACGGCGCGCGTCCGCTTCGACCTCGCGAAGGCGCTGTTCGAGAAGGCGCGCGCGACGGCGCTGCCTGCGCTGCCCGAGGCGGGGACGCCGCCGGCGGGCCTCGTCGCCGACGCGCGCACGCGCCTCGCGATCGTCCGGCTCGAGCTCGAGTCCGCTCGCGACGCGCTCATCGCGCTGATCGACGGCGCGCCCGCCGACGCCGACGCGCGGCGCGGCCTCTCCGCCGCGACCGCGCTCCTGCGCGAGGTGGTCGCGCGCGACGACGCATGGCGCGCCCGCTCGAAGCCGGCCGAGGAGGGGACGCGCGGACAGGGGCAGCCGGCGTCCGAGCCGCTCAAGCGCGGTCCGTCGGGCACGAAGTCGTCGGCCGGCGCGAGCGGGAAGAAGTTCGGCCGATCGGACGACGGCGCGAACGGCGCGGCGCCCGGAGGTGTCGCCGGCGGCGAATCTTCGGGGATCGAGACGGCGCCGCTGCGCCCCGACGAGGCGGCCGGCCTGCTCGATTCGCTGCGCGGAGCGCTCGAGGAACGGCGCCGCGCAGACGAGCGGCGCGCCGATGCGCGAGCCCGCCTGCGCGGCAGGTCCAACTAGCGAAGCAGTCCGGCCGTCAGCGCTTCTGCGGTCCGGCAGCCGCCGCGACGTGCTCTTCGTTGGTCTTCTTCGCCTTCTTCAGCTCGCGCACGACCAGCGCGGGCTTCGCGTTCTTCAGCTCCTTCGCGTCGAAGGTGCGCAGCAACTCTCCGTTCGCGTCGAGGACGAGGAGCTTCGCCTTGCGCTGCGCCGGCTCCTTCATGTTCGCCGCGAGCCACTCCTGCACCGGCTCGCGCCCCTTCACGGGCTGCAGGAAGTCGCTCTCCTTGACGCAGAGCTTCTCGCAGACGAAGTCGTCGGCGACCTTGACGACGTCCTTGTCCTTCAGGATCTCCTGCTCGAGCAGGCGGCTGTAGTCGAAGTTCTCGCCCGTCGGCGTGTGGCCGTCGAAGACGTAGACGAGGATCGGCCGGCGGTCGATCGCCTGCGTGGTGTTCCACGTCAGGGTGCCGTTCTGGCCGGGAGCGAATTCGGTCGTGCCCGCTTCGGGAAGGTCGGTGGCCCCGCCGGGCGTCGTCGTGTCGTCCTTCTTGCCGCCCTTCGTCGAGCCGGGCGAGCGCGTCGAGCTGCCCGTCTGTCCCGAGCCGGACCGCGCGCCGCCACTGGAACCTCTGCTGGATCTCCCGCCGGGAGACGCCCGCTGTCCGCCGCATCAGCCGTAGGCGGAGGCCTTCGGCGGTTCGACGAATGCGAAGAAGGCGAGGACGAGGCCGGCCGGCAGGAACGACGACGCACGCATCGGGATCTCCTTCGAAGGGCGCGGCAGGAACTCGGCCAGTCGAGTGGAGTGCGGCGGATCGGGCGGGGGGAGTCTAGCGGTGCACGGTCTTTGACCGGTAGTCCCAACAGGCCCTCGACAACGACCGCTTCGCTTTCTCTGCTCTGCCGGGACCGGGCCAGCTTGAGCCGCCGAGCCGAGGTCGATCGATGGTTCGAATGGCCTCCATCGCTTTCGCCGCCCTCGCCGCCGCCTTCGCGGCGCCGGGCCCCCTTGCATCGAAGGCTCAGTCGAAGGCCCCGACGAATGCTCCTTCGGGGGCCCTCGGTGAAGAGGAGCAGGTCCTCGCCGAGGCGAAGCGCCGCCTCGTCGTGCCGGTCGCCGCGCCCGAGTCGCCGGGAAAGCTGCGCTGGCGCGCCGACTGGGAAGAGGGATCCGCCGAGGCGCGCCGGCGCAATTGCCCGCTGCTCATCGTCTACTCCGACGACAAGAGCGTCGGGCTCGATTCGGTGGAGGCGGCGGTCTACACGAAGTCGGCCTTCGCCGACCTCTGCCGCGATTGCGTGCTGCTGATCGCGTACGACGGCTCCGACCACAAGTCGACGCAGCGCGACGTGGCGGGCGTGAAGGTCGCGTGGTGCACCCGTTTCGAGGTGGCGTGCGAGGAGCACCGCAAGCTCCACAAGCTCGTCCAAGAGCGCTTCGTCGCGCGCGAATTCTGGAATCCCCTCCACGTCTTCGTCGACGGCGACGGCAACGAGCTCGGGCGGGCGGAGGGGCACGACGTCGACCAGGCGCGCCTCGACCGCGAATACGGCAAGGCGCGCCGCCGCCTCGGCGCGCCGCTGCCCGTTGGCGAGTACGCGGCGCTCATGAAGAAGCTGAAGGGGATCGTCGACGGGCGCGAGAAGGGGGGCGCGGCCGCGGCCGACGCGGAGCTCGGCTCGCTCGTCGCGGCGCAGGAGCGGGTCGGCAACGACTGGAAGAGCGGGCCGCTCAAGATGAAGGGCATGGTCGACTACGTGAAGCAGCTGCGGGAGCGCATCGCGGCGGAGGGCGACGCGCTGCTGCGCGTCGCGCAGGCGCGGGCGCGCCGCGGCGACGTCGCCGGCGCGCGCGCGCTGCTCGACCAGACGGCGAAGAGCTTCAAGGAGCTGCCGGCGGGGAAGAGCGCGAAGGAGCTGCTCGCGCAGCTCAAGGGGTAGCTCGCCGCGCGTCGGTCACTCGCCGCGCTTCAAGGAGGCCAGGAACTCGGCGTTCGTCCGCGTCGCGCGCAGCCGGTGGATCAGCGTCTCGGTGGCATCCACCGGCTCGAGCGTGGCGAGCATGCGGCGCAGGAGCGCGCGGTCGCGCAGCTGATCGGGCGGGACGAGCCGCTCTTCCATGCGCGTGCCCGAGCGCAGCACGTCGATGGCGGGGAAGACGCGGCGCTCCGCGAGGCGGCGGTCGAGGACGATCTCGAGGTTCCCGGTCCCCTTGAACTCCTCGAAGATCACCTCGTCCATGCGCGAGCCGGTCTCGATCAGCGCGGTGGCGAGGATGGTCAGGCTGCCGCCCCCCTCGACCGAGCGCGCCGAGCCGAAGAAGCGGCGCGGCCGCTGCATCGCGTGCGACTCGATGCCGCCGGAGAGGACGCGTCCGCCGCTCGGCGCCTGCGCGTTGCAGGCGCGCGCGAGGCGCGTGATCGAGTCGAGCAGGACGACGACGTCGCGGCCGCCCTCGACCAGCCGCTTCGCCTTCTCCAGCACCATGTCGGCCACCTGCACGTGGCGCTCGGGGGCCTCGTCGAAGGTCGACGCGATCACCTCGCCGTCGACCGAGCGCTCCATGTCGGTCACCTCTTCGGGCCGCTCGTCGACGAGCAGCACCAGGAGGTGCGCCTCGGGATGGTTGCGCGCGATGGCGCGCGCGAAGCGCTGCAGCAGGACGGTCTTGCCGGTGCGCGGCGGCGCGACGATCAGCGCGCGCTGTCCGAAGCCGATCGGAGCGACGAGGTCGACGACGCGCATCTCGAGGTCGTGGTGGTCCTCGGTCTCGAGCTCGACGCGGCGATCGGGGTGGACCGGCGTGAGCGCGTCGAAGTCGGCGGCCGGCGGCGCGTGGTCGGCCGGGAGCTCGCCGATCTGCTCGACGCGCAGCAGCGCGAAGTAGCGCTCGTTCCCCTGCGGGCGGCGGATCTGGCCGCCGACCGTCATGCCGGTGCGCAGGCCGTGGCGCGCGACGAGCGCGGGGGCGAGGTAGATGTCGTCGGCCGAGGGCAGGAAGGAGTGCTCGGGAGAGCGCAGGAAGCCGAATCCGTCGGGGAGGATCTCGGCCACCCCTTCGCCGAAGAGGACGCCGCGCTGGCCGAGGTAACGGTCCATGATGCGCAGCACGAGCTGCTGCGCCGTAAGGTCGTCGAGCTGCTTCGCGCCGAGCGTTTCGGCGAGGCGGCGCAGCTCGTCGGCGGGGAGCGCCTGGAGGTCGGAGAGGCGGAGGAGGCCGAGCTCGAGCGCGGCGAGCGCCGGATCAGGCGTCGCCACGGCGGCGCGCAGGTCGCTGCCGCCGTCGCTCGGGGTCGTCTCGCTCATCTCGAACCTCGCTTCGGCGGGCCAGGGCGGTCCGACGCGGAAGGCCGGCGAAACCGCCGGCACCGTCGAGCCAGGCGGCCACGCGGTCGCGCAGCTCGGCGAAGGACCCGTCGTTCACGAGCACGACGTCGGCTCGGCGCCGCTTCTCGTCGGGGGACGCCTGGTGGGCCTCCCGACGCGCGAGCTCCTCGCCGTCCCAGCCGCGCAGCTCCACCCCCCTCCTTCGGCGTTCGGCGGCGGGGGACTCCACGTAGAGCAGCAGATCGCAGGCGGAGGAGAGCGGGCTCGTCTCGAGCAGCAGCGGGACGTCGAGGACGACCGCCGGCACCTCGTTCGTGGCGAGCAGCCGCTCGAGCCGCGCGGCGAGCTCGCTGCGGACGAGGGGGTGGACGATCTTCTCGAGGTCGGAAAGGGCTTCGGGGTCGCCGAAGGTCGCGCGCGCGAGCGCGGCGCGATCGACCGCGTCCTCTGACGCGACGGCCGGTCCGAAGCGGCGGACGAGGGCGGCGCGCACGTCGGGCCGCTCGAGCTCGCGCCGCGCGATCGCGTCGGCATCGAGGATCGCCGCGCCGCGTTCGCCGAGGATCGCGGCGACGCTGCTCTTGCCGCTGGCGATGCCGCCGAGCAGTCCCACGACGAGCGGTCGTCGCGTCGCTTTCACGCACCTCTCCGTGCTTGACACTGTCGAAAAAGCGCTGCTAAGATCGCCCGCCTTTCCGTGCGCCCGACCTATCCTACGTCGCGACAATGAGTTGCGTTCGCCGTCGCGATCCGGGGTCGGAACCGCCGCCGCGCCACGCGGCGGCGCGTGCGGCGAAGGGGGCGACCGAGGCGTTGCCGGAGGGCGGGTCCGCGCGTAGAGCGCGGGCGCGAAGCCGGTTCGGTCGGCCTCCATTCCCTCGACAGCATCGATCCGCGACGAATCCTAGGACGGGAGCCTCTGCATGAACCGCAGGACCAGCGGTGCGGCGACGGTCGGACTGATCTGGATCATTGTCCTCATCCTGCTCCTGCTCGGTTGCGCGGCGGGGCTGTACATGGTGAGCGCCGACAAGACCAAGGCCGAGGAGGCCGTCGCGGCGCAGAAGCGCCTCACCGAAGAGGCCGACAAGAAGCTCAAGACGATCAAGGACAAGCTGAGCTCGCTGTCGAAGGTCGTCGGCTTCCGCGACGAATCCGACCAGGGCGACTCGCGCGAGGAGCAGATCACCAAGGCGCTCGACGACGTCCGCACCAAGCAGGGACTCGGCGCCGACGCGACCAGCACGTCGAAGGTGATCGAGAAGCTCCAGGCGCAGATCGAGGAGCTCAACCGTCAGCTCGCCGAGGCCAAGACGCAGCACGGCACCGAGGTGCAGGCGCGCGCGTCGCTGCAGGGCAACCTGCAGGACGTCACCAAGGCCAAGGACGAGGAGAACGAGAAGATCACCAAGCAGCTCACCGACGAGCGCGACCGCCACGCGAACCAGGAGACGACCGACAAGGGCCGCATCGACGACCTCGAGAAGCGGCTGAAGGACGCCGACGCGCGCGTCAAGGCGGCGAAGGACGAGGCCGAAAAGCAGGTCGCAGCGCTGACCGAGGCGGTCAAGGTCCGCGACGGCCGCATCACCGAGCTCAGCAAGCGCGTCGAGATGATCCGCCTCCCGGACACGCCGGACGGATCGGTCCTCGACGCCAGCACCGCGAGCACCTGCTACATCGACCTCGGCCGCAAGAACCAGCTCGTGCGCGGGACGCGGTTCAAGGTGTTCAACTACTCCAAGAACGGCGCGATGCACGAGAAGGGGATGATCGAGGTCACGAAGGTCGAGGACGCGATGGCGGAAGCGACCGTCGTCGATCTCAGGGACAAGTTCGACCCGATCACCAAGGGCGACAAGATCGCGGCGCCCAACTACGACCCGAACATGAAGCGCGAATTCGTGCTCGTCGGCAGATTTCCTTCGGGTTATTCGCGGGCGCTCGTCGCCGACCGGCTGCGCGCGCTCGGCGCTACGGTGAAGGACAAGGTCGGCCCCTCGACCGACTTCCTCGTGATCGGCGACAAGGACGAGGGGACGAAGCCCGAGGAGACGAAAGAGGGCGACGCGGCCGCCGCTGCTCCGAGCGAGGACGAGGAGCTGAAGCTCGCGCAGCTCTACCGGGTGCAGATCGTCGCGGTCCGCGACATCCTCGAGTACGTGAAGTACGAGTGACCGCCGGGGCCGGCGCGTCCCGGCCCGTCCGAACGTACGCTGTCGTCGCGCGGCGCGAAGCCAAGGCTTCGCGCCGCGCGCATTTCGACGACGACCGTTTCTTCCCATGCGGAATGAGGTGACGTGGGCGGCAGCCCCGACGAATTCCGGATGACGTTCGGGGAGCACCTCGAAGAGCTCCGCCGCCGGGTCATCATCTCGCTGCTCGCGTTCGGCGTGGCGTTCTGCGTGGCGCTCGGGTTCCAGGACCAGCTGATGCGGCTCCTGACCCGGCCCTACCGGCTCGCGGTCGCCGACCTCGGCCAGTCGATGCGCGAGGAGTACAAGAAGCAGCCGCACGCGCCGGTCGAGACCCTCGACGACGCGATGATCGACGAACTCGAGAAGGGCAAGGTGCTCCCGCCCGACGCGATCGCGCGGCTGCGGGCAGCGCAGCAGCGGGAGCGCGAGCGCGCGCTCGACCGCGAGGCGCCGACGCTCCCCGACGACCTGCAGGCGGTGAGCCTCGGCGAGACGTTCGGCGCCTACATGCAGATCTGCACGCTGGCCGCGGCGCTCGTCTCGGCGCCGATCCTGCTCCATCAGCTCTGGGCCTTCATCGCGGCCGGTCTCTACGACCACGAGAAGCGCACCGTCCGGCGGGTGCTGCCGTGGTCGCTGCTCCTGTTCTTCCTCGGCCTCGCCTTCGGGTTCGGAGTGCTCGCCAACCTCTCGGTCGAGTTCCTGCTGAGCTACGGCGACGTGACCCTGGTGCGGCCGCAGCCGGCGATCGGCGCCTACCTCGGGCTCCTCTTCCTGCTGCTGCTGGTGATGGGGCTCGTCTTCCAGATCCCGCTCGTGATGACGGTCCTCGCGAGCGTGGGGATCGTCTCGCCTCGCTGGTTCCGCTCCAAGCGGCGCCACTGCATCCTGGTGATCTTCATCCTGGCGGCGGTGATCACGCCGCCCGATTACGTGTCGCAATTGCTGGTCGCCGGACCGATGCTGCTGCTCTTCGAGGCGGGGCTGGTCCTGGCGGGTCGCGCGGCGAAGCGCCGGGAGGCGCGTCTCGCCGCGAACGAGGGCGCGCGAGCAACATGAAGGTCGGAATCGTCGGCTACGGCGGCGTCGGCAAGACGTCGCTCTTCACCGTGCTGACCGGCCAGGCGGCCGCGGCGCACCATCCCTCGGAGCGCCACCTGGCGACGGTCGACGTCGTCGACCCGCGCCTCGACCGGCTGCGCTCCCTCTGGCAGCCGCGCAAGTTCACGCGCGCCCGCTTCGAGGTCGAGGACGAGCCGGCGGTGCCGCGCGGCGACGTGTCGGGCCGCAGCGAGCGGGTCGCCGCGCTGCGCGACCCCGACGTGCTGCTGCTCGTGATCGGGACGTCGGAGGCGGCGCGCGGGCTGCTGCCGAAGGAGCTCGCCGACCCGCTCGCGCAGGAGCGGGCGCTGCGCGACGACCTGCTGCTGTTCGACATGGAGGCGATCGAGAAGCGGGTCGGCAAGAGCGAGGAGCGCATCAAGAAGGGCTCCGGCGACCGCGCCATGCTCCTGCGCGACGTCGACGCGATGAAGCGGATCTCGGCGCTCGTCGAGAAGGGGGCGTCGCTGCACGAGGTGAAGGACCCCGACGGGGAGCGCCTGCTGCACGAGCTCAAGCTCTTCCACGACAAGCCGGCGGTCGCGGTCTTCAACGTCGACGAGGCGACCCTCTCCGACCGTGCCGCGGTCGAGAAGCTGCGCGGCTCGTCGAAGCGCGCCGCCGTCCTCTCCGCGCCGATCGAGCGCGAGATCGCGCAGCTCGAGGGGGCCGACCTCGCCGCCTTCCTCAAGGAGTACAACCTGACCGAGCCGGCCGCGCCGCTGCTCACGCGGCTGGCCTACGAGGCGCTCGACCTGATCTCGTTCTTCACGATGGGGGAGGACGAGGTGCGCGCCTGGCCGATCGTGCGCGGCAGCAACGCGGTGACCGCCGCCGGCAAGATCCACAGCGACCTCGCGCGCGGCTTCATCCGCGCCGAGGTGATCCCGTTCGCGCGCATCGAGGGGGCGGCCGACCTGAAGCAGTTGAAGACGCTCGGCCGCGCCGACCTGGTGGGCAAGGAGCACGAGGTCCGGGACGGCGACATCCTGAACATCCGGTTCAGCGTCTGAGGGCCTACCGAGATAGGCTCTGAGCCCGACCGGCGCCGGGGGTCGCCGCGCCATGGCCGAGGGAACGCCGAGCGAAGCGCCGATCCGGCGGGTCGCCCTCCTCTCGACGGGCGAGGAGCTGGTGCGCGGCGCCATCGCCGACACCAACGCCCCCTGGATCGCGCGCACGCTGAAGCGGCTCGGCGCGCTCGTCGTCGAGGCGCGGCAGGTCGGCGACGGCCGCGCGACGATCGCGGCGGCGGCGCTCGAGCTGTCCCGACGCTGCGACCTGCTGGTCGTCACCGGCGGCATCGGACCGACGGCCGACGACCGCACGCGCGAGGCGCTCGCCGACGCGGCGGGAGTGGCGGTGCGCGAGGACGCGGCGGCGCTCGCGCAGGTCGAGGCCTACTTCGCGCGGTTCCGGCGGACCGCGTCGGCGTCGAACCGCCGCCAGGCGCTGCTGCCCGAAGGGGCGCGCGTGGTCGTGAACCCGATCGGCTCGGCGCCCGGTTTCGCGCTCCAGATCGGCGGCGCGCTCGCCGTCGTGCTGCCGGGCGTCCCGACCGAGATGCAGCGGATGGTGGAGGAGTGGCTCGTGCCGCGGGTGCGCGCGCGCAACGGCGCGGTGGCGTTCGAGGAGCGGCTGCTGCAGGTGGTCGGCCTCGCCGAATCGGTGGTGGGCGAGCGCATCGACGCCTGGATGCGCGCGGACGCGCCGCTCGTCTCGGTCACGGTCGCGGCGTCACGCGTGACGATCTGCGCGAGCGACGCCGCCGACGCGGCCGGCCGCGCGCGCCTCGACGCGTGCACGCAGGCGATGCGCGCCGCGCTCGGCGACCACGTCTTCGCCGAAGGCGACGTGACGCTCGCGGAGCACGTCGTCGGGCGGCTGCGCGAGCGGCGCCTCACGGTCGCGCTCGCCGAATCGTGCACCGGCGGCCTCGTCGCGGCGGCGCTGACCGACGTGCCCGGCGCGTCGGAGGCGGTGCTCGAGGGCTGCGTGACCTACACGGAGGCGGCGAAGACGCGGACGCTCGGCGTGGGCGAGGAGCTGCTGCGGCGGCACGGCGCGGTGAGCGAGGAGGTGGCGCGCGCCATGGCCGAAGGGGTGCGCCGGCGCGCCGGCGCGACCTTCGGCGTCGCGACGACCGGTGTCGCCGGCCCGGGCGGCGGGACTCCGGAGAAGCCGGTCGGCCTCGTGCACGCGGCCGTCGCGGGACCCGACGGCGTCGCGCACCTCGAGAAACGGTTTCCGGGCGATCGCGCCCTGGTGCGCACCTTCGCCGTCACCGCCGCGCTCGACCTGCTCCGCCGCGCGCTCCGTTGAGCCGGGCCGGTCTCTCCGCGATGATGGCCCGCAGCGTCGGCGGCTGGAGCAGACGACCGGAATGTCGACGCGACGTTTTCTCCGAACCATTTCCCCGATGGTGTAATCGGTAGCACGAGGGACTTTGAATCCCTCGGTCCAGGTTCGACTCCTGGTCGGGGAACCAGCGGCCGCCCCGAACGCGTGCTAGGTTTCTGCGGCCTTCGTCCGATGTACCGGATGGGTCCGGTCCCGCGGCGCGGGGCCGTCCGAAGGGGAGGGAGGAGATTCCCGAAAAGGGAGTCGCCCCTGACGGATTCGAGAAACGGCAGCGCGAACGGAAGCGCGCACGGCGTCGTCCGCGGACCGGAGCACGGCGTCACGCTCGTCCTCGGTGGGGGCGGTGCGCGTGGTCTCGCCCATCTCGGCGTACTCAAGGTGCTCGAGGAGGCGGCGATCCCGGTTCGCGCGGTCGTCGGCAACAGCGCCGGCGCCATCATGGCCGCGTCGTGGCTGCAGCACTCCGACGCGAAGACGGCGATCCGCCACGTCCTCGCCTTCCAGCACTCGCAGGCGTTCCGCCGCCTCGGCCTGTCGTTCCGTCCGACGCGGCAGCTGCGCGGCCGTCCGCCCTCCTTCCTGCGGCGCATCCTGTCGGGCTGGCGCAGCCACGTCGCGATGCACCTCCTCTTCCGGCGCGCGTCGCTCTTCCACCGGCGCCGCCTCGAGATCCTGATCGGCGCGGCGGTCCGCCCCGGCCGGCTCGAGCTGCTGCGCCTCCCGCTCTGGGTCGTCGCTCTCGATCTGCGCAGCGGCGAGCCGGTGGTGCTCGGAAGCGGCGACCTCCACACCGTCCTCACCGCGGCCGCGTCGGTCGCCGGATTCTTCCCGCCGGTCCCTCATGAGGGGCACCTCCTCATCGATTCGGGGCTCGCCGACAACCTCCCCGTTCTCGCCGCCCGGGAGCGCATGGGCGGGCCGATCGTGGCGGTCAACCTGAGCTGCGACCTCGACGAGCGCTGCGAGCCGGGCATGACCGGGATCGAGGCGCTGCTCCGCGGCGAGGAGCTGGCGTCGCGCTGGAACAACCGCCAGCGCGCCGGCCTCGCCGAGGTCCGGATCGAGCCGCGGCTGGGCAGCCGCTACTGGCTCGACTTCTCCGAGCCCGAATCGATCGTCGCCGCCGGCGAGGCGGCGGCGCGCGCCGCGCTCGACGCCATCCGCCGCCTCGTGCCGGAACCCGCCGCGCCGTCGGGCGCCGCGCCCACGCCGGCGTCGCCCCTGCATTGACCGCTCCCCGGCGCGCCGGTTACAACCCTTCCCCCTTTTTCAGGCGGCGGGCGGGCGGCGCGGAAGTCTTCCGGAGCCCCGACGTCGACGCGGAGCTGCGCCATCCGAGCGTCCGACCGAGATCCGATCGCGCGTGCGCCGGCGCAAGCCGGGACGCGCCGGACGCCGCTCGCGGTCGTCGTCCTCGCGGGCGGCCAGGGCAAGCGGCTCGGGAGTGACGCGCCCAAGGTGATGGCCGAGATCTGCGGGACGCCCGCGCTCGGCTACGTCCTCGACGCCACCGCGGCCCTCGCGCCGACGCGCACGCTGGTCGTCGTCTGCCACCGGCGCGAGCTCGTGACCAAGTGGCTCGAGGGCCGCAAAGGCGTCGAGGCGGTCGACCAGGGCGAGGCGCTCGGCACCGGCCACGCGGTGAAGACGGCGGTGCCCAAGCTGCCCGGCTTCACCGGCGACGTACTGGTGCTCTTCGGAGACGGGCCGCTGCTCCGGGGCGAGACGCTGCTGGAGCTCGTGGCCGAGCACCGCGCGCGCGGCGGCGCCGTCACGATGGCGCCGGCGCGCCTCGACGACCCGACCGGCTACGGCCGCGTGGTGCGCGCCGCCGACGGCTCGCTCGAGCGCATCGTCGAGGAGCGCGACGCCGACGCGGCGACGAAGGCGATCCGCGAGGTCCACTGCGGCATCGCCGTCTTCCGCGCGACCGACCTCTTCCCGGCGCTGGCGCAGCTCGGCCGGCAGAACGCGCAGAAGGAGTACTACCTCACCGACGTCTACGGGCTGATCCGCGCCGCGGGCGGCCGCGTCGACCTGAAGCCCCTCGCCGACTCCGAGGAGGCGCTGAGCTTCAACACCGCCGCCGAGCTGCACGAGTGCCGCCGCCGCATGCGCGCGCGCATCCTCGCGCGCCACCAGCGGAACGGCGTCGAGATCGCCGACCCCGACACGACCTTCGTCGACCACGACGTCGCGATCGGCGCGGGCACGCGCATCCAGCCCTTCAGCGTGATCCGCTCCGGCGTGCGCATCGGCAGGCACTGCGAGGTCGGGCCGTTCTCCCACCTGCGCAACGGCGCCGTGCTCGAGGACGGCGCCGAGGTCGGCAACTTCGTCGAGGTGAAGAACAGCCGCCTCGGCGAGCGCGTGAAAGCGAAGCACCTCACCTACCTCGGCGACGCGACGATCGGCGCCGCGACCAACGTCGGCGCCGGCACGATCACCGCGAACTACGACGGCAAGGAGAAGCACGCCACCCGGATCGGGAGCCGGGCCTTCATCGGGAGCGGCACGGTGCTGGTCGCGCCGGTCGTGATCGGCGACGGCGCGACGACCGGGGCCGGCGCCGTGGTGACGCGCAACCGCGACGTGGCGGCGGGGGAGGGGGTGGTCGGCGTCTTCGCGCGTCCCATCGTGAAGAGGCCGGCCGGCGCGAAGCCGGCGGCGCGGCCGGCGAAGGCCGCTCTCATTCCGTCGTCCCGCAAGCCCGGGAAGCCCTCCCGGAAGGAGAAGAGGTCGTGACGCGCGACAAGATCGCGGTGTTGTCCGGCAACGCCCATCCGGCGCTGGCGCGCTCGATCGCGGAGTCGCTCGGGATCGAGCTCTGCCGCGCGACGGTGGGGCGGTTCCCCGACGGCGAGATCGACGTCAAGATCTACGACGACCTGCGCGGCTCCGACGTCTTCATCGTGCAGCCGACCAGCCCGCCGGTGAACGACCACCTGATCGAGCTCCTGCTTCTGCTCGACACCTGCCGGCGCGCCAGCTCGGGCCGCATGACGGCCGTGATCCCGTACTACGGCTACGCGCGGAAGGATCGGAAGGACGAGGGCCGCGTGCCGATCAGCGCGAAGCTGGTCGCCAACATGATCTGCAGCGCCGGCGCCGACCGCGTGCTCACCATCGACCTGCACGCGGCGCAGATCCAGGGCTTCTTCGACATCCCGGTCGACCACCTCTACGCGAAGCCGGTGCTGATCGACTACTTCAAGAGCCTCGACCCCAAGGACCCGGTGATCGTCGCCCCCGACATGGGCGGGCTCAAGCGCGCGCGCGCCTACGCCGAGTCGCTCGGCGCGCAGGTCGCGATCGTCGACAAGCGCCGCATCTCGGCCGACAAGGTCGACTGGGAGCACATCATCGGCGAGGTCGAGGGGCGCGACGCGCTGCTGATCGACGACATGATCGCGACCGGCGGTTCGATGGTGCAGGCGGTCCGGATCGTCAAGGAACACGGCGCGCGGTCGGTGTACGTCGGCGCGACGCACGCGGTATTCTGCGGCGACGCGGTCCACAAGCTGGCGCATTGCGGCGCCGACGGGATCGTGATCACCGATTCGGTCCCCGTGCACGAGCCGCTGCCCGAGCGCTTCCAGTCGCGCTCGGTGGCCGGGCTGCTCGCCCGCGCGATCAAGGCGATCCACAACAGCGAGTCGGTGAGCGCGTTGTTCGAGAAGGTGTGAGCGCGGCGCCGGACCCGGCGCGCGACGCAGGAAGGACACGGAGCGAAGCGATGCGACAGTACGAGATGAAGGCCGAAGCGCGGACGAACGCAGGCAGCCGCAGCAGCCGCGGGCTGCGCCGGGAGGGCCGCATCCCCGCGGTCCTCTGCGGCCACGGCGTCGAGACCCGTCCGCTGCACGTGAGCGTGCGCGAGTTCGACGAGGCCCGCAAGCAGCACGCGCGCATCATCCTGCTGCAGCTCGCGGGCGCGACGGAGCCGGCGATCATCCACGACGTCGCGTGGGACACGATCACGCAGGAGCCGCTGCACGTCGACTTCCAGCGCATCAACATGAACGAGAAGGTCGTCGTCGAGGTCCCGATCAAGACGAAGGGGCCGTCGAAGGGCGAGGCCGACGGCGGCATCCTGGTCGTCCAGCTCGACCAGGTGCGCGTGCGCTGCCTGCCGCTCGAGATCCCCGACCAGATCGACATCGACATCCGGCCGTTGCTGCAGCACGAGTCGATCCACGTGAAGGACCTCGTCCTGCCCAAGGGCCTCGAGGCGGTCGACGCGCCCGAGGCGCTGGTTCTCTCGATCGTCGAGCCCAAGAAGGAGGAGCTGCCGGTGCCGGGCACGGCCGAGGTGGCGCCGACCGAGCCGGAGCTCATCGTCAAGGCGCCGAAGCCGGGCGAGGAGGAGGAGGGTGCCGCGCCGGGCGGAGAGGCGGGAGCGGACAAGAAGGGGGCCGCGGCTCCTTCCGCCAAGAAGGAGAAAAAGCAGTAACGGAAGTTTCGGGTGCGCTGCGATGCAGCTGGCGGGCCAGCGGCCCGCAGCTGATCGCTGCTGGCACCCGGAAACTCTGGACGATGAAACTGGAATTCACCGGCGCACGGCAGTTCCCGTGCGCCGGTTCTCATTGAGGCGGGAGTCGTCTTGGGGTCGGAGTCGTCGAAGGTCGCGCTTTGATGAAGGTGCTGGTCGGGCTCGGGAATCCGGGGGCGGAGTACGAGGGGACGCGCCACAACCTCGGCTTCGAGGTGGTGCGCAAGGTCGCCTCGCGGCTCAAGGTGAAGCTCAAGGAAGGGAAGGGGCCGGCGCTGTCGGCGCGGACGTCCCGCGGTCGTGAGGACGTCGTTCTGGTCTGCCCGCTCACCTACATGAACGACTCGGGCGAGGCGCTCGCGCGGCTCGATCCGGGACGGACGTGGGACCCCGCCGAGGTGATGGTCGTGTGCGACGACCTCGCGCTGCCGGCCGGACGGATGCGGCTGCGGGCGAGCGGCAGCGACGGCGGCCACCGCGGCCTGCACTCGATCGAGGAGCGGCTCGGCTCGGCGGGATATCCCCGACTGCGCATCGGGATCGGGGCGTCGCCGGAGAAGGGGGAGACGAAGGACTTCGTCCTCGAAAAGCCGGCGCCGGAGGAGCAGGCGCGGCTCGACCGCGCGATTGCCGAGGCGGTCCACGGCATGGTAGCGTGGCTGGACTGCACGCCGCTCGCGATCCTGATGAACCGGATCAACCGCGACGCCGAGCCTCCGGCGAGGGAATGACGGCGAGAGGAGTGCAGCGACGGGGTCGCCGCGCGGCGATCCGGACCGCCATTGAGAAAACGCCCGGGCTCGACATTGTCGGGCCGTGGGTATCGCGCGAGGCCGCGAGGCTTCGCGCCCGATGGAGGAGCATCGTTTGACGACCGGATCGACCGAGGCCGCGACGTCCGAACCCGCCGCCCCCGTGGCGCGGACGCGTCCCTACGAAGGCATGTTCGTCGCCTTCAACAAGGAGGCGCGCAAGACCCACGAGTACCTCGAGGAGCACATCCAGGCGCTCCTCGCGAAGGTCGGCGCGAAGGTCGCCCGCTTCCACAAGTGGGACCAGCGCCAGCTCGCCTTCGAGATCAACGGGCAGCGCGAGGGCATCTACTACCTCGTCTATTTCGAGGCGCCGACCGACGTCATCGCCCACCTCAAGCGCGAGGCGGAGCTCTCCGAGCTCGTGCTGCGCGCGCTGGTCCTGGCGCTCGACCGGATCCCGACCGAGGAGGAGCTGCGCAAGCGCTCGTCGTCGGCCGAGGAGGCGATGCGAGAGGGCGAGGAGCTGCGCGGCGAGGGCGGCTACGACGGCGGACGCCGTCCGCGCAGCGACCGGCGCGGCCCACCGGGACCCATGGGCCCGATGGGTCCGGGCGACGGCGAGCGCGAACGCGAACGCGAAGCGGAACCGGGCTGAGAGGACGAGGACGACCATGCCGAAGAAGAAGTCACGCATCGCGCTCGCCCGCGCCCGGCAGCGCCGTTACAAGAAGTTCGTCGACCGCGGACCGTGCCGCTTCTGCAAGAAGGAGGGGCTGGTCATCGACTACAAAGACGTCGGCACGCTGGAGCGGCTCTGCTCGCAGCAGGGCAAGCTCTTCTCGCGCAAGCGCTCGGGCAACTGCGCGAAGCACCAGCGGCAGCTGAAGAACGCGGTGAAGCAGGCGCGCTACGTCGGCCTGCTCCCGTTCGTCGGCTGAGCGGCCGGAGGACACCATGCAGATCATCCTGCTCGAGAACATCGAGGGGCTCGGCCGCAAGGGCGACCAGGTCCAGGTGCGCGAGGGGTACGGCCGCAATCACCTGCTGCCGCAGCGCAAGGCGCTGCTCGCGTCGCCCGGCGTCCTCTCGCGCCTCACGGCGATGAAGAAGAAGTTCGCCGTCGAGGAGCAGAAGATCGTCACCGCGCTGCAGGGCGTGGCGGGGAAGCTCGAGGGGCTCACGCTCACGCTGACGATGCGCGCGACCCCCGAGGGACACCTGTTCGGCTCGGTGAGCCCGCACGTCCTGGTCGAGGCCCTGCACGAGAAGGGCTTCGAGGTGGCCGAGCGCGACTTCCGGATCAAGGACCCGATCAAGGCGGTCGGCACCTATCCCGTCGCGATCCACCTCCACGCCGACGTCAAGGTCCAGATCACGGTAGTGGTCGCGGCCGAGAGCGGCACAGACGAAGAGGGCGCCGCGCCGGCCGATAGCGCCGCCGCACCAGCGGCCGACGAATCCGCGGCCGGGGCCGCCAAGCCGGAGTCTGCACCCGCCGCCGAGAGCTGAGTATCGTTCCGGGTCGCGCGCCAACCCGGCGGGGCGAGGAGCCGGGCGCACCGGGGGCGGACCGGCAGCGGCGCGCCGTCCCCGCAGGAATGGAGGACGAGTCAGAGGGGAGGGAGCGCCGTGGTCTCGATCGATCCGAGCGTTCTCGAGACGCTGGCGGCGAAGGCGCCGCCGCACCACCGCGAGGCCGAGGAGGCGGTGCTCGGCTCGCTGCTGCAGGACCGCAACGTCCTGACCGACGTCGTCGACCTGCTCGACGTCGACGACTTCTACGTCGTCAGCAACCAGATCGTCTTCCGGGCCATCCTCGAGTTGTTCGACCACGGCAGCGGCGTCGACGTCACGATCGTCGGCGCCCACCTGCAGAAGTCGGGCGAGTTCGAGCGGATCGGCGGCGCGCTCGAGCTGACGCGGCTGCTCGAGCGCGTGCCGTCGGCGGCCAACGTCGCCTACCACGCGGCGATCGTGCGCGAGCGCGCCCTGCAGCGCCGCCTGATCCTCGCCGCGCAGCGCATCCTCGAGGAGGCTCGCGGCGGCGGCCGCCCGATCGAGGAGCTGATCGACGGCGCCGAGCAGGTGATCTTCGACGTGGCGCGCCACGGCGAGCGCGGCGCGCGGCGCGACTCGATCGACATCAAGTCGGTGCTCGGCGAGATGATGCTCGGGCTGGAGCAGCGGCGCGAGTTCCAGGGCGTCCGCACGCGCTTCCCCGAGCTCGACGACAAGCTCTCCGGCCTGCAGCGGGGGCAGATGGTCGTGCTCGCCGCGCGGCCGAGCGTCGGCAAGACGACGCTCGCGCTCAACATCGCGCGGCGCGTCGCGACGGAGAACGACCCGCGCGTCGGCGTCGCGATCTTCAGCCTCGAGATGCCGAAGGACCAGATCGCGCTCAACATCACGGCGTCGCAGGGGCAGGTCGACGCCCACCTGATCCGGCGCGGCAGCCTCGGCGCGGACGACCGCGCGCGCTTCTCCGAGGCGGTCGGCGTGCTGGCGGAGGCGCCGATCTTCATCGACGACACGCCGGGCATGAGCGCGCTGCAGATCCGGGCCCGGGCGCGCCGCCTCAAGTCGGCGCACGACATCGGGCTCGTGATCGTCGACTACCTGCAGCTGGTCACGGCGCCGCTGGCGGAGAGCCGCCAGCAGGAGATCTCGCAGATCTCGATGTCGCTCAAGCGCCTCGCGCGCGAGCTCGACCTCCCGGTGATCGCGATCTCCCAGCTCAACCGCAGCGTCGACGCGCGCGAGGACCACCGCCCGCGCATGTCCGACCTGCGCGAGTCGGGCTCGATCGAGCAGGACGCGGACGTCGTGCTGTTCCTCTACCGAGAGGACTACTACGACGGCGGCAAGAACCCGCAGACGCAGAACCAGGCCAACTGCATCATCGCCAAGAACCGCAACGGCCCGATCGGCGAGTTCAAGCTCACCTTCTTCCCGAGCCAACTGCGCTTCGAGCCGTTCTCCGACCTCGACTTCCGCGGGTGAAAGCTTGCACGTCGCGGCCGCGCTCCTCTTCGGTCCCCTGATCGCCGCGGCCCCGCAGGGCGACGGCGTGCCCAACGCCCGCCCGGCCGCCGCGCCGCAGGAGAAGCCGAAGCAGCCCCGCCAGGACGACGCGCCGCGCATCGTCCAGGAGGGCGCCGTCGAGCAGGCGATCGTCGAGGAGGTCGTCTTCCGGGGCAGCAAGCGGATGACGGAGGAGGCGCTGCGCCTGCGCGTGCGCACGCAGAAGGGCAAGCCCTGGTCGCCCAAGACCGTCGACGAGGACATGAAGGCGATCGCGCAGTTCCTGGTCTGGACCACGCAGGTCACCGCGACGCGCCTCCCGAGCGGCGGCGTCCGCGTCGTCTTCGAGCTCGGCGACGTCCCGACCGTGCGGCGCGTGCGCTTCGTCGGCAACAAGGAGCTCGAGGAAGCCGACCTGCGCAAGGCGCTCGGCCTGTCGGAGTCGGGCACGATCCCGGCGCCCACCATCTCCGACCGCGGCGGCGGCGGCCTGCTCGTGCTGGTGCGCAAGCTCGAGGAGAAGTACCA
>Ga0137423_1000144_pt1 | contig 23360 bp, 25 predicted proteins | sample EasRivERMZT600_2_FD_102326 | JGI IMG/M metagenome (GOLD analysis project Ga0137423, IMG submission 102326) | Soil microbial communities from meander-bound floodplain in the East River, Colorado, USA - East River MetaG ERMZT600_2 | ecosystem: Environmental > Terrestrial > Soil > Floodplain ...
AACACGATCAGCCCGGTGACATCACCGGCGTCGGTTACTTGAACTGCTTTCTTTGTCATAATACTGAACTCCAATTGTCAGTCGCCGGGCGGAATTGCCCGACGCGCCGATCATCGCTCTTGTTGCAGTGCAACTGCAAGAACTATTTATTTTCTTTTCAAGGGCGCATTGCTTCCCGCTTGGCACACCAATTGCAAGGGCCATGCGGCACTGCGGCAAAGGCGCACGTCTGTTGCACTGCATTCATTGCGCTGCAGCATAGTGTTGCATTGCACCATGTCACTGGCTCTGCTGCAGTGCGGCATACCCGGCCTCCCCCCTGTGACGGGGCGGGGGTGCCCTTATTACGTCCATCACTCCGAACCCTGCTGGTCCTAATACATGCAAGCGACTATGATAGGATAGTCGCTATCATTCGCACGTCCCCCATTGCAGCGTTTACAACACTGGCGTATCATGCGTGGCACGGCAAGCCTCGACCAGCTGGCACCCACCGGAGCGGATTCAGCCGATGAGTGAAATACAAACCCTCAGCATCCGCCACGAAGCCATCATGGACTATCTGATGGCGAACCCGACTGTCCGCCTGATGGACGTTGCCAAAGCGTTCAAGGTGACTCAGGGCTGGCTCTCACAGATCATCCATTCGGACGCCTTCCAACAAAAGCTTTCGGAAAAGCAGAACGTCGTCTTCCATGACACGGTGCTGCCACTCCGCGAGAAAATGGTGCTGGTAGCGCACCAGGCTCTCGATCGTCTAGCCGAGACGCTGCCCATGGAAACTGAAACACGAACAGTTGCTCAGGTGGCCGAGGGCGTCCTTGACCGGCTGGGGTTCGGCACTAAGAACCAGCCCCCAGTCCAGGTCCATCAACACCAGCACGTACATTTGCTGAGGAGCGAAATCGAAGCTGCGCGAGAACTGATTGGTGCCCGGCCCGGCCCGCCCCTTGGAGTGACCATCAATGGAGAACGAGCCCCAATCGGTCTGGGAGCCCCAGAAGCGGTACCAGCAGAGGTTACACCCTCAGTGGGCCCGCGCCTTGCGGCATTCGCCCCCGTTCCTGCCTATCGCTCCGAGGGCGACAGAACGGCAGAAGCTCGGTTTGCGATATGAGCGACGGGTACATGAAAGACTACTGGATCGGTTCGGCCTTCGATACATCCCCGGGCAGTGGTTTTCCTTCGGACTGCCTGGCCCTGATGGGGGCGTTCGGTATTGCCAACTCGATGGAATCCTCCTCGATGATGAGCGCAGGGTCTTCACTATCATCGAGGTCAAATACTCCCACACAGCCAACGCGTACTGGCAAATCGAGAATACGTACGTTCCTGTCATCGCTTGCTTCCTTAGGCAAAGCGGTTGGCAAATCGCGACTTGTGAAGTCGTTAAGTGGTATGATCCCTCGGTCAGGTTCCCGCGACCGGTAGCTCTGCGAGACGACGTGAGCCTTGTCAAGCCTGGAGAGTTTGCAGTACATATCCTGAACAGAGAATGAACGCAGAGCTACAACAGGTCGGGACGATTGAGCTGCCTCGAGCGGAGGTCCTCCGTTTGAGCGCTGCGGACAATCGCTTCTACTGCAAGCACTTCTTTCCCAAGGCGTTCCGCCAGGATGGGCCTTCCTTTGAACAAGACTTCTGGGAGAAGTTCGAAGACTCCAAGCACGACTTCTTCGCGGCGGAAATCTTCCGTGAAGGCGGCAAGACTACCCGCTGCAGGGCGGGAATCTCGAAGCGAGTCGCGTACGCGATCTCCCGCAACATCCTCGCGGTGTGTATCAGCGAGTCCATGGCTGAGCATACGATTCGCTGGTTGAAGAAGCAGGTCGAAACGAATATGCTCTGGAGCAGCACGTTCATGCTCCAGAAGGGGAGTAAGTGGACTGACAACTGGATCGAGATCGTCAATCTACCCTTCGAGACCACGATCAACGTGATAGCGATGGGTATTACCTCAGGCTTCCGTGGCCTCAACTTAGATGACTACCGCCCTGACTTCATCTACATGGATGACGTTTGCAACGAGGAGAACGTTGGGACGGAAGACCAGAGGAACAAAATCAATGACGCAATCTTCGGCGCTCTCGTGCCATCCCTCGCGGCCAAGACCGAAGCGCCCAGGCGCAAAGTAGTCATGACACAGACCGGACTGCATCCGGATGACCCGATCAATCGAGCGCACAGAGATCCAACCTTCCTGACTGTCAAATATCCGAAGCTCATCGAGGGGCCGGATGGAACCCTGAAGTCTGCCTGGGAGGCCCGGTTCCCGACAGCTGACGCGATACAGCAAAAGGAAGACTATACCCGAAGAGGACAGATTCACATCTGGCTTCGTGAGTTCGGATGCAAGCTTGTATCACGGGAAACCGCTCCACTGAAGGGTGAATGGCTTCGCCCCTACGAATTCCTCCCCGCGTCCGTCAAGTTCTTCGTGGGCCTCGACCCGGCAATCAGCAAGAAGCGGCAAGCACACAGAACTGCTGGTGGAATCATTGGCGTGGACGAGCGGACCGGCGATGTGTACATCATCGGGACTATGTCTCAGGTTGGGAAGAACCCAGACGAAATGTGGACTTGGCTCCTCGGGAACTATCGCAACCTGCGGCCAACCAAGATCGGATGCGAGACCATTTCATTCCAGAAGTTCCTTGCCTGGTACTTCAAGACAAAGATGCAGGAGCTACAGACCTTCTTCGAGATCACTGAAGTCGAAGACCGTCGGTCGAAGCCTGATCGCATCATCCAGGCGTTCAGCGGAATAGGAAGTCAAGGTCGCTTGTGGGTCAACCCGAATCTGACTGACTTCATCGCAGGGTTCTCTGAGTGGACGGAGGACATTGACTGGGACTTGGGTGACGCTGTAGCGCAGGCTATTGTGCTCGCGAATCCCTGGATGGCCGTTGGTGAGGCTAAGGAAGGCGACGACATGTTCAACTATCTGGAACAGGAAAAGGATATCCCTGAGCTTGAGTTCGAGGAGTCTGCGCCGTGATCAGTGTCAAGGTCCCAATGAACAGCACGCTGCACGCGCACATTCTGGCGGCGGTGCAGCAGCGCAAAGACTTCAGCGATAGGAAGATGAAGAACTTCCATCGCCAGTGGGACGATGCTGACGATTCGATGCGGGCCTATATCCATGAGCGCGATGTGGATAAGAAGCGTAAGGACAAGAAGCGCTACGCAGGCGAAGTTGACTACGTGACATTGGAAGTCCCTTACATCTACGCAATCATCATGACAGCGCACACGTACTTCACGAACGTGATGCTGTCCCGTGTCCCGGTCCTGCAGTACTCTGCTCGGCATGGAGAAACGCAAGATGCGGTACAGGCTGTCGAAGCGATCATGGATTACCAGATCAAGGTGGGAACTCTACTCCCTGCTTTGTATAACTGGGTCTACGACATGTCGAAGTATTCTTTGGGAATCATCGGAGAATACTGGGACTCCGAGACGAAAGTCTTCTGCAAGTTCGAGAAAAAGCCAATCACGTTGATGGGCATCAATCTGGGCGGGGAACGAACGGTTAAGACTGAGGAAATTCTTCGAGGCTACACAGGCAACAAACTCTTCAACGTCAGGCCGCATGACTTCTACCCAGATCCTCGAGTTCCGATCTGGGAATTCCAGAAGGGTGAGTTCGTCATCCGGTATACCTCGGAAGGGTATCACGAAATCATCAGTGCCGAGCACGGCTATCCTGGGTACTACACGAACCTCAAGGAAATGACTGAGGTCATGCGGTCGAGGGCAAGTGATCGCACGGCAGGAAGTCCGAGAGTCGAGCTTCCCTTCCAACCGGGAGAGTCTGAAGGCCAAGGTGGTGTTGGGCCAGGCTACGTTGGCATCGACGACGCTTACATCAAGCTGATCCCGTCGGTCTGGGGACTCGGCAACGGAAAACGCCAGGAGATCTGGTGCTTCCAGGTAGCTGAGAAGTCGGTGGTCATCCGCGCGACGCCCCTTGGACTTTACCACGATCGCTTTCCTTACAGCGTCATGGAAGGCAACTTCGGCTCGGATGAGTTCGCCAAGTTCGGCATGCTCGAGGTTATTCGGCCACTGACAGACGTGATGACCTGGCTCTTCAACAGTCATTTCTACAACGTCCGTCGAATCCTGAACAACCAGATCGTGGTCGATCCCTCGATGATCACGATGAAGGATTTGACGAAGCCAGGGCAGCGAGTCATTCGGCTCAAGCCCGGCGCTTACGGCCGCGACCCCAAGACGGCAGTGCATCAGTTGACGATGATGGACGTAACTGCTCGCCACTTGGGCGATGCCCAGTACGTCGAACAGATGATCCAGCGAGTGTCCAGCGTGGTCGATACTGTTATGGGCGTACAAGACTCTGGCAGCCGTCGAAGCGCAACAGAGGCTCGCATCACTACAGGATGGTCAACGAGCAGACTTAAGACACCTGTGGAGTACAACAGCGCTTTGGCTATGGACCCATTGTCGCAAAGGCTCCTTTCCAATACGCAGCAGTTCCTCGATTTCGAGCAGAAGTATCGAATCGCTGGGAACGTGATGGAGAACGCACAGGCGTTCGCCGTAGTCGATCCGGCAAGGATTGCGGGATCTTACGATTTCGTGCCCGTTGACGGCACTGCCCCCATCGACAGAATGGCTCAGGCCAATTTCTGGAAGGAACTCCTTGTCCAGATGATTCGTCAACCTGAGATGGCAATGCAGTGGGATATCAACGGGATGATCTCGCACATGATGAAGCTGCAAGGGGAAAGGAACATCGACAGGTTCAGGATTCAGGTGGCACCACCTGGAGCGGACTTGCCAGGACAGGCAGCAGCGGGGAACGTTATCCCCTTGGGAGCGGGAAGTGCAGGAAGAAAAGGACCAAGCCCCGGAGGACCTGCTACGGGAACTTCAGGAGGAACATATTAGCCTGAAGCTGTTGAAGGAACAGCCGGGCTATAAGTACCTCATCGAGATTGCCGATGCGCAGATCGAGTCGAGGCGAGGCCAATTTGAGTTGAAGGCGCTGACCAGCATCAATGATATACTCCCTCAGGAGTTTTTCAAGGGTGAGATCAGCGGAATCGATCTCTTTCGCAGGTTTGTGGACGTGAGACTGCAGATCGTGGAAGAGAACATACAGGAACTGACAAAGGAGATTGAGGAAAATGCCAGACGTAACAGCGACTCCAGCAGCAGCGACGACTCCGGCCGCGCCGAGTAGTCCCGCGCCTGCAAGCAGCCCGGCTGCTCCATCAACTGAGTCACCAGGATCTTCGGATTCTGGCGGCTTTGACTTTGCTGCACTTGCGGCGCACGACGCTGGGGACTACGGTGCTCCCCCTTCGGGCCCCCCAGCCAGCACACCCACGAAATCTGAGACGGCGAAGCCGGAAGTCCCCTCGCCTGCCGCGCCAACGCCCGGAACCTCACCGGCACCCGTTGTCCCGCCAGCTGCGACCTCACAACCAGCTTCGCCGTCTCCCACCGCGCCGGTAGCAGGACAGCCCCCTGCACCAGCGGCGGTACCAGCGTCCCCGACAGCCCCAGCTGCCCCGGAGCCGGTAAACTTTGAGCAGCACAGGAAGGAGTTTCTCCCTCAACTGGAGAAGCTCTACAACCTGACTGACGAAGAGGCTGAGGTCGTCAGGACCGCTCCTGACAAAGCACTCCCCAAGCTGGCAGCAAGACTGCACTACGAAGTGCAGGCGTCCACTTATAATGCGCTGTTGCACGTGATCCCCGACGTTCTGAACATGTTGATGGATCGTCGTGCGACAGCGGACAAAGCCGATGCAGCGTTTTTCAGTAAGTGGCCGAAGTTGGCTGGTGAGGGTCATGTTGAGACTGTCAGACAATCGATCCGCGCGTACAGGGCGGCGAATCCAAAGGCTCCGATGGAAAAGGTGATCGAACAGGCGGGACTGATGTCAATGATCAGTCTGGGAATCCCACTGGACCTGCCAGGAATCACGACTCCCGCAGCAAATCCAGCAGAACCACCTCCGCCTGCTCCGATTCCGACGCGACCACCAGGAATTGGTGGTGCGGCGCAGATCACGCCACCGAAGCCACATGAAGGGTCTGGCAATATCTTCACTGACCTCACCGACGACGTGCTAGCGGGGAGACTCTAACCTCCAGCTTCACACGGTGAATCGCAATGCCTGATAATTTAGGGTTTTTCGCCGGTCTTCGCGGTACCGGCAACTACGGGGCTGATGAGCGCCCGAAGAATTTCCGCGAAATGATTCTGTTCCTGAACCCGAATGGAACAGCCCCGCTTTTCGCGCTGACGGCGAAGGGCAAAACCGATAAGACGGATGACCCGCAGTTTTACTGGTGGGAAGAAGTCAACACTGTCTGCCGCGTGCAGCTCAACGGAGCCATCGCGAGTGGTGCGGTCACGACCTTCGTCGTGGACGCTGGCGCGTTGCAGCTGATTCCGGGCGACGTGCTGCAGGTGGAGTTGGCTGTTGAAGTCGCAGGCTATGCGAACGAACTCGTTCGTGTGGTTTCAGTCAGTCTCGATACGACCTTCGTCGTTCAGCGCGGTGTGGCTGGCACGACTGCTGGCGCGATTGCCGACAACATCAACCTCACCCGCGTGGGCAATGCCCAGTCGGAAGGCAATGTGTCGATAGCATCCAGCTCGACCAATCCTGTCAAGCTGACAAACTACACGCAGATCTTCAAGACTCCCTACCAGATCACCAACACTGACCTGGAGACGAGGCATCGGACTGGTGATCCGCGCAAGAATGAACAGAAGCGCAAGAGCTTCCAGCACGCCGAGAAGATCGAACAGGCGCTCTTCTGGGGCGTACCGTTCGAAACAGTGGATGCGGCCAACGGCAACATGCCACTTCGATTCACGATGGGTCTGCGGAACTTCATCACGAGCTTCCGCACAGTGTTCACTGTGGACCCAACGGCGCAGAGCTTCCTGGATGCAATCTATCCGGTGTTCAACTACGAAAGCGGCGAGGCCGGTAACGAGCGAATCATCTTCGCCGGCAACGTGGCGCTGAACATGTTGAACACCATCGTGCTGAATTCCCCGAGCACCTTCATCAAGTATGACGGTATCGTGGACTTCTTCGGCATGCGGTTGCAGCGCTATGTCATCCCGCAGGGCACCCTCTACATCAAGAGCCATCCTCTCCTGAACGTTCACCCGTTCTACAACTCTTCGATGTGGGTGGTCAACCCGGCAGGCATCAAGTATCGTCCGCTTGGTGGACGCGACACGAAGCTGGAAAAGGACATTCAGCCGAACGATGCCGACTACACCAAGGACCAGTGGCTGACGGAGTGCGGTTTCGAGTTCCACTTCGAGCGCACCTTCGCTTATCTCGGCCAGTTCAGGGACTTCCCGTAAGATCGGCCCATTGGATCTGGGGGTGGCCTTCGCCCCCAGGTTCTCTTCGAGCGGAGGATCTATGCACAAGATTGAAGGAAAGAATGTACTCAAAGCGTCGAAGGGACGCGTGAGTGGTACTGGGATCGTCCGCGACAAGGGTGGCAAGGTCAAGGGGACGATCAGGTTCGACGCAATCGCAGACATGTCCAAAGAGGAGTTTGAAAAACTCTTCGGAGACGTGCCTGTCGTGAAAGAGGAAGAGGAGACCGACAGTGGCACTGACACACATAGTAGCGGCTCGTAACGCTGCAACGGATGCGGTTGTCGATCGAGTCGATCTCGGCGCTGCCAATCCACAAGCACGAATTGCCTTCAGGTCAGCTGTCCCTGCAGACGTTGTTGTCTGCGATATGGCTGCACCGCCTGCGTTTGGGGCGGCTGCAGCTGGTATTGCGGCAGCAGCAGCGATTGCACAGGGCGTAGCTGGTGCTCCTGGAACTGTGAACTCATTCCAGATCAGAGATCGCGACAACAACGCGATCATTTCTGGGACGGTTTCAGCGGTTGGTGGAGGTGGTGATGTCGAAATCAGCGCGGTAGGCTTTGCGGCCTCGGACACGCTGGATATCACGTCACTCACCTACCAGGCGTTGATTGCCTAGTATGCACGTCGCGCTGGCAACGCGTGGAGGGCGTCCAGCCCTGCCAGTTGTTGTCCCTCCTCCGCAGGGAAATACTCCACTGGAACTGCTTGCCAACTCCCTGAATCCAGGCCAGTGGGGTGTGCTTTCTAGCGGAGCTGGGCTCGAGGCCCTGTGGGAAGGTGGTGGCGCAGCGAACTCGTCATCGATTTTTGAATACGCCTGGCGGATGTGCTGGGACCCGCAGCTGAAGTGTGCGTACTTCTATGGTGGGGACGACAATGGATCTGGAACGAACAACCCGAAGTTCGTCAGGTACCGCGAGGCGCAGGATGCGTGGGACCAGCTGCCAAATCCCTTCTTCCGTTTCACCAACAGCCCGATGCATTCCTACGGGCACAACAGCATCGACGTGGCTGGCCGCAGGATGTACTACCACACGATGGGGTACAACGATACCTCGTTCTACTCGGTAGACCTGGATAACATTTCAGCTGGCTGGACAACTCGACAGGATATCAACAACAATACTCATTCAGTTGATGGTGCGGTGTGCTTCTCGCATTTTCCCGCTCGCCAGCGAATTGTACTAGTTTCGGGTGACATCACCTTCAATCTCCGCGAGTATAATCCAGGCAACAATACCTGGAGTGCCAGTCTTTACAGCGCTGCGCCGGACGCTCAGTTGCATGTTTGGTGCGAGTGGTCGAATGCCTTTATAACCGGGCAGACCGCAAACGGCTGCATGGTATTTGGCGGTGGACAGACGAATGACGTTCGCCGCTTGAACTCAGATGGCACAGTCACGAACCTGACGGACTGGCCATATACGACGATCTGTGATGGAAGATACCTCGAGATTGTGCGTGAGCCCGTGACCGAGAACCTCCTGTTCATGTACGACAACGGGACCACCAGGGTCTTTGCCGTACTGAATCCAAGGGGAGCTGGCACATGGACGCAGATCGCAACAGGAACCAACTCGATCCCGCCTTTCGATGCTGGCTGGGACGACGTTCATTCGACCTTCCACATGACAGCTTGCTGTGTTGAGAATCACGGCGTGACGATGTTCTGTCAGTGGCGCCCCGGCAACACAAGGGCGATGATCTACAAACATGCGAACTCGACGACGATGGCTGCGCTGATCGCAGAAGTCGACGCAAACCCCTTTGTTGGGGACACACTACAGGCGCTGGACTTCGAAACACTCAACCACGGCGTCGAGTCGCAGATGATCTTCTGGGCTGGCCAAGGGGCAGGCGTCCAGATGACTGGCGTGACAGACCCAGATCTGTACCTGCGGAACCACCCGAATGCTGCGAACTTCATTAGCGGTGGGTTCGTCTTCTCGGGAGGCCTGAACTTCCAGGGCCGTTACACACCCTTCGTCAGCGAAATCCACACTGTGCCGGAAACAGCAAATGGCTCGGCTTGGGTTGGCCCACGCCTCGTGACGGCTGAAGGTGAGTTCTTCGGCATCAAGGCGGGTGTGCGCACGTGCTTACGTCTGCGAACACCACAAGGGACACAAAAGGCGTCTGGCGACTTTGTGGTGGCCTTCCGTCGCAACCAAGGTGTAGGCGTTGGCACTCCACACACGTTCTGGGTGGCCGGCCTTGGAGCGGAGTACTGGATTCGCTTCGCGCTCAAGCACACGCCAGAATACCTCGCGCACATGCACACGAACTTGAGCGGCAACGCCGAGGGCAAGCGTTGCATCGCCTCGGGAGATTCGACGAGCCAGGCGCTGGAAGAGACGATTCAGGAAGTCGGTAAGAATCGACTCTGGGCAATGTACTCGGACTCTGGATCTGAGCCGCACTTCGAGAGTTCTCGGCCGTACATTCCGGATTGGACTATCGTCCACATCCACGTGATTATGGCTAACCCACAAAGCTCCAGCAACGGGCGCGTGGAATTGTTCCTGAACGATGAGACCACGGCGCTCGGCGTCAACGCCACCGCCAACATGGATGCAGGGGATACATTGATTTCTGGCTGGGGAATCAACGTCAACACGAACACTAGTCCAAACGTGGGTGAGTGGAAGATCACCTTCACGAACTTCGTGACTGAGAAGAACTCCTCGCAGGTTCACTCACCGCTCGACAACTTCTATGACAACATTGTGATCCGGCGGAACACTCGTTGTCCACACGTGAGGCCGGGATGATTCCTATCCTCGCAAAACCGAAGGCGGCCAGGCCAGGAATTTCTGCAGCAGCGAGCCAGTCGATTCGTTTTTATGGAACTGGCAACAACGACATTGATCGTTTCAAGGTGCTCGTCAACAATACAGCAATTGAGGCGAACATTGGCAACACAGATATCACTGTTGAGTTCTGGATTCGCACGACAGCGGGAAATACCGCGAATCCTATCAACGCCCAAGCGGATACGACCTGGACTCTTGGCAACATCATCTACGACAGAGATCAGTTTGCGCAAGTTCCAGGCCACGGTATATCACTCGGTGATGGCCGAGTCGCTTTTGGACTCGATACTGTAAACGGGGCGAGAACCATCGTAGGACTCAGTGACGTGCGAAATAGTGCTTGGCACCACATTGCAGCAACCAGAGTCTTCTCGAGTGGCGCTATGACCCTTTATGTGGATGGGGCAAGAGAATCGCTGAACGCAGGGCCGACTGGAAACTTACAGTACCCAAATGGGGCTGTACCACAGAACCTGTGTGGGCCAAGCGGAAACCAGCCGTGCACCTTTAGCGACCCTTATCTCGTCTGTGGAGCGGAGAAACACGATGCTGATCCAAGTTTTCCCAGCTTCTTTGGATACTTCACAGAACTTCGCCTCTCCACCGTTATTCGCTACACAGGAGCAAGTTTTGCCGTTCCTACAGCCAGGTTCGTCAATGACGCTAGCACAGCGGCCTTGTACCACTTCTTTGAAGGAGTTGGCTCGGTTGTCGCAGACGACAGTGGGAACGGAAATCCTGGATTTCTTTCCATCGGCGGACCTAGCAACGGACCGACTTGGGAAACCTTGTCGCCATTTCCATGAAGGCAACTGACATCACTGAAGAGACCAGATTCGTCCTCGTGGACATTAACACGAAGGAAGACCTGAGTGAGCCGTTGCCACACGCGGAAGCCGTTGCGCTTGCGGCAGACTTGAATAAAGACGGCCGAGTCTGTGCTGTGAAAGCTGTATCATGACAGTCCTTATCAACGACAACTTTGCCGCCGATTCTTCTGCCGACTACAATGGCGGTGGACTGACAGTTACTGGCGGGCAAGCAAACTGTACTGGAGCGGACGGCTTTCGTAGGCACGATATCGAAGTGGCTGGAGATCGTTGGATCAGGATTCGTATTCTAGACAATACGAACCTAAACATGGTGGTGCCAGGTTGTTCGTCTGGCGGAAACGGGTTCGGGATCATCTTCGATGCAACAGGAGCGAACCTGATCGCGGATTGGCTTTCGGCTTATACAGCACATACGACCTATTCAAGCAACGATGACGATATCAACGTTACTATCGGCACGCGGAACGCCGCGAACTTCATCGGAATCACAGTCGATATTGCGAACGAGATCTTGCGATTCTGGAACAACACTACCGCAGCGGAGCCTACCTCACTGACATCTTGGGATGGAGCCGGGCCGGACGCGACTCTGGATTTTACTGGACTTCAGACCCTCGGTGGTAATTGGGTAGGTTTTGGCACTTGGGATACGAGTGGTACCCCTGCAGAGAGTTATGATGATTTCTCCGCTGGTGGCATTGGCGGGGGCGGCGGTGGCGGGGGACAAGCCCCTCGATCCATGCACCAATATCAGTTGAGGAGAGCATAATGCAAGGCTGGCTCAGACAGTCAACTTCGGTTGACGTTCCTATTGGCCCGTTCGTCGACCAGACGGATGGCTTCACAGCGGAGACTGGACTGACGCTTACGCAGCCAGATATCCGGCTGAAGAAGAACAACGCCAACTGGATTCAGAAGAATGCAGCGCAGACTCTTACCCATGAAGAAAATGGGTACTACGAAGTCACGCTCGACGCGACTGACACGAACACCCTAGGACTTCTCCGGGTCGCCGTCAACGAGGCAGGCGCTCTCCCTGTCTGGTCTGATTGGCTGGTTGTGCCAGCGGCTGTCTTCGATGCAGTCGTTAACGGCACTGGCAATGGTGTGCGTTCCGATGTACAGGCTATTGCTGCTAACGTGGTGAACGCCTCAGCCCTCGCCACCGACGCTGTCGACGAGATCGTCGATCAGGTCTGGAATGAGGACGCTACTGCGCATCAGACACAGGGTACGTTCGGTCAAGCCATTGGCGACCCGATTGCGGACAGCTCCACGATCTGGGACCTCGCGAACACCAACCTGGATGCAGCGATTTCCACGCGCGCGAGCGCAGCTGCACTGGCGACTGCGCAGACGGATCTGGACGATATCCAGGCTCGTCTCCCAGCCGCGCTCATTGGTGGTCGTATCGACGCTGACGTCGGTGCTATCTCTGGAGACGCAACGGCGGCTGACAACCTGGAATTGGAATTCGATGGTACAGGCTATAAGAGCTACACTCGCCGTGGAACAGCACAGGGGGGTGCAGCCGCATCCATCACGCTGGACACTGGCGCCAGTGCCATCGACGACTTCTACAACAACTCGATCGTCGCCATCATGTCGGGGCAAGGAGCTGGACAGGCACGCTTCGTAGCGGACTATGTCGGTGCCACCAGAGTGGTGTCCATCAGTCCGAACTGGGTCACAAACCCGAACGCAACGTCTGTGTTTGTGGTCCTGCCCTTTGCGTCGATCCCCGGCGCAACGGCTCCAACCGCAGCAGAAGTGGCCGACGCAGTCTGGGATGAAGATGCGACTGCGCACCAGACGACTGGAACGTTTGGCCAGGCTATTGGTGATCCGGGGGCGGACACTGACACGATCTGGGCCCTCGTCAACGCCAACGTCGATGCGACTATCAGCAGCCGTGCGACTGGTGCGCAGGCGACAGCGATCCAGGCTGATACCGACGACATTCAGGCTCGTCTGCCTGCAGCCCTCGTGGGTGGCAGAATGAGTTCTGACGTTATCGCGATCTCCGGCGATACGACCGCGGCTGACAACCTCGAGACAGCGTACGATGAAACGGCTGGACAGGTTCCGTGGTCCGGCATCATCGATCAGGGCACGGCGCAAGCCGCAACTGCCAATACGATCCGTCTGCGTGCTGCAGCCAACTTCGTTAATGACGAGATCATTGGGGCCACAGTGGTTGTCACTGGCGGCTCTGGTGGTGTTGGCCAGGCCCGCGCTATCATCGACTACGATGCGACTACAGATACTGCCACGGTCGATCCTTGGATCACCACACCGAGCGGAACGATCACCTACAAGGTCTTCGCCACGCCGCCAGCTTCCTCGGTTAGTCCGATGCCTTCAAACATCGTGCAGATCGCGGGCGCTGCTGTCAACGTGAACACCGCGCAGATTGGCGTGAACACGGTGCAGGTATCTGGTGACGGAACGGCTGCGGACAATCTGGAATCGGAGTACGATGGAACTGGGTTCAAGAGCTACACTCGCAGGGGTACTGCTCAGGCCGGGGCCGCCACCTCCATCACGTTGGACGCAGGAGCTAATGCTTCGAACGACTACTACAACAACTCGATTGTTGCTATCATCGCGGGCGCAGGCGCTGGGCAGGCGAGATTCATCGAAGACTACACGGGTTCGACCAGACTGGCTGCCATCAGCCCGAACTGGATCGCGAACCCAGATGGAACCTCGGTGTTCGTTATCTTGCCATTCAATGCCATCCCGGGAGCCTCAGCTCCGACAGCCTCGCAGGTCGCAGATGCGGTCTGGAACCGCGACGCGACTGGCCATCAGACTCAGGGAACCTTCGGACAGGTAATCGGAGACTCTGGTGCGGACAGCGACAGCTTGTGGGCACTGGTGAATGCGAACCTGGATACAGCAGTATCCTCGCGCGCAAGCGCCGCGAACCTCACAACGGCGCTTAACGACCTCGACGACATTCAGTCCAGGTTGCCGACCGTCCTCATTGGCGGCAGGATCAGCGCGGACGTGGGTTCAATCTCGGGCGACGTTGCCGCTGCCGACAACATGGAGGCTGAGTTCGACAACAGCGGGTATAAGAGCTACACTCGGAGAGCGACGGCACAGGGAGGAACCGCAGGAACTATCACGCTGGATGCAGGAGCCAGCACGAGTGATGACTACTACAACAACTCCATCGTGGCGATCATGGCTGGGGTTGGTGCGGGGCAGGCCAGGTTCATCGGTGACTACGTTGGCGCGACTCGTATCGTGAGTGTGAGCCCGAACTGGGTTATCACGCCGGATGCGACGTCAGTCTTCGTCGTCATGCCATTCTCGTCCATCCCTGGAGCGACCGCGCCGACAGCGGCTGAAGTCGCTGATGCGGTGTGGGATGAGGATGCTACCGGGCACCAGACGCAAGGCACCTTTGGCCAAGCGATTGGAGATCCTGGCGCGAGTGCAAGCACGATCTACAACCTGGCAGCGGTCAACCTGAATGCCACAGTCAGTTCGCGGGCAACGCAGACAAGTCTGGATGCGGTGCAGGCGGATACTGACAACATTCAGACGAGACTGCCTGCAGCGCTCGTAAGTGGCAGGATGGACGCGAGCGTGGGCGCCATGGCGGCTGGTGTCGTGACGGCTGCGGCGGTAGCGACCGATGCCATCGACGCGGATGCCTTGGCAGCCAATGCCGTGACTGAGATTCAGTCGGGCCTTGCCACAGCTGCGGCGGTCGCGGCGCTCAACAACCTGTCGGCGGCGCAGGTGAATGCCGAGGTCGTTGACGCGATCAACGTTGACACCTACGCGGAGCCCGGAGTTGGGGCCCCGCCGGCGACTACGAGCCTCGTAGGGAAGGTGAACTACCTGTACAAGCGGTGGAGGAATCGTACGACTCAGAGTGCGTCCCTCTATCGCCTGTACAACGACGACGGGACGACTGTTGGTCAACAGGCAACAACGAGTGACGACACTACGACCTTTGATCGGACGGAGATTGTGAGCGGCTAACATGCCGATCGACAATCTATCTGATCGTGTCTCAGCACTCAACGTCAGCCTTGGTGGAGTGCAGCTGCCGGTCCCCGACGGGACCATAAGCTCGGGCGACCGGCAGCATGCGGCAGGATTATATGCAGGAATTCTATCAGGAAGTGCAGGTGCAGCGACGGGTTCTGGGACCCTCGACGGCCCAGGAGCACTACTTTCTGCAACTGTCGTCATTGGTCGCCGTGTCGCCGTCGCGCTTTCTGGTCCTGGGGCCGACATTACTGTCACCCAGAATATTGGCCACACCGCGTTCGGTGCGCTGGTCGGGCCGGGATCACTTATCGAGGCGACAACCGTTTCGCTCGATAACAGCATCTGGGACAACAATGATGAGGAGTGGGGACAGGCTGATCTGGTGTACAGCGAGGCGCGACCGATCATGTTAGTCGCAGCTGAGTTCTACCGCGCGGATGATGGAGTGAATTTCGGGGATCAACCGATCGAAGCTTCGCTGACGCGCACCGGACTCGCCATCATCGGAAGAGACCGGTTTGGACAGTGGACGATTGATCCGACTGTGATTAAGGAGATTGTAGGGCTGTATCCAATCATCAAGGGTAATCCCGGAACTGTCATTCAGATCTGGTGTGGTAGTCAAGAGTCTCCCGACGATTCAGTCGCCTGGGAAGGACCCTATGACTTCCGGGTCGGTATCGACTCGTTCCTCGATTTCTTGGTGAGCGGCCGTTACCTCGCCGTTCGCTTTACCTCGGTAGGTCAACTTCCGTGGGAGCTGATGAGCTACGGAATGGATATAGCAATTGTGGGTGGCAGATGAGCGTAAGAGAAAGCGCAGAAACCTTCATCACAGCGGGAATGACAAAGGCTCAAATCAACGGAGCAATCATCATGAGCTGGAGATTGATTTTAGTAGTGCACGTCCTGTGGGCTTGGGGTCTACTGGGATTCATTCCTGGCGCGGGGAGTGGATTTGCGATGGCCAGTGATTCGACAAGACTGGAGTTTCTTGAAGGGAGACTCTTCGACCTCAAGGTCAAGCAGTGTGAAGCCATTGACCAAGGGAAGTCTGTGCAGGTGTATACGATTCAGATTCAGGAATACAGCAAGAAGTATCGAGAGTTGACGGGGAGATCACCAGAATTACCGTCCTGCGCGGAGCTGAAGTAATGCCAAGATTTAGCCTGAATTCTGCTGCGCAATTGCGGACCTGTGTGCGGGAACTGCAGGATGTTTTCGCTGACGCCATCGAGATCGTGGAGTTCAAGATCCTCGAAGGGCATCGCGGAGAAGCTGCGCAGAATGAGGCCTTGGCAAAAGGGAACACGACGAAACCTTGGCCAACGGGCAAGCACAATAAGAATCCTTCGGACGCGGTGGACTTCGCACCGGTGTATTTTGACAAGGGAAGTGGAAAGATTGACTGGGATGACCTAGTCGCATTCGGCAGGATTGCCGGGGTTTTGCAGGCTTGCGCCTTTCGTCGAGGCATCAAGCTGCGGTTCGGACTCGATTGGGATGGGGACTTTCGCAGCGTGAATCGGGATCCTGACGAGAACTTGATGGACGCACCACATGTGGAGATTGTCCAATGAAGAAAATCTGGAAGTTCATTGTAGCCAATGGGACCAAAATCATCGGCTATACGCAGATCACAACGAGTGCACTGGCGGTTGCAGACCCAGCGATCGTAGGCCCGGTGTTCGGGGAGACAGGGCTGAAGCTCATCATCCTCGGCTCCGGCATCTTGACTGCGTGGCGCGGTCATTACAACTCACAAAAACTCAAGGTCACTCAGCCATGAAGATTTTCATCGCGTTGCTGGCGCTTTTACCAGCAGTTTCGCTGGCTACGGAGCCAAAGGAGAAGGGGAATGAGCAGAGCCAAGAACAGTCGCAGGGGCAAGAGCAGTCGCAAAGCCAAGAGCAAGGGAACTCGCAGAACGCCTCTGTACTGAACGAGAGCGAAAGACAGGCACCCTCGATCGATGCTCCCGCCGTCTATGCAAGTCATCCCTGCACGGTCGGCTGGAGCGCTGGCCTGTCTGTTCCTGGCGCCGGTGTCAGTGGTGGAAAGGTCAAGGCTGACGTAGGCTGCGAACGCCGCGAATTAGCCCGCGTCCTGACTGCCCTGAACCCGGCGCTGGCCTTACGAGTACTCTGTGCAGATCCACTGATTAAGGAAGTTGCGCATGAAGGCGACTGCGACTACCTTGCGCCTACGCCACCACAGCCGACTGCCAGCTGCCAGCAGGAATGTCCACGGACTTCGGTGCTGTCTGAGCGGGAAGAGCTTTTGCTGAAAAAACTGACTGGGAAGAAGTAGTATGAATCCCTACGCACTTATTGGAACTGCCGTTCTCTGGGCTCTTTCTTTGTGGTACACCTATGACAAGGGTGGAGATCACAGGGAAAATGCCATGGTTGCGGAAGCAGCGGAAATTCGCAACAAGGCGCTCAAGGATCACGCAGACGCCCAGGCGAACTGGCAGCTGGAAAAGGCCGCGCTTGCTACACAGCGGGACGATGCGCTTGGCAAGCTGCAGGAAGTTGCTGCTACGCCAGTGACTACCGTCGTTTACAAAACGAGGACGATCAATGAACAGTGTTCGTGTGTTGATGCTTCTATCGGTCCTGACTGGCTCAGGGTGTGGAACGACGCCGCTACTGCCGCAGATTCCGCCGTCCCGCGAGACGCCGACCGAAGAGATGATGCCGTGTCCTCTGACGTGCAAGATCCGCCCGGAAGCGACTGACTTATCGTTGGAGGATCAGCTTGCCTTGGTGCGCGGGTGTCATGAGGCAGACATGCACGCGTACGCGATTTGCAGCGCCAGGCAACACAAGCTGGCAGAATGGATCGAGAGCACGGATTGACGAAAGCGAGTATGGTAACATAGTCGATTGCGTATTGGGGAATACTGATGCAAAATAGCGCAATGCTTGCCAACATCATGCAGCGGTTTGGTAACCGCCGATCCCTTGCGCTTCGTGAAACCGTGCTTTACGAACTGAATCGAAAGATTGAACAGCGCGAGCAGGGTGACATTCTTCCATGGTTTATGGAAGCCTATTGGAGGAACACCTCGACCCCGTCTGCAGTCACTGTCGCCGGACAGAACTTCATCGAGCTGCCTCCGAACTTCATCAGAGAAATCGAAGAGGGCGTGTTCAAAGTGCTGAACACCAACGTCAGTCCGACGAAGTGGTTCGCCATGAATAAAGTGTCACTGGAGGATCTCGAGGCAGCGACAGAGAGTTCGGACCCGCAGCTGCCTGTGGCCTACGCCATCTTTGGTACCCAGTTTATCTTCGGTCCGACGCCGAACGCTGTGTATCAGCTAAAGCTCCCGTACTACGCGCGGAGCCTGCCGATTTCGGACAACAACGATGAGGCAACGAACCCTTGGATTATCAACTTCTACAACTTCATCACGCTGGACACGATCGACCTAGTGGCAAGAACCCACACGAAGGACCCTCAGATGGTCCAACAGATCGGTCCAGAGTTGCAGGAGGCCACGGACTTATTCTGGCGCGCAGTGGAAGCACGTCAACACGTCAACAGGGACTACTTGCTGGACAACTCGGAGAGCTAACATGGGCCTTGAATCAGTCACATACATCAGTGATCTGGTCGTCACGTGGCCCCTGGGCACCGACAAGATACGACAAGGTGATGATCACCTCAGGAACATTAAGAGGGCGATCAGGAACACCTTCCCGAACATCAATGCGGCAGTGACGGCTACGCCAGCGGCGCTGAACTCGCTACCGCTGGACTTTCAGTCAGTATTGACGGAGCTCTTAGAGCACGTCGTTCAGCCGGGTATGATCTCGATGTGGAGCGGAAACATCGGTAGCATACCAGCGGGGTGGGCCCTGTGCAATGGGCAGACGGTGGCGGGATTTGGACTGACGCCGGACCTGAGAGACAGGTTCATCATTGCTGCAGGTGGCGCTTTCTCGGTTGCGTCGACAGGTGGAGCGGCAGCAGGGGTGACTGGAACCAACGGCGGGCATACGCCAGTGGTTCAGGGCACCGCGTTGACGGAAGCACAACTTGCGTCGCACGCGCACAATCTGTGGCTGTGGGCGGGGAATCAAAGTGGCGATGTGCAGGACTCGTTCCAGCAGCCTGGAAACGACACGGTAATCGCAGGTGAGGCGACCCCATCCGCGCGCGCGTACCTGAATCAAAACGGGGTTGGAACGCAGCTGGTGGAGAACGCCGGGGGTGGACAGACCCACACCCACACGATAGATCCGGTGGTTGGACATAATCACTCAGTCGACACCACGCCGCCATATTATGCGCTGGCATTCATCATCAAGACAACGGCATTCGTAGCTCCATAATGGGCGAATTACTCACAGTCAGCGAGTTTGGTAATCCAGGCTTTGTCGCAGACAAGGCTTCGTTTACCAACACGCCGCAAGCCTGGGACGAGGTTAAGAACTTCAGGTTCAACTCGCTCGGGGCGCAGAGCTTTTTGGGTGAAGCTGCGGTGATGAGCTCGGCTGGGTTTGAGCCACTATGGCTGAAGGCGTTCCCGCCGGTGGAAGCTCCGATTTGGCTGTATGGGGGACTTGAACGTGTATTCGCCCTGCGAGGGGGACACAATGATATCACCAGGGTCAGTGGATTGTATACTGGAGATATCCGTGAAAGATGGCAGGGAGAAGTTCTCAATGGTGTTGGTCTCCTCAACAATGTCCTCGATGTACCACAGGTTTGGCCGGATTTCGATCCGAGCGAACGGCTCATTGATCTTCCAGGCTGGCCAGTTGGATTCCGCTGCAAAGCGCTGAGGACGTTCAAAAACTTCGCCATTGCGATTTACATGATCGAGAATGGCAACGAACGGCCGTATCGAGTTCGATGGAGTGACGCAGCACCACCTGGAGTGATCCCGAGTGGCTGGGCTCTCAATGACCCCGCGAGCTTCGCTGGTGAAAAGGACATTTCGGAGACCTCAGACTATCTGGTAGATGGACTCCAGCTGGGCGAACTCTTCATCCTTTACAAGCAGAAGTCAACCTATGCAATGCAGTTCGTTGATAAGCCCGACGTGTTTGCTCACTGGCGAATTCTGGGTGACGGACGCGGGCTGTTGTGGCGGGATTGTGTACAGGAGTTTCCAGGCGGGCACTTCGTCGCAGGTATCGACGACCTTTACATTCATACAGGCGCCCGGGATTCTTCCGTCTCTATCGTCGAGGCGAAGCTAAGAAACTGGATCTTCAACCAGATCGACTCCAGCAACTTCTTCAACTGCTTCACAGTGAACTACACACGGAAGAGTGAGATCTGGTTCTGCTTTCCGGAAGCTGGAGCAATTTATGCGACCATCGCTATCATTTGGAACAGGATCACTGGTGGCATTGGGGTCAGAGATCTCCGGAACACCCCATTCATCTATCCTGGCCCCATTGAGGTTGATCCAGAAGGAAGAATTTGGGGCGGAGTGGACTCCCCCGTTCTCACTGGGAATCTGGTTGGTACAACCGGAGAGCTGGAGTGGACAGTTCCAGCGTCCACCGATCCTATCGTCAGCTACACTCTATTTCGCAGCGTCAACGGAGCCGGGTTCCTCCCACTGATCACGCAGCCTGGAGTGACCTACGATGACCTGTTGCTGGAGTCAGGGAACGACTATGATTACGAGGTTGTCGCGAACACAGCGGCAGAGACCTCATTGCCCTCTAACGTTGTAAGACTGACTCCGAACGCCGTAGATGGTGCGATGTTGGTCTGGCCAACTGCAGTACTGTTCTCGCGTACGCAGGCGGGAATTGATATTCTCCGTACACCTGACGGATACGGAGCAGTTGCGGGAATCGTCACTATCGCTGGTGGAGCCAACGCCCTCGTGTCTAAGGCCTTGGGCTCAATTGGAGACACGCTGGATCTTTCCGTGCGCGTTACCGGCACTGACTCTGTGGGCAGTGTTATCAACGAGGATATCAGCGTAAACGACGCTGCGATCTACACCGTTGGAACGCTGACTTTCTTCACTATCACCGGAGTGACCCTGCTTTCGTCAGAAGAGGGGGCAGACGGGTTCTATTGCGTTGGCTATCGGAAGAGAACTGCCGTCAGCACCAGTGGATTCGACCTTATCACGATGCGCGGAGCGATCACAATTCGCTCAACAGCGCCAACTGCTGGAAACATGCTCAAGGAAGGGCTATTGGGTAGCTTCGGCACCGCCGGTCTATGCAATCTTCCAGCCGCCTCGCAGCTCAGCTTCATGCGGCAGGCAAATCCTGCTGCACGGACATTTACCGTGGACGGCGTGGAAGCGATCGCAGTGCCAAGTGGCAGCGTTGGGCAGGAAGTGCTGTCTCTCAACGCGAATTTCGCTTCGGTCACGACCATTGCCTGCGCCGGCGCGAGTACGAACCCATTCTTCGACGTAGGCATCATTTACAGAGGACCGGCAGTCTGATGAAATACCGGCCTGTTGAGACAATCAAGGATCAAGCGGTATATCGCGAGCTGCTGCGCGTCGCACAGGTTTTTGATAGCCTCGCGACAGGGCCGATTCCGCCAACAGCTGCAGAACCACCAAGGCCGAAGGCAGGGGACTCTGCAGTTGCAGATGGCGTGAGCTGGAACCCACTTGGAGACGGGATTCAACAGCCTGTCTGGTTCGATGGGGTTACTCAGCAGTGGAGAGGGTTTGGGGGTGGAGTGCCGCCGTTGGCGCACACCCATACTGTCGCTGACGTCATTGGATTACAGGCGGCGTTGGACGCCAAAGCTGACGACAGCCATGCACACATTATAGCCGACATAACTGGGCTGCAAATCGCACTGGACGCCAAGGCTACCCCCGCTTTAGTGAACAACGAAGTCATGCTTGCGCGCGCAATCTCATTCTTCAGGGCAGGCTAATGGCTGTCTTGTACGGTATCTTTGGGCAAAGGCTTCCAGTCGCAGGAGTACTGGAAAACCTGTGGATCGTGCCAGTAGGCTGGTTCGCGCACGTGAAGATACTGGTGACGAACAGAGACGCGACGCCAGATGTCTTCAGGCTCGCGATTTCAGTCGGTGGTGTTGGCATTGCAAACAGCCAGTACATTGCCTACGACATGGATATTGAAGGGAACGATTCGGTCGTATCTACGACGATTGAGGTCAACGCAGGCGACGTCATTCGGGTATACAGTCTCAACGGTACCACTGCATTTTCTGTAACTGGAATTCAAGAGGACGTGTAAATGGCTAACATAGTGTTCAATATCGCAAAGGGTCGCGTGGTTGAATACTACAACCGCGTGGAGAACAATGATCCTGGCACAGCGCGGCTCGTGCTCGTGCCGATCGAAACGACGGGACTGCAGTCGGACGCGACCTTGATCGACATGGATGATCTCGCGGCAGTGCTTGCAGGTGCCACGAACGAGCAGACAACGATGGGAAGAAAATTCTTAACGGACACGGAACTCGCGGCCCTTCCTGCGCCAGATGATGGAAACGACAGGTACGACGTGTCGCTGCCAACTGTGACTTGGACTGCAGCGGCAGGAAATGCCATCAGTAAGATCCTGGTGGCGTATGACCCAAATTCCAGCGCGGATTCTGCAATCATCCCGCTGACCATGTTCGACGCTGTGCTCACTCCAAGTGGCAATGACGCAGTGTTGCAAGCTGGTGTCTTTTTCAGAGCTGCCTAGGAGTTGACAATGCACCTTATTGAAAGTCGACGACACACGCACAGTGACCGCCTCGAACGCTGGTTGGGGGCGGAGGCTGTACGTAAGGTCTCTCTCGCCATGAAGGACTGGTATGGGCCACCTATCGCTGTTCAAGGTGTTCCAGGAGCGGTCTATGCAGCAAAGGGAGGAGACTTCGTTGGACTTATTGAGGCTGGCTACGAAATGTCAGCGTTTGATAGGGCTGACGGGATTGTGAAGAGGGAGACGCGGCTAGCTCGCGCGCGATTAGCAAGGCGAAGCTATGGTCGATATCAGGTCGGGGCATTTTCGTCGCTGTCAGACTTGATAGCAGAAGGAACTGCGGGAAAGAGGCGAGACTGGCACTGGCAGAAGGCGGGAGCAACTGGAGTCGCCGGTGTAACGAACAGCCTGTGGGGACTTGGTAATCAGCCAGCAGCTGGGGCCAATGCCGCAAACGCGCCAGGAGGCGAAGCTCCCACGGATGCAACTACTGGAGCAATGCTGCTTGATAATGTATCTACGGATACCAGGCATATTGTCTCCGGTTACGTCTCGTGCGAGGACGCAGGCAATACCCTGCTCTTGTATGATCGCATTTTCCAGGTCAACAAGACTATAAACTCGACGACGAATGAA
>Ga0137423_1000146_pt1 | contig 23304 bp, 22 predicted proteins | sample EasRivERMZT600_2_FD_102326 | JGI IMG/M metagenome (GOLD analysis project Ga0137423, IMG submission 102326) | Soil microbial communities from meander-bound floodplain in the East River, Colorado, USA - East River MetaG ERMZT600_2 | ecosystem: Environmental > Terrestrial > Soil > Floodplain ...
GGAATCAGCCTTCGCGCGCGACATCAAGCTCTACGACAGCACGATCGGCCCGCGCTTTTCCAACCCCAGGCTGGTAAAGCAGTTCGGCGACGACCAGATGCCGCAAACCGCGGACACGCTGGCGCGCCAGTACGAGATCAAGCGCGACGAAGCCGACCGGTTCGCGCTCCGCTCGCAGCAGCGCTATGCCATCGCCAAGGGCGAAGGCTTCTTTGCCGGGGAAATCGCGCCGGTCGAGTTGCCGCCCACGCGCAAGGGACCGGTGCCACCGATCGCTGACGACGAACATCCGCGGCCAACCACCGATTTGGACTCGCTCGGCAAGATGAAGCCGCTATACGACGGGGGTGTCACTACCGCCGGCAACGCCTCGGGCGTCAATGACGGCGCGGTGGCGTTGTTCCTGGGCTCGAAGTCGGCGGGCGACAAGGCCGGCATACGGCCGATGGCCCGCGTAATTGCCAGCGCAGCCGCGGGCGTGCCGCCCCAGATCATGGGCATAGGGCCGGTTGCCGCGTCCAAGAAGGTGCTGGCGCGGGCCGGCCTCAGCCTGAAGGACATGGACATCGTCGAGATCAACGAGGCCTTCGCGGCCCAAGTGCTGTCGTGCATGAAGGGGCTGGGGATGGCCCTGGATGACAGCCGCATCAATCCCAATGGCGGTGCGATAGCAGTGGGCCACCCCCTGGGTGCATCCGGCGCCAGGTTAGCTCTTACCGCCGCCCGGCAACTGCAGCGCAGCGGGGGCCGCTATGCCCTGGTGAGCCTTTGTATCGGGGGCGGGCAGGGTATGGCGGCGATCATCGAGCGCGTCTGACCTGCTTCGCAGCCTTCCACCTGCAGGCCGCGGGGCCGATCTCCGGTCCTGCCGCAAACCTGCAGCTTGTTACGGGTTGGCCGCTTCGAGAAGCTCACCGATCCTGGCATTGTTCTTGCGGATGTTCTCGCAAGGTGTCCCGGGGCGGCTGAATTCCGCTCTGGGCGCCGAAATTCGTACGGAAAGTGACGCAAAACCGACGTATTTCACAGGGATCGGTAACTGTATGCCGGCGGCAGAGAAATTGGGCGAGATCTTGAGTGCACGGCCGTATCACTGGCTGCGGTACGTAACAGCCGGAGTGACTACCCTGCTGTCGGTGTTCGTAGTGAGTGTGCTCTGGCGCGAGCTGGGGGCTATCGGCGACCCCGGCCTGATCCTGCTGTTTACGGTGGCCGCTTCTACCTATCTTGCGGGCGGCATGGCGGGGATGATGAGCTCTGCCATCGTCCTGTTCTGTTCGCTTGTGCTCTTTTCTCATCCCCTGTACCCGTTCCGCTATTCCGACCTGGATTGGCGACAGTTGATGGTGATTGTTGTGGCCTGTCCGGTGATCGCGCTCATGGTGGGCTCGCTCAAGGAACAGATTGACCGCCTGAAAGTGGTTACCAGGGAAGCCGCCATGATGCGGGACGAAATCCGGCGCCTCGAGGTCAACAAGGAGGGGATCTTCATTTCCGAGCAGCGTTTTCGTCTGATGGCCGAGTGCATGACGGACTACGCGGTGTGCACCCTTGACGCCAATGGGCTGGTGGAGAACTGGAACCGGGGAGCCGAACGGTTGCTGGGATATGCCGACCAGGAAATCTCGGGACAAAGCTATTCGCGCTTTTTCACGAAGGAAGACTTGCAGGCCAGGCACCCCGACCGCCTCCTCGACCAGGCGCGCTCTTCAGGGCTGGCGGAAGAGGAGGGGTGGCGCGTGCGCAAGGGTGGCGGGCGTATTCGCAGTAAGACCTCCATCTATCCCCTCAAGAGCTTCCAGGGGTCCCCTGTGGGCTACCTGTTGGTGGTGCGCGACCAGACCCAGTTGTTCGATACCCGCGACGCACTCCTCAGGGCGCAAACCAACGTTCCTGGAACGCCCCGGGATAGCTGAGCCTGCCCGAGTTCTGGCGCCATCTGTTGGGGGACCCTGCACTCAATACGGCACCGGTCTGATTTAACATAATATACATTATGCGCGCTTCAACCACCGCTAGAGCCTAAGCAGACGCCCCTAACTAAGCCCACCTGCTGCAGGATTCAAGTGGTCTTGAACAACCTGAAGAAGTTGCTGGTGGTGGCGCTCGCCACCTGGTCCAGGGGAATATCGCGCAGGCGAGCAATTTCTTCCGCTACGTATTTGACCAAACCCGGCTCATTGGTCTTGCCGCGGAACGGCACCGGGGCCAGGTACGGCGCATCGGTCTCGATCAGCATGCGTTCAAGCGGAACCCGCCTGGCAACGTCCTTTAGCCCCAAGGCGTTCTTGAAGGTCACAATCCCCGAAAACGAGATGTAGAACCCCAGGTCCATAGCACCCTGGGCGACGTCCCAGCTCTCTGTGAAGCAATGCATGACTCCGCCGACTTCGCCGGCGCGTTCCTCGCGCATGATGCGCAGGGTGTCCGCAGCAGCTCCCCGCGTATGAACGATGAGCGGCTTGCGGCTGCGATGTGCGGCGCGGATATGGGTACGGAAGCGGTCGCGCTGCCATTCGCTATCGCCCTTGATGCGAAAGTAATCGAGCCCGGTTTCCCCGATAGCCACGATCTTCGGGTGATCCGCCAGGCTGACCAGCTCCTCTTCCGTGACCACCGGCACGTCGGGGTAGTCGGGATGCACGCCTACCGAGGCGTAGATTTGGGGAAACCGCTCCGCGAGCGCCCTCACCTGCGGAAATTCCTGCAACGTCACGCTGACGCACAGAGCGTGTGTAACGCGGTTATCGCGCATGAGCGCCAGCGCTTCATCGATCCTGCCGGAGAGCTCCGGAAAGTTGAGATGGCAGTGGGAATCAACCAGCATGGTATGAACGTGCCCACTTCATGCCGCAAGCCCAAGGGGGCGGCGGTGCAGCAGTGCCGAATACGACAGTAATAACTGCTCCAGGAATAGTCGCGTGTTGAGGGGGTGCGAAACGATACGCTGCAGCCGCACGAGATGCCGCAGGAAACGCAATGTTTCGATCCGGCCGAGTCGAGCGGCAGTGGCGCCGATCATCGTCGAGAGATCGGGGTTGTAGCGTATGCCTCCTGTTGCTTGGTAGCAGGCCATATCGAAAACGAGCTTCTGCAACCACCCGACAATGAGGGCGGGGGCGCTCTCGCGGAACTGCTCTGCGACTCGCAACGCATCGAACCGGGAACCGGTGATTGCCCTGAAGAAGGCCTCCCGTTGTCCCCAGTATTCCTCGTCGAACTTCAGCGCGAGCAGTGGCGCCCCGCCCGCCTGGGCCAGCGCGAGGTCCGCGTTCTTCGTTTTCTCCTGGTTGAGCCAGTCACGCGCCTCTTTGCGCCCTGGAAGCGGGAGCACGATCTGCTCGCACCGACTGCGTATCGTCGGCAAAAGCTGGTGCCAGCGTTGCGCCACCAGCAGAAAAAAGGTGTTCGGTGGCGGCTCTTCGAGATTCTTCAACAGCGCATTGGCGGCATTGACGTTGAGCGCCTCGGCCGGATGGATCAACACCACCTTGGCGCCGCCGCGATGGCTTGAGATGTTGATGAAGTCGGCGATTCCCCGCACCTCTTCCACCGGAATCTGCTCGCTGGCTTTCCGTTCGCTCCCCTCCTCCGCCTCCCCCTGCTCCGCCGCCAGGCTTTCCGGCTCGAGCCTGCGAAAATCCGGGTGGCTGCCCTGCCCCATCCAGGCACAGGCCGTGCACTGCCCGCATGCGTTGCCATCCGCGGCGAGGCGCTCACATAACAAGGTCCGCGCAAGAGATTCCGCGAAAGCCAGCTTGCCGATGCCATTTCGACCCCGCAACAGGAGCGCGTGCGGCAACCTTGCCCGACGCTCGAGCAGCGCTTTGTACCCTTCAGAATGCCACGGATATACCATTTATAAATAATGGCTTAAAAATATATCTTCAAGTTCTTTCTTAATATCAGAGAGGGCGCCGCCCGCATCGATTATTCGAATCCGGCCGCCGCCGCCGCGGGCGCGCCGGAGATAAGCTGCTCGCACGCGCTGGTAATACGCTTCCCGCTCGCGCTCAAAGCGGTCCGGGCGACGCTTCTGTCCCGCCCGCCGACGCCCGACTGCCGGGCTAACATCGAATAGGAGAGTGAGATCCGGCTGCAAGCCCTGTTGTACCCAGTGCTCCAGGACCCTGACCTTGCCCCAGGCGACCCGACTGCCGCCCGCCTGATAGGCATAGGTGGCGTCCGTAAAACGATCGCACAGCACCCACTCGCCACGACGCAGTGCCGGCAGGATGATTTTTTCAAGATGCTCGCGCCGCGCCGCAAACATGAGCAGCGTCTCGGTTTCCGGGTGCATGTGCAGCTTTCCCCCGAGCACCAGCCGTCGCAATTTTTCTCCGGTTGCCGTGCCGCCCGGCTCGCGCGTCACCCTGAGCCTGATGCCGCGCCCCCTGAGATAACGCGCGATCCACCGCAGATGCGTGGTCTTGCCCGCGCCGTCTATACCCTCCAGGGTTATGAATCTGCCGCGCATCAACGTTTTCCGGATCTTTGATATTTTGTCACAGCGTTTTCGTGCTCTCCCAGCGTGCGCGAGAAATGCGAGGTGCCGTCCCCCCGTGCAACAAAGTACAGCGCATTGCTGTCGGGAGGGCTGAGCGTGGCGACGAGAGATGCCAGTCCCGGCGATGCAATCGGAGTCGGTGGCAACCCGCCCCGGGTATAGGTGTTGTACGGTGTGTCGGTGACCAGGTCGCGCTTGCGCAGGTTGCCATCGAAGGAATCACCCAGGCCGTAGATCACGGTCGGATCCGCCTGCAGCAGCATCCCCTTGCGCAGCCGATTGGCGAATACCGCGGCGACGAGCGGGCGGTCTTCCGCCCTGCCGCTTTCCTTTTCCACGATGGACGCCAGTATCAACGCCTGGTATGGCGACGCCAGCGGCGTGTTGGGCGAGCGCTTCTCCCACTGCGCATTGAGATGCGACTGCATCAGCCGAAAGGCGTGGCGCAGGATATAGAGATCGCTGTTGCCGATGCCGAAGTAATAGGTGTCGGGAAAAAACAGCCCCTCCGGCGAGGTTTCATTCACGCCCAGGCGCTCGAGGATTTCGGCGTCGCTGAGTTCTCTGGTCCTGTGAGTCAGGGACGGATGCTCATCCAGCGCCTTGCGCATTTGCTTGAAGGTCCAGCCTTCGACGAACGTGACGGATGCCTGGGTAACCTTGCCCGCGACAACCTTCTGCAGCAGGCGGTACGGGCTGACCGGCGTCTGGATCTCGTATTCGCCAGCTTTTATGTTCCCCGCCTCGCCGAGCAGGCGTGCCATCAGCACGAACCACGCGGCACCGCGCAGCGCGCCCCCCTGCTCCATCTGCTGCGATGCACTGCGCAAGCTGCTGCCCGGGTTGAGACTGAAGTATATCGGCAACGGTGCGGAAGCAAACTCGGTCGTTGCGTACTGCAGAAACACCATAGAAAAGACGACTACCGCCGCGACAAGCGTTCCACCCAGGGCGCGCAGAAAAAAACCTGTCTTCTTCCTCATTCAGCCATTCTCTCACGCGCCCCGTGAAACCTCCGTGCCGCCACCGGCGATAGCCACATTTCCATCATAGACTTGCCCGCGGCAGGCGACAGCGACACAGCCATCTGCAACGACGATGATCGGGAGCATGGAGGTGCGCCCGCGCCGGCGGCGGGCTCAGATCTTCTTGAATACCAGGCTGCCGTTGGTGCCGCCGAATCCGAATGAATTCGAAATGGCGATATCGATCTTCATCCTGCGCGCCGTATTGGGAACGTAATCCAGGTCGCACTGCGGATCCTGATTGAAGATATTGATGGTCGGCGGCGCGGCCTGGTCGCGTATCGCGAGCGCCGTGAACACTGCCTCGATGCCGCCCGCGGCGCCGAGCAGGTGCCCGGTCATGGACTTGGTCGAGCTCACGGCGAGCTTCCTTGCATGGTCGCCGAAGCAGCTCTTGACAGCCACCGTCTCGGCGACATCGCCGAGCGGGGTCGAGGTTCCGTGGGCGTTAACGTAGTCAACCTGATTGCGATTGACGCCGGCGTTTCTCAGCGCATTGGCCATGCAGCGCACGGCGCCTTCGCCGTCCTCGCAGGGAGCGGTAATGTGGTGCGCGTCGGCGCTCATGCCGTAGCCGACAAGTTCGCAATAAATCCGGGCGCCCCGCTTCCTGGCGTGCTCGTGTTCCTCGAGCACCAGTATTCCCGCGCCCTCTCCCAGCACGAAGCCATCGCGGTCCCGGTCCCAGGGACGGCTGGCCGTGGCGGGGTCCTCGTTGCGGCCCGACAGCGCTCGCGCGGCGCAGAATCCGGCGACGCCCAGCGGCGACACGCACGCTTCGGAGCCGCCGGCGATCATCACGTCGGCATCCCCGTACTCGATGAGCCGCCCGGCCTCGCCTATGGAATGGTTGGCCGTTGTGCAGGCCGTCACCACCGCCAGGTTCGGGCCTTTGAGGCCGTACATGATCGAGAGCTGGCCGGATATCAGGTTGATGATCGACCCGGGGATGAAGAACGGCGAGACTTTGCGCGGACCGCTGGCCAGCATTGCCTGGTGCGTTTCTTCGATCATCGGCAGCCCGCCTATGCCGGAGCCGATGCACACGCCGATCTGTTCGCGCTGCTCGCGCTCGAAATCAAGCGCCGAGTCCTTGATTGCCTCGATGGCGCCCGCCAGGCCGTAGTGGATGAAAGTATCGAACCGGCGCGCTTCCTTGGCGGACAGGTATTGCGCCGGATCGAAGCCTTTCACCTCGCCGGCGATCTGCGAGCTGAAAGGTGAAGGGTCAAAGCGGGTGATACGGGTGATGCCGGACTGGCCAGCAAGGATGCTCTTCCAGGCTTCAGGCACCCCGGTGCCGACGGGAGAAACAATACCGAGGCCGGTGACGACGACTCTGCGTCTGGACAAATTCGCTCCGGACGGGGACGAAGTTCAGGATTTGGAATGGCTCTTGATGTAATCAATGGCCAGTTGGACGGTGCCGATTTTTTCCGCTTCCTCGTCCGGAATCTCGGTCTCGAACTCCTCTTCGAGTGCCATCACCAGTTCCACCGTGTCGAGCGAATCCGCGCCGAGGTCGGTGACGAATGAAGATTCGTTCTTGACGTCCGGCTCGTTGACACCCAGTTGCTCGGCAACAATTTTCTTCACGCGTTGTTCAATATTTTCCATTCGGATTTCCTTTCCTCGACAGGATTCAATGCGCTCTCGATTAGCCTCGCGGGCCGGCTGCAACCAGGTTTGGCTGATATCGAATAGGCGCGCTATTTTACCAGATTCTCAAGCCAAAAAAATTGCAAGAATTCAAAGGCCTGATGTGGTTATTCCATGTACATGCCGCCGTTGACATGCAATGTACAGCCAGTGATGTAAGCGGCTCCGGGCGCAGCCAGAAATGCCGCCGCTGCGGCCACGTCTTCCGATCGGCCCAGCCGGCCGAGCGGGATCTGGCCGACCAGCGCCTGACGCTGCTGCTCGCTCAGCACCCGCGTCATGTCCGTGTCGATAAAGCCCGGTGCAATGCAGTTTACGGTGATGTTACGGCTGCCGACCTCGCGGGCGAGAGACTTGGAGAAGCCAATGATTCCTGCCTTGGCGGCGGCATAATTGGTCTGGCCGGCGTTCCCGGTCACGCCCACCACCGACGTGATGTTGATGATGCGCCCGGCGCGCGCTTTCATCATGGAGCGCAGCACCAGCTTGGAGAGCCGGTAGACTGATTTGAGGTTGGTGGCCATGATCTCATCCCACTCTTCGTCCTTCATCCGCACCAGCAGGTTGTCCCGCGTGATCCCGGCGTTGTTGACGAGGATGGCGATGTCTCCATGCTGCTTCTGGATCGCAGCAACCGCGGACTCTATCTGCTGCGCGTCGTTGACATTGAGCGGCATGCCGGCACCTTTGATGCCGGCGGTCGCAAACTGCTGCCCGATCGCATCGGCGCCCCCTTGGGAGGTTGCCGTGCCAACCACGAACGCCCCTTGCCGGCCGAGTTCCAGCGCTATCGCTTGCCCGATTCCCCGCGAGGCGCCGGTGACGAGGGCGACTTTTCCGGCAAGATTCATGACTTGAGCGCCTGCATCGCCTGTTCGAGCGACTGCGGATCGGTAATCGCCAGCCCCTGAAGATTCCCGTCGATGCGCCTGGTCAGGCCCGCCAGCACTTTCCCTGGGCCGCATTCCACTACGTGCGTTACGCCCATGCCAGCCATATGGCGCACCACCTCGACCCACCGCACCGGCTTGCACGCCTGCCGCGCGAGGGCATCCCGGATACGCTGCGGATCACTTTCAATCTCCACATCCACATTATTCACCACCGGGATGCGCGGCGCGCTCACGCTGATATTCACCAGATAGCTCCTCAGCTTGTCAGCAGCCGGTCTGAGCAGTGACGAATGGAACGGGGCGCTCACCGGCAGCATCACTGCACGCTTGGCGCCTTTTGCTTTTGCCGCGGCCGTGCCTCGTTCCACCGCCGGCTTGTGTCCGGCGATCACGACCTGGCTCGGCGCGTTGAAGTTGACCGCTTCGACCACTTGCCCTTGCGCCGCTTCCCGGCACGCGGCATGGACCATGTCATCCTCCAGCCCGAGTATGGCGGCCATGGCGCCCTCGCCGACCGGCACGGCTTCCTGCATTGCCTGGGCACGAAATCGCACCAGCGGCAACGCATCGCGGAACGCCAGCGCGCCCGCCACCACCAATGCCGTGTACTCGCCGAGGCTGTGCCCCGCCAGCACTGCCGGCTCCGTGCCGCCCGCATCGCGCCAGGCTCGATAGACCGCATAGCCTGCGGTCAGCATGAGCGGCTGCGTGTTGACGGTGGAATTCAGTTCTTCCGCGGGCCCATCGGCAACCAGCTTCCACAAGTCCTGCTTGAGCACGTCGGAAGCCTCGACGAAAACTTCCCGCACACCTTTCGATTGTGCGAAAGGCTGCATCATTCCCGCCGCCTGCGAGCCCTGTCCGGGAAAAACAAAAGCGAATTTCATGATCTCCGATCTTCAATCACCACTTCACCAGCACCGCCCCCCAGGTAAAGCCGCCGCCGACACCTTCCATCAGTACATGCTGCCCGGGACGGATACGGCCGTCGCGCACCGCTTCATCGAGGGCGAGCGGTATCGAGGCGGCCGAGGTATTGGCGTGGCGATCCACCGTAACGACGACCTTCTCCATGCTCATGCCGAGCTTCTTGGCGGTGGCCTGGATGATGCGGATATTGGCCTGGTGCGGCACCAGCCAGTCGATGTCCGTTTTTTGCAGTCCGTTGGCCGCCAGGGTCTCTTCGACGATCTCGTCGAGCACCTTCACTGCGAACTTGAACACGCCCGGCCCGTCCATCTTCAGCAGCGGCCGGCCACTCACCTGCCCGCCGCACACCGTGCCCGGCACCGACAGCATGTCTGCATACGCGCCGTCGGCATGCAGGTGGGTCGACAGCAGGCCCGGCGCATTGTCCCGGCGCAGCACGACGGCTCCGGCGCCGTCGCCGAACAACACGCAGGTCCCGCGGTCGTTCCAGTCGAGTATGCGCGAGTAAGTCTCGGCACCCACCACGAGTACGTGGCGATACTGGCCCGAGCGCACGAAATGGTCGGCGGTGGAAACACCGTAGATGAAGCCGCTGCATACCGCCTGCACGTCGAAGGCGGGGCAATTCCGGGTCCCGAGTTTGGCTTGGAGCAGGCAAGCCGTGCTGGGAAACACCATATCAGGGGTGGTGGTCGCCACCACGATCAGATCAAGGTCGGCCGGCGTAATTCCCGCCGCCGCCAGCGCCTTGCGGCTCGCCTGCAGGGCAAGGTCGCTGGTTTGTTCGCCGTCCGCCGCGATATGCCGCTGGCGAATGCCGGTGCGCGAGTGTATCCACTCGTCGCTGGTATCTATCTTCGCCTCTAGATCGTTATTGGTAAGCACCTTCTCCGGGAGATAGCCGCCGGTGCCGACAATCCTGGAATAGTTGCCGCTCAAGCTGCGCTCCGGTGTATGACCGCCATGCGTTCGGTGATGCGGGCCAGCACGCCGCTGCGCACCTCCCGCACCGCGCGCCGGATCGCGAACGCGAACGCAAACTCATCGGCCGACCCGTGACTCTTGACCACGATGCCGCGCAGCCCGAGCAGGCTTGCTCCGTTATAGCGGCGATGGTCAACGCGGCGCTTGAAGGCGCCGATCACCGGCAGCGCTACCAGCCCCGCCAGCCTGGTAAACAGGTTGCGGCCAAACTCCTCGCGCAAATAGGTGGCGAGCATCTGCGCCAGCCCTTCCGAGGTTTTGAGCGCCACGTTGCCGACGAAGCCGTCGCATACCACGATATCGGTGGTGCCCTTGTAGATGTCGTCGCCCTCGACGTAGCCGTGAAAATTCAGCCCGCTGCCCCGCATCAGTTCAGCGGCCTGCTTCACCTGCTCGTTGCCCTTGCTGTCCTCGGCCCCGATGTTGAGCAGGCCCACCGTCGGGCGCGGCTTGCCTTCGACCGAGCTCACCAGTTCCGAGCACATAATGCCGAACTGCAACAGGTGTTCCGGCTCGCAGTTGACGTTGGCGCCGAGATCCAGAACGTAGGTGTGCCCCGTCAGCGTAGGCAGCTGGGTGGCGATCGCCGGGCGGTCGATGCCGGTAAGCGTTTTCAGCACGAAGCGCGAGATTGCCATCAGGGCGCCGGTGTTTCCGGCGCTGACGCACGCCGCTGCTGCGCCCTGCTCGACCAGGTTGATGGCGATGCGCATCGACGAATCCTTCTTGCCGCGCATGGCAGCGGCGACCGCTTCGTCCATCTCCACCACTTCGCTCGCGTGTACGACCTTCAGTCGCAGGCCTGCGGCATGGCCCGTCCGCCGCAGCTCACGCTCGATCGTGTCCTGCCGTCCGACCAGCAGGAACTCGACGTCCGGGTCTTCGTTGAGGATGGTCAACGCGGCGGGCACGGTGATGTGCGCGCCGTGATCGCCCCCCATGCAGTCGATGGCAACCGTCACCCCCATCCGCGTCCCCCCTTTCCAGGCGGCGCGCCGGCCATCAATCGTGCGACGTCGGGCAAGCGCCTAGTCACCCTTGGTCTTGACGACCTTCTTGCCCCGGTAATAGCCGTTCGGGCTGATGTGATGCCGCAGGTGCACTTCGCCGGTCGTCGGCTCGAGCGCCAGCGGCGGATTGGAAAGCGCGTCGTGCGAGCGGTGCATGCCGCGCTTCGACGGAGACTTCTTGTTCTGCTGTACTGCCATTGCTATCGCTCCTTGATTTTCAACTGCTCTTTTGCTTCAGCGCGGCGAGTTTGGCAAACGCCGAAGATCCCGCGCCATCCTTTGCTGCCGTTCGATCTGGTTCGCACTGCCCCTCCTCGTGCCGGGGGGCGTACGGCAGGCTCAGCAGAATTTCCTCTTCAACCAGGGCCGCCACGTCCAGTTTGGCGCTCGCTTCGATCCATTCTGCGTCTCCGTCGTCCGGGTCGCCCCCGTCCGCAGTGACCGCGCCCACCAGCAGCAGCGTATTCGCCAGCCGCAGCGGATAATCCAGCGCCCCAAGGCACCGCTGACACTGCAGGCGCAACGTGCCGCTGATATCGAGGCTGAGGATTGGGCGCTGGCGCGCATCGTGGCCGCCCTGCACCATGAACTCCACCTCTCCCGGCGTTTCAGCCAGACTGTCCCGCAACCGCAGCAGCCCCGGCACAGGCAAGCTGCCGCGCAGCGCCTGCCCGGTCCGGGCAAACTCCAGACTATCGATGACAGTCTGTGCAGGCATAGGCGGCGCATGATAGTATTTTTGCGCTACCCTGTCAAAGAAAATTTGCAGAAAAATCGAGCTTTGGCAGAGACTTAGGCCATCCCCCCGTGTTTATCCCCCGTCTCGTGCTCGCTTCTACTTCACCCTACCGCCGCGAACTTCTGGCGCGGCTGCGGTTGCCGTTCGAAGTACGGGCGCCTGCCGTGCATGAAGGCGCCTTGCACGGAGAGGCGGCGCGCGACACCGCCCTGCGTCTTGCGCAGGCGAAGGCACGCGCCGTGAGCACCGAGTTCCCGCAAGCGCTGGTCATCGGCTGCGATCAGGTAGCGGACCTCGATGGCGCCCACCTGGGCAAGCCGGGCAACCATGCGAATGCGGTCGCCCAACTCAAGGCGATGCGCGGCAGGGACGTCGTGTTCCATACTGCCGTGGCGCTGCTCAATTCCGGGACCGGTGCGTTGCAGGCAGCGGATGTCCCAACCACCGTCTGCTTCCGTCAGTATGGCGATGGCGAGATTGAGCACTACCTGGAACGGGAACGGCCCTATGACTGCGCCGGCAGCGCCAAGATCGAGGGTCTGGGCATAGTGCTGGTCGCGCGCGTGCGGGGCGATGACCCCAGTGCGCTGATCGGACTGCCGCTGATGCGGCTCGCCGCCATGCTCCGGAATGAAGGGGTCGCGGTTGTCTGACCTGAAACGGGGCAAGCTCTACCTGATACCGGTTGCTCTCGGCGGGGAGGACGCGGCGTCGCTGATTCCCCCCGCGACGCTGGATGCGGCGCGCAGCCTGCGGACATTCGCCGTCGAAAATGCCAAGTCCGCGCGCCGCTTCCTCAAGGCGATCGGCCATCCCATGCCGTTGCAGCAGATTGTCCTTCATCAGTTCGACGAGCACACGCGCGATGTCGAGCCCTTGCTCGCGCTGCTGCTCGCCGGCGAGGACTGCGGGCTGATGTCGGAGGCGGGCTGCCCGGCGGTGGCCGACCCGGGCGCCTCGCTGGTGCAGCGCGCACACGATGCCGGAATCGACGTGATGCCGCTGGTCGGTCCCTCCTCCATCCTGCTGGCGCTGATGGCATCCGGCATGAACGGGCAGCGCTTTGCTTTCCGCGGCTATCTGCCGGTGGACAGAATGGAGCGCGCGCGCCGTCTCCGCGAACTCGATGCGCTGTCATCCCGGGAAACCCAGATCTTCATTGAGACTCCCTATCGCAACGCTGCCATGTTGCAGTCCCTGCTCGATCACTGCCGCGGCGATACGCTGCTGTGCATTGCCGCCGATCTCACTTTGCCAGCCGCATCGGTGATAACGCGCTCCGTCGCGCTCTGGCAAAAAAATCCGCCGGCTGTGGACCGGCGGCAGGTGGTGTTTCTACTCGGACGAACAGAGTCCTGAGCAATTATCTCAGCGTCATGCCTTGAACGGCGCCGAAACGGGCCAGACTTTCGGCCACGCCTGCGCCAAATCTCTTGGCGAGACGCTCCGCGATATTCTCGCGCGGCGTGAAATCCACGATGTCCTCTGCCTTGATCACTTCCCGCGCCACGTATTCGACGCCGCCCAGCGCATCGGCAAGCCCCAACTCGACGCTCTTCTGGCCCACCCACAACAGGCCGGAGAACATGTCGGGAGTCTCCTTCAGCCGTTTGCCGCGGCCTTGCCGGACGACGCCAATGAATTGCTGGTGGATATCGCCCAGCATCTGCTGAGCGTGCTCCTTTTGCGGCTCGAGCAGCGGCGAGAACGGATCGAGGAATCCCTTGTTGTCGCCGGCCGCCAGCAGACGGCGTTCGACGCCGAGCTTTTCCATCACCCCGGTAAAGCCGAAGCCATCCATCAACACGCCGATGGAGCCTACTATGCTCGCCTTGTCGACATATATGCGGTCGGCAGCAACCGCCACGTAGTAGCCGCCCGAAGCGCAGATGTCTTCCACCACCGCGTACAGCGGGATGTCGGGATGCTTGGTACGCAGGCGCCGGATTTCATCGTTGATGTACCCTGCCTGCACCGGACTGCCACCCGGGCTGTTGATGCGCAGAATCACGCCCTGGGTGCGCTTGTCCTTGAATGCGTCCTGCAGCCCCGCCATGACGACTTCGGCGCTGGCCGCGCTGCTGGACGAGATCACCCCTTGCAGGTCCACCAGGGCGGAGTGCCTGCCGGGACTGGAGTCCTTCTTGCTGAACCAGCCCAGACCCACGAACAACAGCGCGAACAGGTAAATGAATAGCAGCATCTTGAAGACAATCCCCCACTGGCGGGCGCGGCGCTGTTCCTGGATAGCCGCCAGTGCGACTTTCTCGATGGTCTGCCGTTCCCAATTCGTCCCGGGTTCTCCCGCTTCCTGTTCTGCCATGATTGCCGTCCTTGAAGAATGCTGCCACGCGGCGTCATTGCCGCAGCCCCCGCTATCTTACTCCGGCTACACGTCCGTTACGCCCGCGGGCAGCGGAACATTCACGTCAGCCGCAACAGCCACTGCCGCAGCCCCTCGAAGTCGTCCATGCATGTCACCGGATCGTAGGCCAGCAGGTATTCCTTCGTGTGGGCGCCGTATGCGACGCCGACACGGGCGACACCGGCAGCTCGCGCCATTTCCATGTCATGCGTGGTGTCGCCGATCATCAATGCGCGCTCCCGGTCCACGTCCAGCGCGCCCAACAGTTCCTGCAACATGCCGGGATGGGGTTTGGAATGACCTTCGTCGGCGCAGCGCGTGGCGTGAAACAACGGTGCCAGCCCGGTGGCCGCGAGTGCGCGGTTGAGACCACGGCGGCTCTTGCCTGTGGCTACCGCCAGCAGAAAACCGCGATCGTGCAGCGCCGCCACCGTTTCGGCCGCCCCGGGAAACAGCGATGTGCCGGAATCATTTACCAGGAAATGATGGCGGTAACGCTCTCTCACCTCCGGGTAACGGGCCGGGTCGATCCCCGGTAGAAGATAGGACACGGCGTCATCGAGACCCAGGCCGATGACGTAGCGCGCCCGTTCCGCGGTCGGCACCGGCAGATCCAGATCGCGGCAGGCGTCCTGCAGCGACACCGTGATGGCGGCCGCCGAATCCATGAGCGTGCCGTCCCAGTCGAATACCAGCAGGTCGAAACGTCTAGCCAACGCGCGCTTCCCCGGCATCGAGCGTCGCCAGAAATGCCTGGAGCTCAGGCGGCAGCGGTGCTTCCAGCGCCAGGGTGGCACTGCTTTGAGGATGAGTGATGACGGCTTCGCACGCGTGCAGGAACATGCGCTTGAGTCCCAGGCGTGCAAGTTGCTTGTTGAGGGCGAAATCGCCGTACTTGTCGTCGCCGGCAACCGGAAAGCCGACATGGGCGAGATGCACGCGGATCTGGTGGGTGCGACCGGTCTTGAGGTCCGCCGTGAGCAGGCTGTACTGGTCCCAGCGCCGTTGCAGGCGGAACACCGTGTGCGCGGGCATGCCCTCGCTTTTTACAGCGACGCGGCGCTCGCCGGAAGGCAGCACGTACTTGTGCAGCGGCAGCCTGACGCTGCGCTGGTCATCGCGCCAGCGCCCTTTCACCAGCACGCGGTAGAGCTTATGCACTGCGCCCTCCCGCAGCTGCCGGTGCAATGCGAGCAGAGCCGAGCGCCGTTTGGCCAGCAACAGGACGCCTGAGGTGTCCCGGTCGAGCCGATGCACCAGTTCCAGGAAGCGTGCCTCGGGCCGCTCCTGGCGCAACTGCTCCACCACCCCGCGGCTGATGCCGCTGCCACCATGCACCGCGACACCGGCCGGCTTGTTGATTACCAGAAGCAGATCGTCTTCGTATAGCACGTCGGCCTTGAGACGCGACACTGGCGCATGCCCGGACGTCGCAGCCGGCCTGGCGGTGCGCAGGGGCGGCAGGCGCAGTCGGTCACCCTCCCGCACCCGGTAGTCGGGCGCGACGCGGCGACTATTGATGCGCACCTCGCCGCTGCGGAGGATGCGGTAGATATGGCTCTTGGGAACCCCTTTCAGCCGCTTAGTCAGGTAGTTGTCCACGCGCTGGCCGGCGGATTCCGCCTCCACTTCGTGCGAGGTGGCCGAATCTTTACTTAAGCCTTTCATTTCCCTATACTATTCTCAGCACGTCGCGATGGACCGGGCAGCCCGCAGCAAACTGCCGCGCAAGTCCGGCTCCGCGATCCGGTTGGCGCCCCGTTCCAGGCAGTTAATTTCGGGTGTGCGCGAATCAAGGCAAGCGTGCTGAAGCGCGCGCCGCGGATTACGGTTGCAGGACCGAACGAAGACTGCGCCGGACGCCAATGCGCCGCAAGGAATGGTTAATGTCGCTCACCACACTGAAGTAGCGATACTAGACGAAATTCGCGCTCACGACACCCCGAGAATTCCCGGATTTCGCGCCTTTTGCGCGAATCCCGTTGGCAAATCACACGAGACATCAGGATAAGCAAGTCCAACATGTTCACGCCACGCGACTGAATCAGTCAGCGCCGCCTGCCCAAGATGGCAGGCTTGTGGTTTGCCCCATCCCGTGTTTTGAGCGCGGGAGAAGACAACAATGAAGAGAATGCTGTTCAACGCGACGCAGGTGGAAGAGCTGCGAGTCGCCATTGTCGACGGTCAGAAACTCGTCGACCTCGATATCGAAACCCCCGGCAAAGAGCAGCGCAAGAGCAACATCTACAAGGGGGTCATCACCCGTATTGAACCCAGCCTCGAGGCGGCCTTCGTCGATTACGGCGCCGAACGCCACGGCTTTCTGCCCTTCAAGGAGGTCGCCCGCGCCTTCTTCAAGCCCGGCGTGGACGTGGGCCGCGCCAGCATCAAGGAGGCGCTCAACGAAGGCCAGGAACTCATCGTTCAGGTTGACAAGGACGAGCGTGGCAACAAGGGTGCGGCGCTCACCACTTTCATCAGCCTGGCCGGCCGTTACCTCGTGCTGATGCCGAACAATCCGCGTGGCGGCGGCGTGTCGCGCCGTATCGAAGGCGAGGAGCGCAACGAGTTGCGCGACGTCATCGACCAGCTCGAAGTGCCCCAGGGCATGAGCGTCATCGGCCGCACCGCGGCGATCGGTCGCGCCGCCGAAGAGCTGACCTGGGACCTGAACTACCTGATGCAGCTCTGGCGCGCCATCGAAAGCGCCGCGAAACAGCAGAACGGCGCGTTCCTGATCTACCAGGAATCCAGCCTCGTGATCCGCGCCATCCGCGACTACTATCACCAGGACATCGGCGAAGTCCTGATCGATACCGAAGGCGTTTACGAGCAGGCCCAGCAGTTCATGAGCCACGTCATGCCGCAGAACGTCAACCGCATCAAGCTGTACCGGGATGACGTACCGCTGTTCTCGCGCTTCCAGATCGAACACCAGATCGAGTCCGCATACGCGCGTTCGGTCAACCTGCCGTCCGGCGGCGCGGTCGTGTTCGACCACACCGAGGCGCTGGTATCGATAGACGTCAACTCCGCCCGTTCGACGCGTGGCTCGGACATCGAGGAAACCGCGTTTCGCACCAACATGGAGGCCGCCGAGGAGATCGCCCGGCAGCTGCGGTTGCGCGACCTGGGCGGCCTCATCGTGATCGACTTCATTGACATGGAGAGCGGCCGCAACCAGCGCGAAGTAGAAAACCGGCTGCGCGACTCCATGCGCTACGACCGCGCCCGCGTGCAGACGGGCAAGATCTCGCGTTTCGGGCTGATGGAGTTGTCGCGCCAGCGACTGCGCCCGTCGCTCGGTGAAACCGCGCACAACCCCTGTCCCCGCTGCCACGGCACGGGCCACATCCGCGGCACCGAGTCCACCGCGCTGCACATCCTGCGCATCCTGCAGGAGGAAGCGATGAAGGAAAACACCGGAGTGGTCAATGCCCAGGTGCCGGTGGACGTCGCCACCTTCATGCTGAAAGAGAAACGCGTGGACCTGCAGTCGATCGAGACGCGGCACCGTGTCACCATCATGCTGATCCCCAACGTGCATCTCGAGACGCCGAATTACACGATCACTCGGATGCGCCACGACGACCTCAACAAGACCGAACCGCTGCCGGCCAGCTACAACCTGGTGACGCTCCCGACCGAGGAGGAACAGAACGCGCAGCCGGGATCGTCCGAACCGGCAGCACCGCGCCCGGAAGCCGTGGTCAAAGGCATTACGCCGCAGCAGCCGGCGCCGATACCCGTCGCGAGGGAAGTCAAGGCGGAACAGCAGCCGCAACCCGCCGCGCCTGCCGCAGCCGAAGCCTCGATCATCGGGAAGATCTTCGGCTGGTTCAAGCGCCCGTCACCCCCTGCCGCCACGCCGGCAGAAAGCGCTGCGCGTCCCCCGCTTCCGGAACGCCCCCAGCACCGCGGCCGGCACGAGCGCGGCGACCGGGACGGCGGACGGCGCGATCGCCAGCCTGAACGCGGGCAACAAGGCGGTCAGCGCCAGGACCACCAGCGCAACCGCGACCAGCAACGCGACGGCGGGCGTCACCGCCACGAGCAGGATCGAAACGACCAGCGACGGCACGAAGGCAATCGGCAGAATTCCCAGGGCCAGGGACCGCGGCAGCAGCAACCTCAGCAACAGCAACCGCAGCGCGGTGCGGCGCAGGACCAGCAGCCGCCGCGCGAGCACGGCGAGCAGCGTGAAGGACGGGGCAGAAGGCGCCGCCGCGGCGGCCGCGACCGCCAGGAGCAGCGCCAAGGGGAAGGCGGCGGCGGACAATCCGTACGCGGACCGCACCCGGAATCGGCGCAACGAGAGCCGTTTCGTCCAGCGAGCGAGATGACAGCAGCGGCCACGGGGCTGGCGGCGGTGGCTGCCACCCAGTTCGAGCCGGTGGCGGCAAGAACGATGAACGAGGACGTCGGGCCGGCCGGCGGTTCGTACCAGGAACCGCGCATCGAGCGCCCGGCGTTTGAAAACGAGCAGGTGCGCGAATTTCCCCAGCAGACGGCGGCGCAAGTGGATGCCGTTCCGGCCGGCGCCGGCTATGCCCCTGCAGTTCCGGTCAAGATTGAATGGCCTCCGGAACTGAAACAGGTCGAATCGGATCCCGAAAAAATTGAGTCGCTACAGCAGGAGGCCGTCCAGGAAGCGCCTGCGCCGCGCCCGCGGCGGGTGCGTCCGCCCTCGCAGCCGGTCAGCGAAGAGCCTCTGGTGCAGATCGAAACGGACCAACGCCCCTAGCAACGTGTCGGACTAAACGTCGATCTGCGCCCGCAGATGGCGCAGCAGCCCCTGTGCTGCCTGCTCCACCATGTCGAGCACCTGCTCGAATCCCTTGGGGCCGCTATAGTAGGGATCGGGCACCTCACGCGATCCTGCAATCGGGCTGAACTCCATTAAGAGCTTCAGCTTGTGCGTGTGCCGCGGAGGGCACAGGCGCACGAGCGCGTGCAGGTTGGTTTCGTCCATCGCCAGCAGGTAGTCGAAATCGGCGAAATCCCGATGGCTGACTTGACGCCCGCGCAGCGTGCTCAGATCGTAGCCGCGACGGCTTGCCGCCAGTTGCGCGCGCGCATCCGGTGGCTCACCGACGTGATAGTCGACGGTGCCCGCGGAATCGCTGGCGATTCGCTCCGCAAGACCGGCTTCAGCGACGTAACGCTTGAATACCCCTTCGGCGGTGGGCGAGCGGCAGATGTTGCCCGTGCAAACGAACAGGATCCGGATTTGCGTGCTCATGCTACTTCGATGAACAGGCGTTCCTTGAGCGCCCGCAACTGGTCGCGCAGTTGCGCCGCGCGCTCGAATTCGAGGTTGCGTGCCGCCTCCAGCATGGCCTTCTCCAGTTGCTTCAACTCCCGCGTCAGCGCCTTCTCGTCCATGGTTTCGTAGCGCGCCTGGGTTTGCGCGGCCTTCAGTTGCGTGCGCGCCTCATCGTGATCGTACACCCCCTCGATGATGTCCTTGATGCGCTTTGAGATGCCAATCGGGGTTATGCCGCGCGCTGCATTGTAGGCCGTCTGCTTCCGGCGGCGGCGCTCGGTCTCATCCATGGCCCGGCGCATCGAGTCGGTGATTCTGTCGGCGTAGAGGATCGCGCTGCCGTTGATGTGCCGCGCCGCGCGCCCGATGGTCTGGATGAGCGAGCGCTCCGAACGCAAGAAACCCTCCTTGTCCGCGTCGAGTATTGCCACCAGCGACACTTCGGGCAGGTCGAGCCCCTCGCGCAGCAGGTTGATGCCGACCAGCACGTCGAACTGCCCCAGGCGCAGGTCGCGGATGATCTCGACGCGCTCGACGGTGTCGATATCGGAGTGCAGGTACCGCACCTTGACGCCCTGCGCGCTGTAGTAATCGGTGAGATCCTCCGCCATCCGCTTGGTGAGCGTGGTTACCAGTACGCGTTCATTCACCTTTACCCGCTCGTTGATCTCGGACAGCAGATCGTCCACCTGCGTGGCAGCGGGCCGCACTTCCAGCATCGGGTCCACCAGACCGGTCGGCCGCACCACCTGCTCCACCACCTGGGCCTGGTGCGTCCGCTCGTACTCGGCCGGGGTCGCGGAAACGAACACGGTACGCCGCAAGTGCTGTTCGAACTCGTCGAAGCGCAGCGGCCGGTTATCCAGGGCCGACGGCAGCCGGAAGCCGTAGTTCACCAGGTTTTCCTTGCGCGCGCGGTCGCCGCGGTACATGCCGCCCAGTTGCGGAACGGTGACGTGGCTCTCGTCGACGATCATCAGCGCGTCGTGCGGCAGGTAATCGATCAGCGTCGGTGGCGGCTCTCCCGGCTGGCGGCCCGAGAGGTGCCGCGAATAATTCTCGATGCCCTTGCAGAAGCCCATTTCCGCCAGCATCTCGAGGTCGAAGCGCGTGCGCTGCTCGATGCGCTGGGCTTCGACCAGCTTGTTCTCCTTCTCGAACCAGTCGCTGCGCTCCCGCAGCTCCGCCTTGATCGCCTCGATCGCGCGCAGCGTCGTGGAACGCGGCGTGACGTAATGGCTGGAGGGATATACCGTGAAGCGCGGCACGCGCTGCAGCACCTGGCCGGTGAGCGGGTCGAACACGTGGATGGACTCCACCTCGTCGTCGAACAGCGTCAGTCGGACAGCCGATTCCGAATTCTCGGCCGGGAAGATGTCGAGCACCTCGCCGCGCACCCGGAACACGCCGCGCCGGAACTCGAATTCATTCCTCTCATACTGCATGGCGGCGAGGCGCTGGATGGCCTCGCGCTGCGGCAGCTTCTCGCGCTCCCGCAAGTGCAGGATCATGCTGTGATAGTCCACCGGGTCGCCAATGCCGTAGATCGCGGAAACGGTGCAGACGATGATGGTGTCGCGGCGCTCGAGCAGGGACTTGGTGGCGGAGAGCCGCATCTGCTCGATGTGCTCGTTGATGCTGGAGTCCTTTTCGATGAACAGGTCCTTCGACGGCACGTAGGCTTCGGGCTGGTAATAGTCGTAGTACGAGACGAAGTACTCGACCGCGTTTTCCGGGAAGAACTCGCGCATCTCCGAATAGAGCTGCGCCGCCAGCGTCTTGTTCGGCGCCATGATCAGCGCCGGGCAGCCGAGCTGGGCGATGACGTGCGCCATGGTGTAGGTCTTGCCGGAGCCGGTGACCCCGAGCAGGGTCTGGAACGCAAGTCCGTCGCGCACGCCGGCGACGAGCTTCTCGATCGCCTCGGGCTGGTCGCCAGCCGGCGGGAACAGCAGGTTCAGGCGGTACGGGCTCCCGGGAAATCCGGCCAGAGCCGGAGCACTGGCAACAATCTTGGGATCGGGTGCGGGTCGGTTCATTTCTGCCCGGGATCGCGAAAGTTAACTTTTGATTTTCCCACAATGCGGCGACTTGCCGCCAGCCTGTCATCACGCGGGCCCGTTCGCGCGTTGTCCGGTTACGTCCAGGCGCACCAACGGGTAAAATATCGCCTGACAGGAGAGTTTTTCATCCATGTTTCCCCGGGTTCCCGCCAAAATATGAGCCAGACCCTGCTAGCCGGCCTCGAAATGGCGCCGCGTGACCCCATCCTGGGCGTCACCGAGGCCTACAACACGGACGCCAACCCCAACAAAGTCAACCTGGGCGTCGGCGTTTATTACGACGACAACGGCAAAGTCCCGGTCCTGGAGTGCGTTCGCCGCGTCGAACAGAAGCTCGCGGAAAGCCCCCTGCCCCGCAACTACCTGCCGATCGACGGCATACCTGCCTACGACCGCGCGGTGCAGGAGCTGGTCTTCGGCAAGGACAGCCCCGCGGTGCGCGAGCAGCGCGTGGTGACGGTGCAGACGCTGGGCGGCACCGGCGCGCTCAAGGTTGGCGGCGACCTGCTGCGCCGTATCAATCCCGGGGCGGGCCTGTGGATCAGCAACCCGAGCTGGGAGAATCACCAGGCGGTGTTCGAGTACGCCGGCTTCAAGGTCGGCGCCTACCCCTACTACAACCCGGCCACGCACGGCCTCGATTTCGACGGCATGATCGGCGCCCTCGACCGGTTGCCTGCCGGGTCGGTCGCGGTGTTGCACGCCTGCTGCCACAACCCGACCGGTGTGGACCTTGCGCCCGGACAGTGGGAGCGGATCATCGAAGTCGTCAATCGCCGCCGGCTGGTGCCGTTCCTCGACATGGCGTACCAAGGGTTCGCCGACGGCCTCGATGCCGACGCGATGGCGGTGCGCCGCTTCGCCCAGGCTTGCCCGGTGGTGTTCGTGTCGAGCTCGTTCTCCAAGTCGCTCTCGCTATATGGCGAGCGCGTCGGCTCCTTGTCGGTGGTAACCGGCAGCCCGGATGAGGCCGCCCGCACGCTGAGCCAGTTGAAGCGCGTGATCCGCACCAACTATTCCAGCCCGGCGACGCATGGAGCGCAGGCAGTAACCACGGTCCTGACGACGCCCGAGCTGCGCGCGCTTTGGGACCGGGAGCTGGGACAAATGCGCGAGCGCATCAAGACGATGCGGCGCGTGCTGGTGGAGAAGATCCGGGCGCAGCGCGCCGATTTCGACTTCAGCTTCGTCGTCAGCCAGCGCGGCTTGTTCTCCTATTCCGGGCTCTCCCGGGAGCAGGTCGGACGGCTGCGTGAGGAATACTCGCTCTATGCCATCGACAGCGGCCGCATCTGCGTCGCCGCGATCAACTCGCGCAACGTGGATTACGTCGCGCGCGCGATTGCCAGCGTGCTGGTATGAAATCCATGCGGTACTGCCGCATGGATTTCATCATGTTTACTGTTCCTCTCTTATTTCGAACAGGTTTTCGGCCTGCTGCCTGACACTAGCGCCGAGCGCGGTCCCGATATTTGTTGCGGCAATGTCGGTATGAACGTATCGGTAGTCGCTGCTGGTTACTGCCGACCCGCCAGGTTGAATGACTGCCACCCGTCGCAACCTGTTAAAATAAGCGCCGTTTTGGAGCTGCACCAAAGGGATTTTCACGGCGGCCGCCACGAATATTCCCCGATAGCTCAGTTGGTAGAGCGACGGACTGTTAATCCGCAGGTCGCTGGTTCGAGCCCAGCTCGGGGAGCCATAAAGTGCAGGGGCTAGCGCAATGCTAGCCCCTGTTTTTTTGTACTCGCCAATTTGGACGGTACAAATTTCCTCCCCACGGCGCAGCCTCAAGAACCTCGTGCAGGTTTTCGGGACTGGCACGTTACGACTGAAAACACCTACTTAGCCCTCTATTAATCC